>Ga0209039_10000169_pt1 | contig 59907 bp, 36 predicted proteins | sample BogFormECP12_OM1_FD_188238 | JGI IMG/M metagenome (GOLD analysis project Ga0209039, IMG submission 188238) | Bog forest soil microbial communities from Calvert Island, British Columbia, Canada - ECP12_OM1 (SPAdes) (version 2) | ecosystem: Environmental > Aquatic > Freshwater > Wetlands > Bog ...
TCGTCCCTCTGTTTTCTCCTGCTTGTCCTCGTTGGTGGTTCGGCGCGTGTCGCCGCCAGCCGGCCCAATGCCGATCCTGCCGTCGCGCCGCGAACCATGCGCGTGGATTACTACCACACTGGAAATTCAAAGCAGCAGTGGTTCAGCCTGGATCGCGTGGTCATCGAACCTCTGGAGTGGCCGGGAAATCCCGAAAAGGCAATCGATGAGAGCCAACTCGGCAATTACCGGTTTGAAGTTCGCGAGCAGGCAAGCGGAAAGCTGGTGTACTCGCGCGGTTTCAATTCTGTCTTCGGCGAGTGGAGTACGACGGAAGAGGCGCAGCACGCCAACCGCACGTTTTCCGAGTCGCTGCGCTTCCCGACTCCCGCCAGCCCGGTCGAGATCTCCCTCGAAGAGCGCAAGGAAGGGAGCTTTCAGGAAGTCTGGAAAATCGTGGTGGATCCGGCGGACAAGTTCGTGGACACGGCGCGGCCACCCTCCCCCGGGCCGCTTCTGGAACTGCAGAAGATGGGCTCTCCGGCAGACAAGGTTGACCTGCTCGTTTTGGGCGATGGCTACACGGCAAAGGAACGGGAAAAATTTGAGAGGGATGCGCGCCGATTCATGGAGATGCTGTTTTCGAGCTCGCCCTTTCGCGAGCATCGCAAGGATTTCAACGTATGGGGACTTTGTCCGGCGGCGGAGGAGTCAGGCATCCCGCGCCCGTCCAGCGGAATTCACCGGCGGTCGCCGCTGGGGAGCTCCTACGACACATTCGGCACGGAGCGCTACGTGTTGACCACGGAAAACCGGGCATTGCGCGATGTGGCGTCGTTTGCACCCTACGAATTCATCGAGATTCTGGTGAACGGCGCGACCTATGGTGGCGGCGGCATTTTCAACCAGTACGCCACGGTCGCGATTGACAATCTTTGGGCCGGATACGTCGGCGTGCACGAGTTCGGACACCAGTTCGCGGCGCTGGCCGACGAGTACTACACCTCCGATGTCGCATATCTGCCGCCGGGGACCAGGACCGAGCCTTGGGAGCCGAATGTGACGGCCTTGCTCGATCCCGCGAATTTGAAGTGGAAGGACCTGGTGGAAAAGGGAACGCCGGTTCCTACGCCATGGAATAAAGATGAATTCGATCGCTTCGAGCGCGGGATCCAGCAGCAGCGTAAAGAGTTGCGGGCCGCAGGGAAGCCCGAGGCAGAGATGGAAGAGTTGTTCCGCAAAGAGCGCGAAAAAGAAGACGCCATGTTCGGCTCCGAGAAGTTCGCCGGTAAGGTGGGAGCGTTTGAGGGCGCGAACTACGAGTCGAAGGGGTATTACCGCCCGGAGGTGAACTGCATCATGTTCACTCGGCACAAAGCATTCTGCGCGGTATGCCGGCGGGCGATTGAGCGAGTCATCGGGATGTATGCAAAGTGAGTTTGGAGAATCCGCTCGGAGCAGCAGCGACATGTTGTAATAAGCCGTGAAGGAGGTCGTGCGTGGGCGAGACAGTCAGGCTCAAGGCAAGCGATGGTCATGAACTGGACGCATACGTGTCGCGGCCGAGCCAAATGCCAGTGGCGGGACTGGTAGTAATTCAGGAAGCATTCGGAGTGAATCGTCACATTCGTGCCGTGGCCGACGGATATGCCAAGGACGGTTTTCTCACCGTTGCCCCAGCGCTCTTTGATCGGATTCAGCGGAACGTGGAACTGGGCTATGAGGCCGCCGACCTGCAAAAAGGGATTGCGCTGGCAAGACAGAGCAGTCCCAGTGTCGCCGTCACAGATGTGGCGGCCGCTCTGGAATACTTGCGGAAACACACGGCGAAGCAGTGCGGGGTGATCGGTTACTGCTTTGGCGGAACGGTCGCATGGCTGGCGGCGACGCGCTTAGACCCCGGCGCAGCCGTGGGCTACTACGGAGGATACATCTCGCATTTTGGCCAGGAGAACCCTCGCTGTCCCGTGATGCTGCATTTCGGCACGCTGGACAAGCACATTCCAAGGGAAGATATAGATCGAGTGCAGGTGGCTCATCCTGAGGTGCAGGTTTTCTGGTACGAAGCAGATCACGGCTTCAACTGCGATGCTCGGGCCGCCTACAACGCCGCAGCCGCAAAACAGGCACGAGAGCGCTCACTGGAGTTCCTTAAGAAGCATCTGGGTTCATAGCGTCCCGGAACAGCGGGACGATTCAGCGAATCAGGAGAGTTCCTGATCCGGAGAGGCACAATGTCACTTTCGGAGAAATCCACCCGCAGAGAGTTTCTGGTTACGACTTCGTCGGCCGCGTTGGGCGCGGCCGTACCTTTAGCTGGTGCCCAGCCGGTTACACCGGCGTCGAATGCTCCCGATGAGCCGTCGACTGGACACTTCCCGTACGCATCGGAAGACCTTCTTCGCAGCGGTTCGCAGCGCACCTTCAGCGGAGAGAAGTCCACCCAGATCGCATTGCCTCTAGGCGGAATCGGGGCCGGCTGCATTTGTCTGAACGGATACGGCGGATTGCAGGATTTTTCCATCTGGAATCATCCCGCAACCACCGCTTTGCCCGAAGGCTATGCGTCATCGCAAGCTGGTTTCGCGGTTCTGCACATTAAGAAACCCGCGCCCGTTACCAAACTTGTCGAAGGCCCCTTCCCTGCTCTGAAGATTTTTGATCAGGGCCTCCAAGGCGAGGGTTACCGCCGCGGGGGATTCGAAGGGTTCCCGCGCTTTGAGAAATGCGAATTCAAGGGGGAATATCCTTTCGGGGAAGCAAAGATCAGCGATTCATCGGTTCCGTTGCACGTTACGCTCACCGCCTGGAACCCTTTCATCCCTCTGGACGACAAGAATTCGGGAATACCGTGTGCCATCCTGGAATACACCCTTCGTAACGCTTCCCATCAGACCGTCGAGTATGAACTCTCCTACCATCTCTCTCACCTGGCGCCCGGATGCGCCGACGACGAAACAAAGAGCCGCAACACTGTGCTCCCAGGCCGGGGCGTGTTTCTTCACAATCTGGAAGAGCCAAATTCCGAAGCGTACGGCAGTGCTTGCCTGATTGCGATCGGAAGCCAGCCGCGCATTAAAGGGATGTGGCTGCGGAGTCCGGGATGGGAATTTGACTCACTGTCGGCACTCTGGCGCGAACTCTCGACCGGAACATTCACAGTCAATGACGGAACCAACGAGATCGACAAGGCCGGGCGGAATGGTGGATCGATTCTTCTCGAGGGCAGGCTCGCCCCTGGTGAATCCTGCACTTATCCTATCCTGATCACCTGGCATTTTCCCAACTGCTACTTGCAAGTGGGCGGAGTTGCTCCCGCCGGCGCGCCTGAACCTCAGGGGGATGCGGGATGCCGTTCCTGGGCAAAAGGCACGCCTCCGCTGTGGCGCCCGTACTACGCCTCCGTTTGGAACGATGCCCGCGAAGTCGCTCTTTACGTCCACGAACATTACGCCGACTTGCGAGCGCGCACGGTTGCATTTAAGGATGCCTTGTTCTCCTCCACCTTGCCGCCCTATGTGCTGGATGCGGTCTCGGCCAATTTGGCCATTCTCAAATCTCCCACCGTGTTGCGCCTGGAAAATGGCGACCTGTGGGGTTGGGAAGGTTGTTTCCCGGATGCCGGCTGCTGCCATGGTTCCTGCACCCACGTTTGGAACTATGCCCAGGCGTTTCCTCATCTGTTCCCCAAGCTGGAGCGTACCCTGCGTGAGCTTGAACTGGTCCGTTCCATGGACGAAAACGGCCACGTCACCTTCCGCTCGGCGCTTCCCGAAGGCCCGGCTCCGCACGATTTCCATGCCGCCTCGGATGGACAGTTGGGCGGAATTCTGAAAGTGTTTCGTGACTGGCAAATCTCCGGTGATCTGGCTTGGCTCAAGAAGATGTACCCGCTGGCGAAGCGCAGCCTGGATTACTGCATTCGCACCTGGGACCCGGACCACCGCGGCGGCCTGTTTGAGCCGCATCACAATACCTACGACATTGAATTCTGGGGACCGGATGGCATGTGCACCAGCATCTACCTGGGAGCGCTGTCGGCCTTCGCAGAAATGGCGCGGGCGACCGGCCATTCAGAGGATGCGGGCTTCTACGAAGAACTGGCCCAACGTTGTGCGCACCTCATGGATGAACAGCTCTTTAACGGCGAGTATTACGCACAGAAGGTGCAATACACAGGCCTCCGCGACCAATCCTTCGCTGCTCTGGTCGCCAACGTGAATGAGGCGAGCAGTGAAATGGAGAAGCTTCTCCAACGCGAAGGCCCAAAATACCAGTATGGAACCGGCTGCCTCTCTGACGGAGTCATCGGGGTCTGGATGGCCCGGATGTATGGGGTCGAGACACCGCTCGCAGCCCAGAATGTTCGCAGCACCCTGCAGGCCATCTTCAACCACAATTTCAAGACCGATCTCAGCCAGCATGCCAACGCCCAGCGTCCTGGCTATGCCATGGGACACGAACCCGGCTTGCTGGTATGCACCTGGCCGCGTGGCGGCAAACCGGTCCTGCCTTTTGTGTATTCGGATGAAGTCTGGACAGGTATCGAATACGAAGTTGCCTCTCATCTCATCGCGGAAGGCTTGGTCAAAGAGGGACTAACGATCGTTAAGGCGATGCGCAGCCGCTATGACGGCCGGATTCGCAACCCGTGGAATGAATACGAATGCGGCAACTACTACGCCCGCGCCATGGCGAGCTATGCGCTGATCGGTGCCTTGGCGGGATTCCGCTACTCTGCTGCGCAAAAAACGCTGTGGTTTGGTCCACATTTGAAGGCTCGTCCCTTCAAAACCTTTTTCTCTACGGCTTCTGGTTTTGGCACCATCGCGCTCGACGCCCGGTCTGTTCGGATCGAAGTTATCGAAGGCGAACTGACCATGGAAAAGCTGGTGCTGACGGACGGGAGCGAAACCAAAACCCTGGATTGGAAAGTCACGGTTCGCTCGGATGCTCCCGCAAGCAAGAACGTCTGAATGCTTTTGAGTCGGTTGGGCGGACGCTGCTCGGCACGAAGCAAGCCTCCCCAGCTCACCGAGCGAGAGTACTGTCGTGCCACGTCTATGGCACTTTCTGGCGTTGACTCGGTAATCTGGGGAAGGTTACTTTTGAAACCATCCTTCTCCCCCAAAGGTAACCCTGATGGGGGTTCTCGAAAAAGTTCCGACTTGCCTGACGGTGTGCGTGCTGGTCATGATCTTCGCATGCCTCAAGCGCCACACTCGCTGTGCCCGCCTGACGCTCTGGGCCGTGGGGTGGACGCTGGTCTTCACCCACTTCCTGGCGCAGTTGCTGGAGCCTGCCACCGGTCCTGCCATTCCTCTACTGCGAGCCATTGACGGCGGAGCACTGCAAGCGTCCGCGGTCGCTTTTCTGGTTTCGGTTTCTTCAGTAGCGGAGGATCGGGCGAAGCGGACGCTTCTTCTGCTGGCGCTGGCCGTGCCTTCCGTTATTTATGCAGTGATAAATGCCTATGATGTTCACTCGCGATGGCCCTACGTTTTGTGCCTGGCCGCCTGCTTCGGCGCCGCGGCAGGCTTTTCTTTCTGGGTGAAGCGCGGGTTCTCGTTGTATGTGGCCGCGGTCACTTTGCTGTGTTCCCTGGCCGGCGCATGGGCGATCCAGGCGGCCCTCAACAGTTCTTTTCGCGAAGGAACGGTGGTGCTCGTGGGCATCGGGTTCGCACTCTCAGGCGTGTTCGTATGCCGACATTATTGGGATGCGTCGCCGGCAGCGCTGACAATTTCCAGCGGATTCTTCTGCTGGGGAGCCGTGTTCCCCATTTTGTTTTTCATCGATCGCTTTGCTCCGAAGATGAGTTTCCCAACCACACTCTGGGAAACTCCAAAACTATTTGTCGCTTTCGGGATGATCCTGGCAGTGGTTGAAGACAAGTCGGAAGCGATTGCTGGAATGCAACGCCAGGCAGAAGCGCTCAACCGGCAGTTGGAGCGCTTTTCGGCGATCACTTCCCGCCTGTTGAGCGGCGCGGCGCCGGATGCGTTTTGCTCGGAGATTGCCTCAGCTATCACGGAAGTCAGCAGCTTCCGGGCGGCCCTGATCCACATCGAGGGTCCGGAGGGAACGCTGCAGATCGCCGGGTCCAGCGGGCTGTCGCAAGATTCCTTGCAGACGCTGCAAGATCGCACGCGCGATTGGACCGCTGGCCACATCCAGGACCTCTGCTCTTCTGCGCGCCGAATCGGCAAGACATCGTTCTTTCTGCCCCCGAAAGAAGCAGCCATGTTTGCACTCGCCGGGAACCAGAGCGAAGGAAGTCCTGACGCTTGCCCAGAAAGCGGCGCCGAGCTGGTGATACCGCTGTGCTCGGCGGCAGGCACATGGCTGGGAAGCATCACTCTGGCTGCCCCGTGCGAAGAGCGCGCGATCCCCGCACAAGAGCTTGCCCACATCGAGGCCCTTGCCGGCGATCTGGCGGTGGCAGTTGAACTGAAATCCTTGCACACCCAGCTAGTGTGGTCGGAGAAGCTGGCCGCGATGGGTCAACTGGTCGCCGGTGTTGCCCATGAACTCAACAATCCTCTCACTGCGATCATGGGGTTTGGCGAATTAATGAGCGATGCCATCACTTCGGCGCGCACTCAGGATCAGCTCAAGCGCCTGCTGAGCGAAACCCGCCGCATGAAACGAATTACCGACAACCTGCTGCGCTTTTCGCGGCGAGGCTCCGGGGACACCAGCACCGCGCGCCTCTCTCCTGTGGTTCAGGAGGTGCTGGCACTCTGTGAGTACTACACGCGTAAGTCCAAAGTGTCCGTGGAAATTGATGTTGCACCCGACCTCCCGTTGCTGGCGATCAATGAAGATGAAATCAAGCAAGTCCTGCTGAACCTGTTCAACAATTCCTGCGACGCACTTCAGGATGCTGCCGGCACCAGGCAGATCAAGATTCGGGCCTATCAGTCGGGCGCTCACGCCGTGATTCAGGTGGAAGATACCGGTCCTGGATTTTCGAATTTGAACCGGGCGCTTGATCCTTTCTACACAACCAAGCCTGTGGGCAAAGGCACGGGACTAGGGTTGAGCGTCTGTTACGGAATCGCCAAGAGACGCGGGGGAAACCTCAGGATAGAAAACGTGCAGCCTCATGGCGGACGCGTAACCCTGGAGGTTCCGGTTGTTGTAGTGCGGCCCCAGTCAGTCCTGGTCGCGAGCGCACACGCCTAGGCACGAACTCCCAAGAACGCGAGCCACGCTTCTTCTGTTCTTCGCCCTGATTCGCCCCCAGGTGTCTTGAAGAGCTGTTGTTTGATCCAATGACACTGCCGAGTTCGATTCATCATTGACTATCTGCACCCCAGAATTAAGGGTATTTCGCAGCACGATTGCACGACTATCGCCGCCCGCCTGCTCTGGCAAGCCATGCAAGAAGGTAGTAGAGTGGAGAGTTTTCCCACAGGATCATAGCCTCCAGAGGAGCTGACAATTCCATGAAACTTCGAAGAATCGCATTCATTTCCACGCTGGCGATGTTATTGCCCTGCATGTGGGCGCAGATGCAAGGTCAAGCGTCCAACAAGGACGCCGCTACAAGTTCTACCCCGTCGGTCCAGGCGTTTCTCGGCCGCTGGGATTTGACGTTGAAAGCTCCGGATCGGGAGTATCCGTCCTGGCTGGAACTTCGTCAGGAAGACGGCCAATTGAAAGCACAAATGGTCGGACGCTGGGGGAATGCGCGTCCGCTTCCAAAAGCCGAACTGGCAAACGGCCATCTCACGTTCGTTTCTCCCAAGGAAGAAGAAGACAGCAAAGCCGACTGGGTTTTCGAGGGAACGCTCACCGGCAAGCAGCTATCTGGTACTTTGACCGGCCCGGACGGCGGCACCTGGACATGGACGGGCGAGCGCGCCCCGCTCCTGAAAAGGACTGGAAGTCCGAAGTGGGGAAAGCCGATCCCGCTGTTCAACGGAAAGGATCTCACTGGATGGAAGATGGACAAGCCAAACCCCTCCGCTGTCTGGAAAGTAGAGAACGGCGCGTTGACTTCGCCGGGCAACGGCCCCGAGTTGATCAATGATTCCAAGTTCGAAGACTTCAAGCTGCATGTCGAGTTTAATTGCGGAGAAAATTCCAACAGCGGCATCTACCTGCGTGGACGCTATGAAGTCCAAGTCGAAACCGACTCGATCCAGGAACCAGCGAGCCATCATATGGGCGGCGTCTATGGGTTCCTGGCGCCAACACCAGAGTTGCCCCGAACGCCCGGAGTATGGCAGACGTACGACATCACGCTGATCGGACGATGGATCACCGTGGTCCAGAACGGGCAGACCATCATCGACAACAAGGAGATCCCCGGTATCACCGGCGGTGCCCTCGACAGCCACGAAGAATTGCCCGGCCCTATTTATTTGCAGGGAAGCGAAAAGGGCCATGTGGCCTATCGCAGCATCGTGATCACACCGGCGGAGAAATAGTAGGCTTGGTGTTCGCCGCCTCCGCCATCGGCGGCGCAGCTACTGAAAGGACGCCACGGCCTGCTCCTGGTCATCGAAAGTCTCGAAGAGAGTGAGCAGGCCGGTCATTTTTAGAGTCTGAACGGCGAACTTGGAAGGGTTGAGCAGCTTGAGGGAGCCGGTGCGCTGTTTGGCCGCGGTCAGGCAACGGACCAGCAATCCGATGCCACTGGAATCGATCATGGCTACCTCGCCGAGATCGATCACGAAGCGGTTGGCGCCAGCGTTGAGCAAGTCGTCAAAGGTCCCGCGCATGCGGTCGACAGACTCTCCAAGATTGAGCCGGCCACGCAGTTTGATGATCTTTATGTCTGACTGACTCCGAACGTCGATATCCACCTGGTCTTCCCCTCGCGACGGTTGCAGACTGCCCAGTACAAAACGGTTCTGGTCCGGCTTCGGTTGACACTGGCCGGAGCGTCTGCTAAAGTGCGTTCCCAACTTAGAAGAAGCTCGGCGAATTTGCAAATGGTACGTGCTCTCCTCCAGTGGGGTTGAAAGAGCTGCAGCTCTGCAAGGCCATTTCAATGCCAATCCAAAGTCCGGGGTTGACGGTTCCAATTACTGCGCTCTCCGCTCGTCTGCTGAAGGAGCGCGAGGTCGCGCCTCGGGCCCGTATCGTTGCCCAGGCGGTGGCGGAAGTGCTTCCCGGCAGCGCTGTAATTGTGTACGGGACCGCGACCCTCGCGGATGAGGAAGTGTGGACCGTGCTCGCCAGCGCCGGCGACGTTACGGTCCCTGACCACACCATTCCTCTGGACGCCGGAACACTGGGAATTCTGGCCCGCGAAATGAAGCCTCTCCGATTCGAGGGCGCCTTCCTGGTCCGCGAGGAGTTCGCCCACCTCCACGTGCGCCGGACGCTGCATTCCCTGTCGTATCTGCCACTGGTTCAGGACGAAGTGCTGACTGGCGCGATCGAAATCCTCTCCTTCGACGAGAAACTGAGCGAGGTGCAATTAAATGCACTGCACTCTGTGGCCGAAGTAGCCAGCGGAGCTCTGCATGGGGCGAATGTCTACGAAGAGGAGCGCGACAACACTCTCACCTCAATCACCCGTCTGACCCAGCTTTATGACATCGAGAAAGTTTTCAGTTCGACGCTGGAAATGGATCAGTTGCTGGCGATCATCAGTTCGAAAGTGCTTGAGATGCTGGAGTGCCAGGCAGTTAACCTGTGGCTGCTCGAGCCAGACGAGAGCTTGCGTCTTATGCATCAGGCGGGTGCTGATGTCACGGTGCAGGTGAGCGCCTTGCAGAGGCCAGGTGAAGGCGTGGCTGGAGACGTGTCCGATAACGGTGAGCCGGTCCTGATCCAAGAGCCGGACGACGCGCGACTTCTCCGGCGGAACGAGCGTATTGCCGAGGGAGGCGTGGTATCGCTGATTGCCGTCCCGATCATGGACCAGGAGTCGCTGGTGGGTGTGATCGAGGCGGTCAACCGCTTGAACGAAACGCCCTTCGACGATGACGACTTGTTCACCCTCAGCCGGCTGACCGAATCCGCATCCATCGCTCTGCACAACGCGAGTTTGCTGGCGGCTGAGCGCAAGGTGGAGATTCTGGAAACGCTGGTCTCAGTAAGTCACGAGATCACTTCCACACTGGATCTGGATCGTGTGTTGCAGGCCGTGGTCAACGGTCCTGCGGCTGTGATTCCCTTCGAGCGGGCTGCGATTGCGCTCGAGCAGCGCGGGCGCATGCAGTTACGGGCGGTTTCTGGAGCCACGGAATTCAATCCCGACGATCCCCAGATCGCGGCGCTCAATCAGATCCTGCAATGGGCGTCTCTGCTCCGTGAACCCGCCCTCATCACTCAGCATGGCGAGGATATATCCGCCGACCGAGAAGAGACCCGAGCGAAGTTTCAGCATTACTTTTCTCAGAGCGGCATGCGAGCGTTCCATGCGGTCCCGCTGGCCGATGAAGAAGGCCGGGTGGGAGTGCTTTCCTTCGAGAGCAGCAACCCGGACTTCCTGACCGTGGCCCACCTGGAAATGATTAAGGTGCTGGCCAGCCAAGCCACGGTAGCGTTGCGCAACGCCTCTCTCTACAAAGAGGTTCCCTTTATCGGCGTGCTGCAGCCGCTGATTCAAAAGAAGAAACGGTTTCTCGCGCTGGAGAAACATCGCCGGGCCATGGTGATCGCTTCTGCCTTTGCGGCCATTCTGTTCTTCGTGCTCTTTCCGTTGCCGCTGCGCGTAGATGGCCCAGCCACCGTCGCGCCCGGACGCGCCGCCCGCATCGGCGCCGAAGTTGACGGAGTTGTGAAACAGGTCCAGGTGAAGGAGGGAGATCGAGTTCAGAAAGGAACCGTGATCGCGGCTCTTGAGGATTGGGACTACCGGTCCGCGCTGGCGGCGGCACAGGCGAAGCGAGAGACCGCCATCACTCTGATGAATCGCGCGCTGGCGGCGAATGACGGTACCGAAGCCGGCATCCAGCAGGCACAAGCCGACTACTGGACCGCGGAGGTCGCAAGGGCCCAGGAACGCCTCGATCGGACACTCTTGCGTTCGCCCATTGACGGCGTGGTCGCGACGCCGCATATCGAGAACCAGGTTGGCCGTAAGGTGAAGGTCGGCGAAACGATTGCGGACGTAGTGGACAATTCGCAGGCCGTGGTGGATTTGACGGTCGATCAGTCTGACATCGGGCTGGTGGCCGCGGGTCAGAAAGCACGGGTGAAGCTTGATGGTTTTCCGGCGCACACTTTTCAGGGAGAGGTCGTGGTAATAAGTCCGCTGGCACGCCTCGAGGGAGACACTCATACCTTCTATGCCCGAATCGCGGTCCTGAATCCTGAAGGCATACTGCGCGCGGGAATGCAGGGCCGCGCCAAAGTATCAACCGGCTGGCATCCAGCGGGGAAGGTTTTCTTTCGCCAGCCCGTCATGTGGATCTGGTCGAAACTGTGGTCCTGGTTTGGATGGTAACCATGAAAATATCGGCATACGCTCCCGGTTTGCTCTTTCTAACCGTGCTGGCGAGCACATCTTGCAGTAATGCTCCGGCACCGGCCGAAGCCGCTGTCGCGCCGGCACCTCAGCCAGCTTCCGTAGTGACTCCAGTCGCTCCCACGGATGATGGCTACACTGCGACAGGCCCGGTCGTGGTCGAGAACCAGGTTGACGTGGCAGCCCAACGGGGGGGCATAGTTGTTCAGATTCTCGCCGAACCCGGCACGCGCGTGAGCAAGGGACAACTGCTGGCCAAACTGGATGACCGCCAGCTCTTGTCTGACCTGGAAGCGGCCCGCGCCAAAACCGCCAGCACCGAAGACGATCTCAATAACTGGAAGGCTGAAGCCCAGGTCCTGGAGTCCGACTATCAGCGCGCCCGCAAAATGTGGGACGCCCAGCTCATCACGCAGGAGCAATTTGAGCATGCGCGATATAAAGCCGAGGCGGACCAGTGGGACGTCAAGCGCGTTGAGCAGCTCCTTGTTAATGCCCGTGCGAGCGAGCGATCCATGGAGCTGGAGTTGGAGAAGACTCAGATCACGGCGCCTTTCGATGGCATTGTTGCCCGCCGATACGTTCGGGACGGTCAGAACGTGGCTCGGGACGAACGCCTCTTCTGGGTCACTGCTACTGGCCCCTTGCGGGTCCGCTTCACGCTGCCTTCGAGGTTCGTGCGGCAGGTGAAGGTCGGGCAGCAGGTTGCCGTCACCGTCGCGGATGGAAATCCAGCGGCCCAACATATGGCACGCGTGATCCAGATGAGTCCCGTCGTGGACCCTGCTAGTGACACGATCGAAGTACTGGCCGAGATCACCGCTGCGGCGCCCGAACTGCGGCCCGGCATGCAGGCGGACGTGCACCTTCCCGCGCACCCATGAACATCGCCAACGCCCTCAATGCCGCCCTGCCGGAATTGCCGGAGCGGGTGATCAAGCGCTCGGTCCCCAAGTTAGATCCACGGGTGATCGCCAAGCAGCAAATCGAAAATGGACAGCCGACCGTTCTGGCCAAGCTCCCCGGGGCTGATAACTTCATCCGGCTGGAGCCTCCGCAGTGGGTGCTTCTTCAGTTGTTCGATGGGGAGAGATCCTATCTCGAAATTTCTGAGCAAGCGACGGCCCGGACGGGGGTACGTTATTCGGAGGATGTGGTCCGCGAATTTGCCGCATACCTCCAGACGAACACCGATCTGTTCTACAAGAGCCCCCTCGAACGGAACATCACCCTGCAGCAGAAACTGCGCGGCCAGCGCCTGAAGCGCAAGCGCTTTAAGGTCGTCGACTTCTCTGACATCACCATTGCCGAGTGGCCTCACGCGGATGACTTCATTACGCGAATATACCCGCATCTACGCTGGGTCTACACCTGGTGGTTCACGCTGCTGGCCCTCGCGATGTTCGCCGTTATGGCGTGGATGTGGGCAGGCCGCTTCGGAGAGATCTGGCACGATAGCTTCGAGTTCTACAATTTCACCACCAAGTCAGGGAGCGATCTGCTCGAGTTCTGGGTTCTGTTCGGCGTCATGGCGTTTTTCCACGAATCGTTTCACGGCCTCACCTGTAAACACTTTGGCGGAAGCGTGGAGAAGATGGGTTTTACCCTGATGTATTTTGCGCCCAGCTTCTTTTGCGACGTTACCCAAATCTGGATTTACGGCGGCAAGTGGGAGCGGATCGCTACCGTGATCGCCGGAATCTGGGGCGACCTGATCTTGTGCTTTTTCGGCACCGCCGTCTGGTGGGCAACGGCTCCTGGCATGTTCGTGCACAACCTGGCGTACAAGATCATGATGGTCACCGGCATTGGCGTGTCCCTGCTGAACCTGAATCCGCTCATCAAACTCGACGGCTATTACATTTTCTCCGAGTTGATCGAAGAGCCCGATTTCAAGGAGCGTACGTCCGCCTACCTTTCTGGCTGGACGCGCAAGCATTTGTTCGGCATGCTGGCGGAAGTGGAGTACGTGCCGCTGCGGCGGCGCCCTTTCTACCTTGTCTACGCCATACTCTCGGGCATCTACGGCTATCTTCTGTTGACGGTCCTGATGGTGTTTGCCTATCACATCCTGCACGCGTACTCGCCTGCCTGGGCCTTTGTGCCCGCTGCATTGGCTGGGTATTGGGTGTTCCGCGCGCGAATTCACAGTTCGGGACGGTTTATCAAACTGCTCTACCTGGACAAGAAAGAACGGGCCTGGAAATGGCTGAAAGCCGGGCGTATCGCCGGTTTCGCAGCCGTAGCGCTGCTATTGTTCTTCTTCCCGATCTGGCCGGATTTCCAGGACGGTTCCTTCGTTCTGGAGCCGGCGAGGCAGGCCTACGTGCACGCTTCTGTGGGCGGAAAGGTTCTGCAGGTTTTCGTGGACGAAGGACAGCGCGTCGTGGCGGGCCAGCCACTTGTTACTCTCGAGAATCTTGATCTGGAGTCCGATTTGACGAAGGTCCGAGCCGACCTCCGCGTGGCCTCAGCCCGCGCCACTCAGAGTCAGATGCGCTACGGCGATTTCGGAACAGCCGAGCGGGAGAGGCAGCGTTTGCTTCAGGAGGACCGCAGCCTGACCGAGAAAGCCGCCAAACTCCAGCTTGTCAGTCCGATTGCGGGCGTGGTTGCTACCTCCCGCTTACATGACCTCAACGGTACTTACGTTGACGAGGGAGCACCTGTCGCCGAGTTGATCGACGACTCAGCATTGCAGGCTCGGGTTTACCTGCCAGAGTTTGCCATGCACGACATTCACGTTGGAACGCCAGTACGGCTGCAAATGCAATCCCGGCTTCTGCCGGTTTCTGGGACTCTTCACTGGATATCCGCCGACTGGGCCCCGCTGGATCCAGCGTTGGGTGAAAAAGAGCAACTGGCAGGCATCAACCCTCCCCGCTTTTATGTGGCTGAGGCCCGGCTGGATCGCGCCGCGGACCTGCGTCCGGGGATGACGGGGATCGCGAAGATTCGGGTGGGTCGGAGGAGTCTAGTCAGTCTTAGCTTGAGATTCGTCCGGGATCTTGTCGCCCGGCGTGTGTGGTAGGTGGGACCGGAATCAGACAAAACAAAACCGAGAGCCAACCCCCCAGTTGGCCCTCGGCTCTGTACCCTGAATCTAACGGGCAACTAAAAGCTACTTTCGGCGGCTAATTTTCCGCCGCGATTTTGCCCCCTAGACCTTCGGACGAACTGCCGCCTTCACTCTTGCCGATGCACGTACATAGGCCTTTACTCTTGCCGTTGAACGCACATAGGACTTTACGCGGGCGGAAACCGGGGCACTTACGCTCGGATTCTCAGGCGTTGAGCTGGCTACGATGGCCTTCTTGGTGGTGTTCAGTTTGCTGATCAGCGATTTCTTCTGGATAGTCACGGTGTGCTCCTCGAGGTTGATTTGAATGTCCTTCTACGTCGCGCTCTTGCTATTGCACGGGGCGTTCCAAACCTGATGACCCGCCAAGCGCTCGATTCAACCATATGATTTTGCGGGACTTGTCTCGACATTGCCGACAGGCTGGAGAGAGCCGGGCCGGGGTGAAATTTCGCCCGTGGTCAATTATTAACCTGCAATGGGTTAATTATTGACCATCCGGCGATGGTTTACAGCTTCAGTTTCCGGCACAGGTATTTCATCCGTTGCGGGTCCATGCGCAGCAAGCGGGCGGCAGCGGCTTTGCTGCCATGGGTCCTGCGCAGGGCAGCGTTGAGGTAGGCGATCTCGATCTTCTCCATTTCAGCGTCGAAATCGACACCCTCCTCCGGAATCAGGATAGCTTCCTGGCTGGCCGCGGTCGAAGAGAGCAGGTGTTGTGGAAGGTGATGGGCGGCAATGATCGCCCCATCACTCATCAGAACCAAGCGCTGCACGACATTCTCCAGCTCCCGTACGTTGCCCGGCCACGAATAGCTCTCCAGAATTTCCATGACCTCCGGTTGCAATTGCTTGGCTGGCTTCTGATTGGCCGTGCAATACAGCCGGAGGAAGTGTTCCGTCAACAGGGGAATGTCGCCATCCCGCTCGCGCAGTGGCGGGACCACGATGGGGACGACGTTGATCCGGTAGAAAAGGTCTTCGCGAAATCGGCCCTTCCGCACCATGTCTTCGAGGTCGTCGTTGGTCGCGGTGATGAGCCGGAAATCGATTTTTTTCGCGGTGCGTCCTCCCAGTCGCTGCACCGACCGCTCCTGCAGCACTCGCAGCAACTTGCTCTGCAATCCATGGTCGAGGGTGGCGATCTCATCCAGGAAGAGGGTGCCAGTGTGCGCCATCTCGATCATGCCAGGCTTGGCGCCGTCGGCCCCGGTAAACGCGCCCTTCTCGTAGCCGAAGAGCTCAGACTCCATCAGGGTCTCCGGAAGGGCAGAACAGTTCAGGCACACATAGGGCCTGTCGTGACGACTCCCCGTCTCAACAATCGCGCGGGCTACCAGTTCTTTCCCGACGCCGCTCTCGCCTCGTATGACCACGCTCGCGTTGCTTCCGGCAACCGCTTCGATGGCCTGGTAGACCTTGCGCATGGCCTCGCTGCCGCCAATGAGGCTGCAGAACGCCGCCTTGTTTTCGACCTGATCCAATAGCCATTGCCCTTCGAATTGCAGAGCTCGCTTTTCCAAGGTTTCCAGGAGCAGGGTCCGGAGTTCGCCGCAGTCGACCGGCTTGAGGAAGAAGTGGTCCGCTCCGGCACGGCTGGCCATAAGGGAAAGTTCGCTGCTGGTTGAGCCGGTGATTGCGACCATGATCAGGTCGTCACGCAGCCGGCGCATCTCCTGCAGCACCTCGATGCCGTCGGCGGGCTGATCCCCGATGCTCTCCAGATCGAGCACGATTCCATGGACGTCCGGATCATCGATCAGCGTTTTGACCTGCGATTCCGTGCTAGCCAGAGTGGCGCGGAAGCTGGGAGAAAGTGCCCGGCGCATCTCCCGGAACATTTCCTCCTCCAGCGTGATGATGGCGATGGAATAGCGCTCGCTGGGGGGCTGCCGGTGTTCGCCGGAATGTTGGGAAGGCATGAGCGATTGGATTCAGCGCAGGGATTATACGGCAATTCTGGCCTGCAGCAAGGCATTTCCCGCTGCTTTCAGCGTCAAGTAGGGGTTCCGCCTCATGGTGCCGGCAATACCCGCGCGTTCACTTCTTAGCTCATTCCGCGGTGTCGTACCCATCTCCCCCTCAAACCAAAGTAATTAGGTTGTGAAGCGGATCACTGCTAGGTTAACGACAGTTAAGGGAAAATAGTGCTGGGGGAATACGGAATGAGCCACCGGCGAATCTTGCTCGCCGTGCCTGTGGTGGTCGCAATACTCGCCGTTCAGAGTCTCGCGGCGCCGTTTGTCTTATTCCCCAAGGCCGGTGAACTGGTATCGCCGGACGGACGGTTTGTGGTGCGCAATGCAGAGCGTCAGGCCTCCACTTCGGAGTTTGACGGCACCTTCCACGCGCTCTGGCTCATCGATGTTGCCACGGGGCGTTCGCGCAAGCTCTGCGACTACGTCGGCGTAGCCGCTGTGGCCTGGTCCGGCAATGATTTCCTGGTTGTGACGCAGTATCTGAGCAAGAGGACCTCCCGGGCTTTGGTTTTTTCCGTAACTGGTTCGCAGGATCCGGTGATACTGGACAAGCCCACGCTGATCCGCATGGTTCCACCTGAGCTTCGAGACGTATTGCGGGAAGATGATCATGTTTTTGTCGAGGCTTCGCGATTGGAAGAAAGCACCCTGTACCTAAGAGTGTGGGGATACGGTCCGCGCGACGTTAATGGTTTCCGCTGGTACTGCCGATACGCTCTGCTGGAAGGCTCTGTCTCCTGCAGCGTAGAGCGCGGCTCGCATTAGCGGAGACCTACCTCAGTGCCGGTGTCCTGTTCGGCCTGTGCAGCGGCTGGCATCAGTCTCGAGATAGTGATTTCAGTTTGGCTCTATAATTCTTACAGTTGGTGACCCAGATGCAGAATGAGCAACTTGACCGACCGGCATCGTTTAGAGTCTTCATTAAAGCGGCAGAAGAAGGCGCTGCCATACCACCCGTTGACGAGCACGATCTCAAATGCCTTCACGAGTTGTGCGTGGAAAGAGCGAAGCGTTATTGCGGCAAAGACGGCGTGGTGACTCTTGATGCAATGGCCCGCGCCTGCAACCCTGGTGCGGATCTGCCTGCGGTGTGGTTGCGCCACACCCAACTGAGATCACTGTACCGGCACGGCCGTCTTGCGGAATGGCAACACAGTACAGCCCTGGATGACGTTGTGTTCCGAGTGGCGGCGACCATTCCAATGAATGGGGTAAATCTCGACCAGGAGGTTTTCCTCCGGCATCTCCGGGACGCGACCGCTGCAGTTCCTCGCTAGCGTCCAGATTACGGTGAGGCTTTTGCCGGAAAGGCGTCCGCAACCGACATCACCTTGATCGCGGATCGCAGTTGCTCGATCGTGGCGCTGCTGCTGATATGGACCTGCGCCGGTTCGCTTGGCAGCAAGTCGAAATAATTGTCGGATATCTTCGCGTCCAGATCGCCGAAAGACGCATAGACGCTGCGCGCCAGCAGCTTCGAAGAAAGGTTCAAGAGGTAACCGTCGTCTGTCTTCGACAACACCGTGTCAATCGCACTGGCGGGCACCCGGAGTTGTTTGACCGGCGCGAAATAGACAATGTTGCTCGACACTTTCTCATCGCCGATCATCAGGTCAGCGGCACCAAAAACGCTGGATGTATCCAATGGGCCGAGAAGTTCCTCGAGCGGCAGTTCGATGTAGGCCTTGCTGGAAAGAGCGGGGATGGTGATCGCCTGTTTTTCTTCCCGCAGCACCTTGCCATCGAAGGTCATCACACGGAGCCGGAGCTGTCCGCTGACTGGGGCCGTCTTGTCGGAAACCACGTACACCGCAAGTTTGCCATCTTCCACGTGCGGCGACACAAGCAGCGGACTGTAGAACCGGCGGGCGTAGTAATGCAACGCCTTCCACCGTCCGAAGTAGTCCAGGCTCGACCATGAGGCCACGGGCCAACAATCGTTGAGTTGCCAGAAGATCGACCCCATGGCGCGCGGACGAATACGGCGCAGATGCTCGGCTCCAATCTTGATCGCCTCCGCCTGTAAGACCTGGCTGGCATAAAGGAAGGAGGCGAAGTCTTTCGGCTCACCGTAATAGCGCAGCATTGTGTCGTGAATAATCTGGTTGCCGGCATCGTTTTTCTGATGAGCCAGCATCACTGGCGTGAAGATGCTGCCGCGGTCCTCAGCAGCGGTGAAAGCCTCAATCGTGCGCATCTCAGGGAAGGACTGAAAGCCATATTCGCTCATGAAGCGGGGAAAGTGCTTTTCGTAGTCGGCAAATTCCGCATTTCCATGCCAGACGCTCCAATCGTGCATGTCGCCGGACTGGTAGGCGGGGGAAAGATCTTCATAGTCTGAACTGGGTGAGCTGGGCCAGAAAGGCGTTTCCGGATTCAACCTGGCCACCGTGCGCGCCAGAACTCCGCTGAACAGGGTTAGGTAGTCCTGCCACATCCGCATGCGCGCGTCCGGCGGAAGCGTGTTTCTGCCGTCCCAGTTAAACGCTTCTTCGGTTTCGTTGTTCCCCGACCAGAGGACGATGCTGGGATGATTACGCAGCCTCGTGAGCTGGTATTCCGCTTCTTTCTCCACTTGCAGTTTGAAATCGTAGGTGCCCGGCTGCCAGTCGTTGCCGAACATGAAATCCTGCCAGATCATGATTCCGAGTTCATCGCACAGGTCGTAAAACTCCTGCGTCTCGTAATAACCGCCGCCCCAGTGACGGATCATGTTCATGTTGGCGTCACGCGCCGACTGGAGAACTTGCCTGTATTGTGCAGTCGTCACGCGGCTGGGGAAGCTGTCAAACGGAATCACGTCCGCGCCTTTGCCGAATACCGGGATCCCGTTCACGTCGAATTCGAACGAGCGGCCCCACTGGTCCACGTCCCGCCGCAGAACGATAGAGCGCAGTCCGGCGCGGGTTTCCGCTTCGTCTTCCACATTCTTGCCGAACAGCAATGCCGCATGGAACCGGTACATCGCCTGCGCACCATACCCAGCCGGGAACCAGAGTTCCGGATGCTGAATATCGATCGCCAGGTCGACGTGGTTAACTCCCGGATGAAGCACTACGGCTCGCGACACCGTCGCCTTCTGACCGCTCTGAACAAAGTCCACGGCGACCGTGCCCGTACCTTCTGTTGCCGCAGTAACCTCGACCTCTGCGTTCAGGTGCGCGATCTCCGGGGTAATATCCTTCTGGTGGATGTACAGGTCCGAAATTCTCGCCTTATCCCAGGGTTCCAGACTCACCGGGCGCCAAATACCGCTGGTTACGAAGCGTGGTCCCCAATCCCAGCCGTATTCGTAGGCGGCTTTGCGAATGTAAGTTTTCTCCTCGGTCCTGGTCCGGGCTCGCCACGGATCTTTGGCAGCGACCTTCGCGGCGGCGGCAATGGGTGAGGGAAACACCACTCGCAGGCTGTTCGCTCCGGCTTTCAGATAGGGCTTGATGTCAACCCGCCACTCGCGGAACATGTTGTCTGCGCTCAACACCTGCTGGTCATTGACGTAAACCTCGCAGTACGCGTCGAGCCCCTTGAAGTCCAGATCCACGTGCTGGCGCTGCAGCATCTCGGCGGTAATCGAAATCGAGTTGCGATACTCCCAGTCGGCATTCTCGATCCATTGCAGCTTGGCTTCGTTGTCGCGAAAGAAGGGCTCGGGAATCAGTTTGTTCGCGAGGAGATCCAGATGAACGTCGCCCGGCACGGTGGCTGGACGCCACTCTGCTGGCTTCGCATTCGGGTCCGTAAGCTGCCGAAACTCCCATCCACTATTCAGCGGGATCGTCCGCTTCGAAGTATGATTCGGTTCCCCAAAACAACTCGGCCCACCGGCGCCGATCAGCGCCAACAACGTAAGAAGGAAGATAACGCGCATTTTTCCGAATGACATTGGATCCGCCCTTCCAGCCGAAGAGAAGCGCCTTGCAGTCTTTTCGCATCGGCCGATTATCATACTCTAATGAAAGAGCCAGGGCGGGCGCGGCATCAGGCCGCGGAACCAGTGTGTGCTCGGGAGCACATTTTGCCGCACTTTTGGGCCGTGACTCTGCTCACAGCCGCCTGGTTTTTCCGTCACAGACGTCAACAGGCTGGGTTTTCTATCCTGAAGGGTGAAGGTGAACGTTCAGGGGAACCCTGTAGCTCAGCACAGCGCTGAATCCTATCCAATCGAAGTTCTGGCCGACACTCAGTTAGCCAACTGTTACCAGTGCGGCAAATGCACCGCTGGGTGTCCGGTCGCCGCGCGCATGGATCTGGCTCCGAACCAGCTCATACGGACAGTGCAATTGGGGCAGGCGGCCACCGCCTTGCGCTCACAATCCATCTGGGAATGCGTGTCTTGCCAGACTTGCTCCACTCGCTGTCCGAAGGAAGTGGATTGCGCCGCGGTGATGGACGCGCTGCGTGAGATCTCGCTGGCTGAGGGCATGGTGGCGCCATCGCAACAACCGATAGTTGCCTTTCAGCAGGCGTTCCTCGACAACATCCGCCGCAATGGACGCCTGGCCGAACTGGAACTGATTGCCCAGTTCAAGACCGCCGTCTTTTTCCGCACCGGCAGGCTGGCCTTCCTGTTCAAAGATGCGAGTCTGGCCCCGCAGTTGGGCAAGCGCAAGAAACTTCACTTCCTGCCGGGGAAGGTTCGCGACCGCAAGGTGGTCGAGCGCATTTTTGCGAAATGCTCGAAGGGTCCGAAGAAATGAACATCGGCTACTATCCCGGATGCGCGCTGCACGGATCGTCGAACGATTACGAGCAGTCGCTGCAAGCCTGCCTGGGCGCGCTGGATATCCAACTCCAGGAAATCAACGACTGGATCTGCTGTGGCGCGACTGCGGCCCACGCGCTGAATCACAAGCTCTCACTGGCGCTTCCTGCGCGGAATCTCGCGCTGGCCGAGCGGGACGGCCACAAACAAGTGTTTGCGCCCTGCCCGCTGTGCTCCATGCAACTGCTGAAAGTTCAAAAAGCAATCGCTGGAAATGGCTTGCGCGCCGAACTCTCGCAGATTGTTGAGGCTGACCTGCGCGGCGACGGGCAGATCCTGAACCTGATTCAGGTTTTTCAGACGATTGGTTTGGACAAACTGAAAGCTGCGGTGAAAGAACCGCTGAAATCCATCACCGCAGCGTGCTATTACGGCTGCCTGCTGACCCGGCCGCCGGAGGTCGTGCACTTCGACGATTTTGAGCAGCCCAAGTCCATGGAAGCAGTGCTCGCCGCGATGGGGGCCAAGACCGTCGAGTGGAGTTACAAGACCGAGTGCTGCGGCGCTGGAATGACCATGGCCAGTGAAGACACCGTTTTGGAGCTGGCCCACAAGATTCTCTCCAATGCCGCCGCCCATGGCGCCAACTGCGTGGCTGTGGCCTGCCCCATGTGTCATGTGAACCTTGATATGAAGCAGGCCGCGGTCGAGCAGCGCTACAACGAGAAATTGGGCATGGTGATTTATTACCTTTCTGACCTGGTCGGACTGGCATTGGGACTTTCCGCCGAGCAATTGGGTGTGAACCGGCATTTCGTGACTAAGGCTTAAGCTCATGTCGAGAATCGGGATCTTCACGTGCTGGTGCGGCGAAAACATCGCGCGCACGGTTGACGTGGATGACGTCGCCAAGCAAGTCAGCAGCCTTCCCGGCGTGCGCTGCTCGGTGAACTATAAATATATGTGCTCCGATCCGGGGCAGGCGATGGTGCGGGAAAAGATCGCCTCCGAGAAACTGGACGGCGTGGTGGTAGCGTCCTGCTCGCCCCACATGCACCTCAAGACCTTCCGTAGAGCGGCGCAGGCGGCCGGTCTGAACCCTTACTTGGTCGAGATGGCCAACATTCGCGAGCAGTGCTCGTGGGTGCACCACGACCGCGCCCAGGCCACAGCCAAAGCGGTGGACATCATCCGGCTCTCGGTCGAGAAAGTACGCAATGACGCAGCTCTCGACCCGATTCGCGTCCCGGTCACGCGGCGCGCGCTGGTCATTGGGGGCGGGGTCGCGGGAATCCAGGCGGCCCTCGACATCGCCGATGCCGGTTATGAAGTGGTGATGGTGGAACGGGAACCGTCCATCGGCGGCAAAATGGCGGGATTGTCCGAGACCTTTCCTACGCTCGATTGCTCGCAGTGCATCCTCACGCCGCGGATGGTTGAGGTCGGGCAGCATCCTCGTATCAAGCTCTATTCCTACTCTGAAGTGGAAGCAGTCGAAGGGTTCGTGGGCAATTTCAAGATCACCATCCGGCAAAAGGCGCGCTACGTTGATACCGCGAAATGCACGGGCTGCGGCGAGTGCTGGAATGTCTGCCCGTTGAAGAAGAATCCCAGCGAATTCGACTTCGCCATGGGGATGCGCCCGGCAATCTACATTCCATTTCCGCAAGCCGTTCCGGCGCGCCCGGTCATCGACAAGAAACAATGCGCCAAGCTCATCCGCAATGGCTGTGGACTGTGCGAGAAGAAGTGCAAAGCCGAAGCTATCAACTTCAAAGACGAGGACAAACTGGTCGAGGAAAAGGTCGGCACCGTCGTCGTGGCCACGGGCTACAAGCTCTACAACATCGCCAAGGAGCAGGACAAGGCGTGGTTGAGCGGTTACGGCGAGTATGGCTACGGCAAGTACAAGAATGTGATTGACTCGCTGCAGTTTGAGCGGCTGGTGTCGGCTTCCGGACCAACTAATGGCGTGCTCAAGCGGCCATCGGATGGCGCCATTCCGAAGAATGTGGTCTTCATCAGCTGCGTGGGCTCGCGCGACAACGCCAAGGGCCTTCCCTACTGCAGCAAAATCTGCTGCATGTACACCGCCAAGCACGCGATGCTCTATAAGCACAAGGTGCATGACGGCCAGGCCCACGTCTTCTACATGGATATCCGCGCCGGAGGCAAGGGATACGACGAGTTCGTCCGCCGCGCCATTGAGCAGGACGGAGCCAGGTATTACCGCGGCCGAGTTTCCAAAATTACCGAAGAGAATGGCAAGCTGATTGTGCGTGGGGCTGACACGCTGGCCGGTGTGCCGGTAACCATCGAAGCGGATCTGGTGGTGCTGGCCGCGGCCATGCGCCCGGCCGACGGTATCGAGGAACTAGCACAGAAGTTGAACATCGGCTACGACGAGTTCGGCTTCCTGCTGGAATCGCATCCCAAGCTGCGCCCGGTCGAGACCAACACGGCGGGCATTTTCATCGCCGGGGCCTGTCATGCACCGAAAGATATTCCTGAGTCAGTCGCGCAAGCCTCGGCGGCCGCCAGCAAAGTGCAGGTCATGCTCGCCGCCGATGAACTGACGCGCGAACCGGAAATCGCGGCCATCAACGAGCAGACTTGTGCGGCCTGCTTCACCTGCGTCAGCACCTGTCCTTACCACGCCATTGAACGGACCGAGTTGCGGACGGGAAGGGGTGCGTTTATCAAGCGCACCGCCAGGGTGAATCCGGGGCTGTGCATGGGATGCGGAACCTGCGTTTCAGTCTGTCCCTCGAAGAGCGCCGATCTTCTTGGCTTCACCGAGCAGCAGGTTTACGCCGAGGTCGAGGCTCTGGCATGAGCGAAGCGAACGTATTCGAGCCGAAAATCGTTGCCTACGTGTGCAACTGGTGCACGTATCTCGGCGCCGACCTGGCGGGCACAACGCGTCTCGAGTATCCGCCGAACGTGCGTATCATCCGTCTGCCTTGCACCGGGCGCATTGATTTCAATCTCATCATCAAAGGATTTGAAATCGGCGCCGATGCCGTGCTGGTTTCAGGCTGCCATCCCGGCGATTGCCACTACACTGCCGGCAACTATCATGCGCGCCGGCGCTGGATTTTGTTCCGCGAATTGCTGGACGTGCTCGGCTTCGATCTGCGCCGGATTCACTTCACCTGGATTTCCGCGGCGGAAGGCAAGAAGTGGCAGCAGGTGATTACGGAGATCACTGAGGAAACCAGAAAGCTTGGACCCTATACCGATCTCTATGCGAATGGCTCTGCCAAGAACCTGCCCGCCGCAGCGCCTGCCCCGTTCAAAACCAAAACTCTGGCTCCGGAGCCGGAACTCCGCGAGCATTGCCATAAGCTGCTGGCCGAGGGAACGGTGAAGGTCGTCATCGGGTACGGTGAGCGCGGCCCGGCGGTTGTAACTCGCGCCGAAGACACGGGCCGCCTCGTCTGGACGAACCGCTGCTGCAGCAACCTCACCACTTACTTGAAGCGGAAGGAAATCAAGGCGCTGGGAAAGCCGGCAGTCGTCGTCAAGCCGTGTGACGAAAAGTCGCTGGTCGTGCTGGAGAAAGAATCGCAGATCGAGCGCAAGGACATTCATGTGATCGGCATGGCATGCGAAGGCGTGGGCGAGCCGAAGTGCACATTCTGTACCGCCCGCACGCCGCGTTTCGCGGACAAAACATTCGGCGAGCCGACTGGTCCCGAAACGCCGGCCAGCCCTCCGCCGAATCGCTTCGCCGCGCTCATGGCCATGACTCCGCGGGAGCGGATGGCATTCTGGGCGACCCAATTCGATCGCTGCGTCAAGTGTTACGCCTGCCGCCAGGTTTGCCCCCTGTGCTACTGCGAGCGCTGCATCGTGGACAAGAACCGGCCGATTGCCATTGACCCGGCTCCCAGTCGCAAAGGCAACTTCGCCTGGCAGATCGCGCGGGCTTTCCACTTGGCCGCACGCTGCGTGGGTTGCGGAGAGTGCTCGCGTGCTTGCCCGGCAGGCATTGACTTGGCCTTGCTCAACATCGCCCTCCACAAGGCGGCACAAGATAACTTCGGCTACGACGCTGGAGTAGATCCGGCGGCCGAAGCGGTCCTCGGGGCCTATAGTCTCCAGGATAAGGAGGACTTCATCGGGTGAGTGAAGTCATTTCCCAAGCCGCTTTGCGCACGCTGACCGCCGAGTGGATTGCGGCCGGCAAGCAGGTCGCAGGACCCACGCGCGTGAAGCCAGATCTGATTCTTTATTCCCAGCTGCACTCAGCCGATGCGCTTTTGCTCGAGGGTTTCGTCCGTCCCAGCAATTCGATCAAGGAATTCGTATTCCCTAAACAGGAGAAGTTATACGGATATCGCATTCAGGGCAACAGCGTCGAACTGGTCGAGGATGATGCTCCGTTTCCCGAGCAGATCGTGATCGCCGCCCGGCCTTGCGATGCGGCCGCGCTGCCGATCCTGGACAAGGTCTTCAACTGGGATTTTGTGGACGAGTTCTACAATCGCCGCCGGGCAGCCACTACCGTGATCACATTGGCCTGCAACATTGCCGACGAAACCTGCTTTTGCACCTCGGTTGGGCTCGGTCCGGTGTCGGAACGCGGCTCCGACGTCATGCTGTTCGACATCGGCGAACACAACTACGAAGTTTACTGTGTGACGGAAAAAGGCCGGGCCCTGTTCAGTGGCAAGACGGAGAAATCCGGCCAGACCGTCAGGGCAACCGCGGCTCCTGAAAAGAAATTCAATCCAGAGACCATCCGCTCGTTCGTCACCGAGCACTTCGAGGACCCATTCTGGCAGGAACACGCTCTCACCTGCGTGGGCTGCGGCACCTGCGCCTTCACTTGCCCGACCTGCCACTGTTTCGACATCGTGGACGCCGGCCCCGCGGCGGGCAATGCCCGGGTCCGCACCTGGGATTCGTGCCAGTTCCCGATTTTCACTGCGCACGCTTCCGGTCACAACCCGCGTCCTGGGCAAGCCAGCCGCCAGCGCCAACGCATGCTGCACAAGTTCGCTATCTACCCGGAGAAGTTCGGTGAAATCCTCTGCACCGGCTGCGGCAACTGCACCCGCAACTGTCCGGAGGGGATTGGCGTCCTGAGCGTCGCCATGGAGATTGACCCCATAGAGACCAAGCATGGATAACGTCTACCAGCCCGACCTGATGGAAGTGATCTCCGTCCGCCAGCACACGCCCGATGTGAAATCGGTATCGGTGAAGTTTCTCGACCCGCAACGGGCGCGAACCTTTTCCTTCAAGGTCGGGCAATTCGGAATCTTCTCCGCCTTCGGCTACGGCGAGTCCACGTTCAACATCTGTTCCAGTTCGAATTGGAGGGATCACATTGACTTCTGCTTCCGCAAGGTCGGCCGCGTAACCGAAGCTCTGTGGAAGATCGAAGAACGAGACATGATCGGGTTTCGCGGGCCGTATGGGAACGGCTATCCCATGGACGCGTGGAAGGGGCACGACCTGATCTTCCTCGGCGGCGGAATCGCCATGCCGCCCATCCGCTGCGCCGTGTGGTATGCGCTGGAGAATCGCGCTGACTATGGCGAGATCACGATTGTCTACGGTGCTCGCACCGTGGCCGACCTGGTCTATGTTGATGAACTGGACAAATGGGCAGAGTTTGACCGCGTGCGCGTGGTCCGCTGTGTCGATCCGGGCGGCGAGACTCCCGACTGGAAAGGGGAGATCGGCTTCGTGCCCCACGTCTTCGAACGCTCGCAGGTGAAATCGAAAGACCCGATTGTCCTGGTGATCGGGCCGCCCATTATGATCAAGAACACCCTGCCGATCCTCGACAAGATGGGTGTTTCGCCCGCCTCGGTCTATACCAGCATCGAAAACCGGATGAAATGCGGTATCGGCAAGTGCGGGCGGTGCAACGTGGGTCCCATCTACGTTTGCAAGGAAGGGCCCGTACTCACCATGCAGCAGTTGCAGGGACTGCCTGCTGATTACTGAAATTCTCGCCGGGCTGTGCTGCCAAGAAAAAAGAACCGCAAGTGAGTGACGATTTCAGAAGGCGGTGCCAGGATGGGTGGTTCGTCTGCCGCAGATGTACCTATCGCACGCGCCCAAGGCTTCCCCAGACAATGGTTCTACCGTGGCACTTGGGAGCACTCGGCCTATTGAATCGCGCTCGCCGCGTTGGAAAAGACGTTGTTGGCGTTAGATCCCACAAGCCGAATGGTACCCACCACGATCACCAGGATGACGGCCAACATCACCGCATATTCGGCAATATCCTGGCCCTCGTCTTCAGTCCAGAGTCTGCTCAGCAGCACTGTCATAAGCCCCTCCCCTATCAGCTTGCTCAGACAAGATTCTTCACACGACCCCTCTTCTACTGAGCACACTGCCCAAATTAGACCGAAGTCTCAGAAGGGTTGGTACATCACCATGGTAACCCTTCCGCAGCCTTGGGGTCTTCATGTTTCTTGTAGGGTATCACTTCCCGCAAGGCAAGCGAGCATAGCATGGAAGATTCCCGCCGTAAATGCGCCGTCAGGCTTCGAACCGGCGAACCGGGCCTGTCTGTGCCCCAAGCCGCGACAACGGACTCGGCGTCACACTCACACCACAGTCCTCCTTCTTCTTCCGAAGCCGCAGAAGCCCAGCGAGGATCCCGATGGCACTTTCGTTTCGCACGCTTCGCCCCAGCTTCATTGCATTCCGCCATCTGTCTCGGCTCTCAATCAAGACTGATCCCACCGAACCGCCCGGCGACCTCGCACCGCCGCGCTCGCCGCCATGGCGAGTGTGCGGTCGCAGCAGGAGTAGAGGGGGGGCGCCGACTGGAGGTCGATTGCAGGCAACTGCCAACCATAACACCTGATAACAAATCCCTTCTGAGCACTATTTGTTGCCGAGGAAGTGGCATTCAGCCTCCGTCTTGCGCTATGTGATTTGCGCATCTCTATTTGAATCAATAAGTTAGCTTCGAAGCTATCTAATTACTGAATTACTCTAATTATGTCTTGTTTTCGTATGGTCAGTGGTGGTAGTGTCTGCCATTTATCAGGGCTCCTCAGCCGTAAGGGAACAGCCACGTTAACAGGACTTCCGCCTGTTCGACGAGGGCAAATCGTTTTCAGGAGGCTGTGTTATGCGCGTTCGTTATCAGTTTTTCTCCGTTCTCCCAACTCGCATTCTGTGCGTGAGCGTTCTTGCGCTGTGCAGTGCTCTTCCGATGTGGGGACAAGCAACCAACACGGGAACCATCGTCGGCACAATTACCGACCCGTCCGGCGCAATCGTGCAGGGTGCGAAGGTCGCTATCACCGACCCCGCCACTGGTGACACGCGCACCACAAATACCAATGACTCTGGGCACTACGTTTTCGTAGACGTAGCGCCGGCTCAATACAATCTCTCGGTTGGCAAACAAGGATTCTCTACCACCAAAACCTCGGCCGAGGTGAAGGTTGGACTCACGACCACCGTGAACCTTTCTCTCCAGGTCGGCGGCGCGAACGTCATGGTGGAAGTGCAGGCCGCCGCCAACGAACTGCAGACGATGAACGCCACGGTGGGGAATACCATCACACAGGTCGCGCTGGACAGTCTGCCCAGCCTGAACCGAGACGTCAGCACTTTCGTCGAACTGCAGCCGGGTGTGAGCCCTGACGGCAGCGTCGGCGGCGCGGTCGTAGATCAGAGCAGCTTCATGCTCGATGGTGGCAACAACACCAACGACATGGACGGCAGCATGAGCGTCTATACGTCGAGCTTCGCCGGCGACCCGACGGGCGGCGTCGCCAATCAGAGCTACGCGGTGGCTGCGGGACCGACGGGTGTGATGCCTACCCCGGCCGACAGCGTGGAAGAGTTCAAAGTTAACACCAACAACCAGACCGCCGACTTCAACAGTTCCGCTGGCGCAGAGGTGCAGGTTGTTACCCGGCGCGGTACCAACGTCTGGCACGGCAGCATGTATGAGTATTATCTGGACAATAATTTCTCTGCCAATACCTGGGACAATAACTTCGTTGGCGTCAAAGTTCCCGACTGGCATCGTAGCCGCTTTGGTTTTCGTGTTGGCGGTCCGCTCCTGCCGAAACTCTGGGGCGGAAAGACCTATTTCTTCGCCAATTTCGAGGGCTACCGCTGGCCGGATTCGGAAACCTATGAAAGGGCCACGCCCTCGGCGGATATGCGCCTGGGACTATTGACGTTTGGTGGTGTGACCTACAACCTGAACCCAACACAGGTGACCTCAGCCGAGGGCGTCCCGTACGCGGCGAATGCGGGCTGCACGCCGGCCAACGGATTTCCCTCCGGGGTCTGTGATCCGCGTGGCATCGGAATCAACTCGCTCGTCCAGCAGATGTGGAACAAGTACATGCCGCTGCCTAACGAACTTGGAACGGATTGCGGTTTGTCCCGCTGTGACGGCGTAAACATACAGGGATACCGGGCCAATCTTGCCATCCCGCAGACCAGCAACTTCGGCGTTCTCCGCGTGGACCACGACTTTGGCGAGAAATGGCACTTCACGTCCAGCTATCGCTACTTCAATGTGAAGATCGCCACCGGAGACCAGGTGGATATCGGCGGCTTTTTCCCCGGCGATAAGTTGGGGGTTCCGTCTTCCCTGTCGAAGGCGCCGCAGCAGCCGTGGTATCTCGTGATGGGAGTGACCACGAGAATCAGCCCTACGATCACCAACGATGTCCACTACAGCTTCTTACGCAACTGGTGGGCCTGGAACCGAACGGGCGACACGGTGCAGTTCTCCGGTCTGGGAGGGGCGCTCGAACCACTTGGCGAGCAGCATTACCAAACCCTTGCCCCTTACAATGTCAACACGCAGCAGACCCGCAACCGCTTCTGGGATGGCCACGATCAGATGTTCCGTGATGATCTAAGCATCCTGAAAGGCAACCACCTGTTCCAAATGGGTGGCACCTACCAGCACAATTTCAACTGGCACCAGCGTACCGATAACGGCGGCGGCATTAACTACCAGCCCGTGTATCAGCTCTCGGCCTCGTCCAGTTCTGGCATTGATATGTCGGGCTTTGGCTCTGGCACAAGCTGGGGACGTGACTATGCTGCCACCATGGGCCTTGTGTCCATTGCCCAGATCGCCTACACCCGTACTGGCCCGAACCTTGCATTGAACACCAAGCCGCTCACGCCTGCTTTCGACCAGGCCACGATTCCCTTCTACAACGTGTACTTCAGCGACACCTGGCATCTGAAGCCGACCTTCACCCTGACCTACGGCCTGGGCTGGACCCTGGAAATGCCGCCGGTGGAGAAGGACGGCAAGCAGATCGAACTGGTGGACGATGCCAATCAACTGGTTGATCTCCAGACTTACTTGCACAACCGTCAGAAGGCTGCCCTCATAGGCCAAGTCTACAACCCTGTTGTGGGATTCACTCTGGTGGGAAATTCAGAGAACGGGCGGAAGTACCCCTACGATCCCTTCTACGGGTCGTTCAGCCCCCGCCTCGCTGCCGCCTGGAATCCTCGCTTTGACAGTGGTTCCATGATGGGCAAGATTTTCGGCCATGAGGACACCGTGGTTCGTGGCGGCTACAGCCGCATTTACGGGCGCCTGAATGGCGTGGACCTGGTGCTTTCCCCGCTCCTGGGCACGGGCTTGATCCAGCCCGTGCAGTGCCTCAACCCGTTGATGGACGGCGTTACCTGCGCCGGATCGGGGAATTCGGACCCAACGAACGCCTTCCGCGTTGGTCCGACCAGCGCCGGTCTTGACGGCCTCGTGGCGCCAATCCCACCCGCACTCCCAACCTTGCCCCAGCCGCTTTATCCCGGCATCAACGGCATTGCCGCCGGCGCAGGCGAGTCATTGGATCCCCACTTCCGGCCCAATGTCGTGGACTCGTTTGATCTCACGGTTCAGCGCCAGTTGCACCGGGGAATCACGGTGGAACTGGGCTATATCGGCCGCCGGATCCAGCACGAGTACCAGCCCATTAACATCAACGCGGTGCCGTACATGATGACCATGGGCGGCCAGCGGTTCGACAAAGCGTATGCCAACATGATGATCCAGTACTGCGGCGGCATTGCGAATCTTGCCGGAACTCTCTGCAATCCGAACCCAGCCAACGTATCGAACCAACCCTTTTTCGAAGCCGCTTTGGCAGGAACCGGGTACTGTACCGGTTTTACGAGTTGCACCCAGGCCGTTCTCGCGAACGAAGGCATAAACGGCACGGGGAACCTCGTTGTATCAAATACCAGCTCGACGGCTCCGCCGAACGTCACCACTTATTCACCTTATGCGGGTGTTTGGAGCCTGTGGAGCGATCTGGATAATGGCGGGTTCAATTTCCCGCGTAGCATGATGAACACTCCCATTCCGGGAACCGCTCCGTGCCCCGGTTCCACCAGTTCAACGCCCTGCGGCGCCAGTGGCCAGCTCACCTCCGGCGTTGGTGTCAACGCCGCCATCGGCCACGGCAATTACAACGGGGGCTTTGTCTCGTTAAAAATGAGCGACTGGCACGGCTTGACCACTCAATCGAATTTCACCTGGTCTAAGACGCTCAGCACCGGAGCCGTAACACAGTCCACCAGCGAAGAGACGGCAGCGGACCCCTACAACCTGAACACGGCTTACGGTTTGGCGGGCTTTGACCGCAAGTTCGTATACAACCTGTTCTTTGTCTACCAGCCCCCGTTCTACAAGGGACAGCCAGGGCTGGCGGGTCATCTCCTGGGAGGTTGGACGTTCGCCCCGATCTTCACTGCCGGCACCGGCTTGCCCATCACGCTTGGCACCATCAACGGCGGTGGCCAGGCTTACGGCGAAGGCGATTCTTCCAACTTCTACGCCAACGGAAACTCTGAAAACGCGGTCCCGGTTGCGCCTGTCCACACCGGACTGCACTATGTTAGCGGCAGTTTCCCCAACATTTTCAGCAGCGACCCCAACGCCCAAGTCGCGGCCTACAACCTGTTCCGCCAGCCTATCCTCGGTTTGGATACGCACGACGGCGGATGGGGTGTCATTCGCGGCCTCCCCTACTGGAACATGGACCTCAGCATCCGGAAGAACTTCAAGATCACGGAGCGCTTCAATTTCGAGTTTCAGACTGTCATCGCGAACGTCCTGAACCATGTCGTATTCCTCGACCCTCCGGGTGACTACCTCGATACCAGCGCCGGGCCAGATGGATTCGGCACGGTGGCCGGTCAAGGCAGCACGCCGCGCACCATGGAATTTGGGTTGCGACTCAGCTTCTAGCAACTCCGCTGGAAAAACCTCGGGCCGGGAGCAAAGCTCCCGGCCCCTTTCTTCTACGCCAAACGTGTCCTGCAGGTCAGGGGTGTACCGCGAGTACCCGTATGAACTCCAGACGTCGTCCCGTCATTCTTTTCTGCTAAGCTACACGGTTCTCGTAGACTGGTAGTGGGACAGTCCAAACGGCACTGCCAGCCCTGAACTGACCGGAGGCGGACATTGAGTTGAACCAAAGCCTCCTGCAATTGGCGCGAGGCCGAAACGCAATGCACAGGCATGAAGAGCTTCTCCAGGAATTCCAGAAATTTGCCGTAACCGCTCCCACCGCCGATTCGCTCATGGAGCACATCGCGCGGCGCCTGCACGAAACGATGTCGCGCTACAACTGGGTAGGCTTTTATCTCGTCGATCCGGCCGACCCTGGCATTCTCCTGGTCGGGCCTTACGTCGGCAGCTTCACGCCCAATGCCCGCATTCCCCTCGACACGGGACTCTGTGGCGCAGCCGCCACCACGGGCAAGGTCGTTGTCGTGGATGATGTCTCCAAAGATCCGCGCTATCTGCCAGGGTCGTCGCTGGTAAACAGTGAAATCGTGGTCCCCATCTACGTGAAGAAGAAGCTGGCCGCCGAGCTCGACATCGAAAGCTATTTTGCCGGCACGTTCAGCAAACCGGAACAGGACTTCGTCAGGGCCTGCGCCGCTGTAGTCGAAAAGTATCTGGCGCAAAGGTAGTCAGTCCGGAGCACGGCGGCCATCGGAAGCGAGTCTCCGCCTTTGCAACGGCATTCGTGCCGCTTCCGGCCACTTGGCGCCAGGACTGGAAGTTGTGAAGTCGCTGCCGGGCACCTGCCTTCCTGAACAGACCCACTAAACGCTTGCACTTGACACCCTGCCCGCAGTTCATGATAATAATGACTGTCAGTCATTTATGAGTTATGGTCATTATCGAGCGCGAGTCACATATGAGCTCCGAGCGAACTGAGCATCCGCACCCTGAAGGTGGCCTCTCCTCCGACGACCTGCCCCATCTGAAAGGTATGGGACGCCGCCAGCGCCGTGCCGCCGAGACTCGCCTGCGTTTGTTCCGCTGTGCCCTTCAGTTGTTTGCTGAGCGCGGGTTCCCCAATGTCACCGTCGAGGACATTACGGAAGCGGCCGATGTGGGCAAAGGAACTTTCTTCAACTATTTTGACGGCAAAGACCACGTTTTGGGTGTTATGGCGGAAATCCAGCTGGGGAAGGTTCGCGAAACGCTGGAACAAGCCACGAGTGGCAAGCCCTCCGTCCAATCGGTGCTGCGCCACCTGTTCGAGCGAATCGCCGAGGAACCGGGACGGAGCCCCGATCTGGCGCGTGCCGTCATATCGTCATTCCTGGGCAGCGAAGTCGTCCGCCGTCAGTTGGATCGCAACATGGCCGAGGGTCGAGGGATGATCGCCCAGATCGTCGAAATCGGACAGAAGCGCGGGGAAGTTGATCCGAAACTGAAGAAGGATCAGGTAGCGCTCCTGCTCCAGCAAACGCTCATGGGAACCATCCTGCTGTGGTCTCTGCGCGGGGAACCAAAGCTGCAGAGTGCGGTAGACGAGAGCTTTCAACATTTTTGGAGGGCGGTTGCCGTTTTCGACCGGGCAGGAAAGCCATGAAACTGCGCGTGTGCTGTTCCGTCATCTTCTTGCTGTCGCTCTGGGCCCACGGCACGATCAGCGCCGCGCAGGAGCAGGCGCCTTATCGCCTCACGCTGCGCGAGGCCATCGAGAAGGGGTTGCAGGCCAATCTCAGCGTTCTGGTGGCTGACACTCGCATCAAGGAAGCCGAAGGCACCGGCGTACGGCGCTTGTCCGCAGCTTTGTTGCCGCGCGTCCACGGTGAGAGTTATGCCAACTTTCAGAATCGAAACCTGAGGGCCTTCGGAATCTCAATTCCCGGGCTGCCAACATTGGTGGGGCCGTTCTCGAATTACGATTTTCGCGTTGCCGCCGATCAGAACATCTTTGATCTGCAGAGTTACCGCAGCTGGAAAGCGAGCGAACACGCGGTTGCAACCAGCAAAATGGATTATCAGGATGCCCGCGACCTGATTATCCGCTCCATTGCCGGCCTTTATCTGGATGCGCAATCGGCGGCGGCGCGTGCGGATGCGGCGCAATCACGGGTGAACGACTCCGAAGCTCTCTACCGATTGGCCAAGAGCAAGCATGATGCCGGAACTGCAACCGGGGTTGACCTTCTGCGCTCTCAGGTTCAGCTTGCCAACGACCAGCAGGCATTGCTGGCGATGCAGAATCAGTACAAGCAAGCATTGCTGGTTCTGGCTCGCAATCTCGGCATGAGTCCCGCGACTCTTCTCGAACTGGCCGAGCCGCTTCGCTTCCAGCCCATGAATCTCCCCCGCCCCGAAAGCCTTGTGCCTACGGCTCTGCTCGCACGTGCGGACTACCTCTCGCTCGCCAGTCAGCGCCAGGATTTGGTCGAGCAGCAGCGCGCCAGCCATGCCCGGTACTTTCCCAAACTCAGCATCAACGGAAACTATGGCGAGCTGGGCCGCAGTATCGGCGGGGTCCAGGGAACGGGACTCATCCAGGGTCAGATTGATTTCACGTTCTTCGACCGCGACCGGAAGGGAGAAGCGCAGGAACTAACCAGCCGCCTCGATCGTGTTGACGACCAGATTGCCGATCTGCGCCGCGGCATTGAACAGGACATCCGCGAGGCGCTGCTGAATCTTGAATCCACGTCGCAGCAGGTCGCGGTGGCGCAGCAAGGACAGGAACTGGCGCAGCGTGAACTCCAGCTCACGCAGGACCGCTTCCGCTCCGGCGTCACCAATAATGTCGAGGTAGTCACAGCCCAGGATGAGCTGGCTCGCGCACAGGAAAACTACATTCTCGCTGTTTCCAGCTATGTCGACGCGAAGTTCGCGCTGGCACGCGCTGCGGGCGGTACGGAAAAGAGTGTCGATCAGTACTTAGGGAATCCATAGTTATTACCAGGTTGGGCCACGAGCCGGCCTGCGAGGTCCAGAGCCATGAAACGACTCATACCCGTTCTGATTGTGCTGGCAGCTGTGGTTGCTGCGGCGGTGTACTTCTATCCACGCTTCACGAAGAAATCCGAGCCTGCTGGCGAGCTGGTCCTCTCCGGAAACATCGAAGCTCACGAGAGCCTGGTCAGCTTCAAGGTGCAGGGACGCATTATCGAGTTGCCGGTCGAAGAAGGCCAGTGGGTTGAGCCCGGCGCACTGCTGGCGCGGCTCGATGATGCTGACTACCGGCAGAGAGTTCGCATCGATGAGGCCGGCGTTCGCGTCCGGAAATCTGATCTCGCGCTGACCCTTGCCGGAACTCGCGAACAGGAGATCAAAGCAGCCGAGCAAACCATGCTCGATGCGCAGGCTGATCTCGAGGAGAAGAAGCTCGATTATGACCGCGCGCAGCGTCTTTTCAGCGAAGATGCCATGTCGGCGCAGGACCGGGATTTGGCCGACACCGCGCTGAAGCGTTCGCAAGCGATTTTTCAGGCGGCACAGCAACGCTACAACGAAGCAGTGGAAGGAAGCCGCAAGGAAGATATCGCGATTGCGCAAGCCAATCTCAAGCAGGCCCACGCCAACCTGGGCATGTCGCGCGTGAACCTCGACTATACGATCCTGTGCGCTCCCTCGGCCGGCGTAATCACCGTGCGCCAGGCGGAGCTCGGCGAGGTAGTCGTTCCGGGCACGCCGGTCGTGACTCTCGCCGATCTGGAACACATCTGGCTTCGCGCCTACGTTGCGGAAACCGATCTCGGCCGCATTCGCTGGGGACAGGATGCGATCATCACTACCGACACTTATCCCGGCAAGCAGTACCACGGCCGGGTTTCCTTCATCGCGTCGGATGCCGAATTCACTCCCAAGAGTGTCCAGACCTACAAGGAGCGGGTCACGCTGGTCTATCGCATCAAGATTGACATAGACAATCCGAATCATGAGCTCAAACCGGGTATGCCCGCCGACGCCCACATCAAGCTGAGCGCAACCAATGTCCCCGCCCAGCAAGGAACCACCTCGGAGAAGTAATGGCAGGGGAACCCCAGCCCGCGATCGTTGCCGAAGGACTGACCAAGGACTTCCCCGGCGTCCGTGCGGTTGATCATCTCAGCTTCGAGGTTCATCCCGGGGAAATCTTCGGGCTTGTGGGACCGGATGGGGCAGGCAAGACAACCACGCTCCGCATGCTGGCCGGCATCATGCCGCCGGATGAAGGCAGTGCGAAGGTTGATGGTTCCGACGTCGTCCGCGATCCTGAAGGCGCCAAACATCACCTCAGTTACATGCCGCAGCGCTTCGGTTTGTACGAGGACCTTACTGTGGAGGAGAACATCCGCTTCTACGCCGATCTTTTCGGTGTGAGCCGGACAGAGCGCGAACAGCGCGCTGCGCAACTGCTCCGAGCCGCCGGCATGAGCGAGTTTCCCAAGCGCCTCGCGGGCAAGCTTTCTGGAGGCATGAAGCAGAAGTTAGGTCTGGTCTGCGCGCTCATTCACCGCCCCAAGGTAATCCTGCTGGATGAACCCACCACCGGCGTCGATCCCGTCTCCCGCCGCGATTTCTGGCGCATTCTTTACGAATTAATCGCGGAAGGCGTGACCATACTGACCTCAACCGCCTATCTCGACGAGGCGGAACGCTGCCATCGTGTCGCCCTGCTGCATCAGGGCAAGCTGCTCTTCTATGACACGCCGGACAACCTCAAGTCGAAACTGGGCAAGGGAGTGCTCTCTGTGATCTCGCCGGAAGCGCGCCGCGTGCGCGCTGAACTGGAGCACGCAGAAGGGATCTCCAGCCTCATGCTGACTGGTGATGGCCTCCACATAGTGGTCGATGACGCCAAACGCCGCGGGGTGGAATTCGAGAACCGGCTGAAGAAGGCAGGCATTTCTTTCGAGACAATCCATCCTGTCACTCCGACGATCGAAGACCTGTTTGTTGACGCGGTCGTGAGTGGAAGCACAGGACCACGATATGGCTGAGAATCACAGTTCCGTCGTTATCGAGAACCTGGTCAAGCAGTTTGGCGAGTTTGTCGCCGTGGATCACGTCAGCCTTGAAACGCGGAGAGGCGAGGTCTTCGGTTTCCTCGGGCCTAATGGCGCAGGCAAGTCCACCACGATCCGCATCCTGTGTGGCCTGTTGCGGCCGACCTCTGGCCGTGCCGTGGTTGCCGGTTACGACGTTAGTCGCCAGCCCGAATCTGTGCGCCAAAACATCGGCTATATGTCGCAGAAGTTTTCCCTGTACAACGATCTCAAGGTGATCGAAAACATACGTCTGTTCGCCGGACTCTACAGCGTGCCTTCCGATCAGCTCAAAGACCGCATCAATTGGGCGCTCGACATGGCGAATCTAAAGGGGCAAGAGAACCTGATCGTTGGAACGCTCCCCGGAGGATGGAAGCAGCGCCTCGCCTTGGGCTGCGCTGTGTTGCATAAGCCGCCCATCATCTTTCTCGATGAGCCGACCTCCGGCGTTGACCCGATTGTGCGCCGTCAGTTCTGGGATCTGATCCACACCATGGCCGGGGAAGGGGTCACGGTCTTTGTCACGACGCACTATATGGAAGAGGCGGAGTACTGCAACCGGCTGGCGTTGATCTTCCGTGGCAGGATCGTCGCTCTCGGCACGCCCTCAGAACTCAAACAAAATTTCATGCGCGGCGAGTTGCTCCTGGTAGAGTGCGCGCCCCTGGGCCCGGCCGTGGAAGCTCTGCAGTCCGCTCCTGCGGTGCTCGACGCGGCGGTCTTCGGCAATTCGCTGCACCTGGTCGTGCGGCAGGCTCAGGCAGCGATCCCAGAAGTGAAGCAATGCCTGGCCGATCACGGCGTCGCGGTGGATCGCGTCGCGACCATCCCTCCCAGCCTGGAGGATGTCTTTGTTTCACTCACGACCGAACACGGCCGCGGAAGGGACACCAGGCCTTCATGAGTCTCACTCGCTTCCTAGCCGTCGCCAAGAAGGAGATCGTGCAGGTTCTGCGCGATACGCGCAGTTTAGTCATCGTCCTCATCATGCCGGTCGTTCTCGTGCTGTTGTTTGGATACGGCGTGAGTCTCGACCTCAAGCACTTGCCGATCTACGTTTACGATCGCGACGGAAGCCAGCAGAGTCAGGACCTCCTCAAGCGCTTTGCGGCCAGCGAGTACTTCGACATGGCGCGCGTGGTCGACAATTATCCCGACCTTTCGCGTGCGCTCGACGATGGGCAGGCGAAGATGGGGATCGTGATTCCCTGGGATTTCTCCCAGCGTTTGCAAGACGGCCGTCCCGTGCAGGTCCAGGCGCTCGTAGACGGCACCGATGACAATTCCGCAAACGTACTGATCGGTTATGCCCAGGCCGTCGTGCAAGGCTATTCTTCAGGCATTCAACTCGACTGGCTTCGCAAGCAAGGGCAGATCATGCAACCTGCTCCCGTCAGTATCGAGACCCGCACCTGGTACAACGAGGATCTGGAGAGCAGCGCCTTCATCGTTCCCGGCGTGCTGGCTCTCGTTATGTCCACGATCGGCGCATTTCTCACTTCCCTCACCATTGCGCGCGAATGGGAACGGGGCACCATGGAGCAGTTGATTTCGACTCCAGTCACTCCGCTCGAAATCATGCTGGGCAAGCTCGTGCCCTACTTCGCCATAGGCATGTTTGACGTTATTGTCTGCGCGCTCATCGCTCTTTACTGGTTTCATGTCCCGTTCCGCGGATCGTTTCTCACTCTGCTCCTCAGTTCTGCGATGTTCATGATTGTCGTGCTTTCGATGGGATTCTTCATCTCCGTGATCGCAAAGAATCAGTTCGCCGCCAGTCAGATCGCCCTGCTGACGACATTCCTTCCCGCCTTCTTGTTGTCAGGTTTCCTGTATTCCATCGAGCAAATGCCGGTTGTTCTGCAGTGGGTCACCCGCATTCTTCCGGCGCGCTATTACGTCTCCGTGTTAAAGAAAATCTTTCTGAAGGGATCGCCCACGACCCTCCTGTACGCCGACCTGGTGCCGCTGACAATCTTTACTCTGGTGCTGGGCCTGCTCGCCACTCACTCATTTCATAAGAGGCTGACCTAGGAGAACAACATGCTGGCACGCCTCAAACAGATGCTGATCAAAGAATTCATTCAGGTGTTTCGGGACAAACGAACCCGATTCGTGCTCATTGGTCCGCCCATCATCCAGATGCTTGTCTTTGGTTACGCGGCGACGTTCGAGATTCATCACGTCCCGACGGTTGTCCTCGACCTGGACCATAGCCAAGAAAGCCGCGAACTGATCTCGCGCTTTACTTCCAGCCCGTATTTCGACGTGCAGCGCCAGCTTACCGATTATCGCCAGGTTGGGGACCTTATTGATCGTGGAGAAGCTACGGTCGCCCTGCAAATCAATCCGGGCTTTGCCCAGAATCTGCGCAAAGGCGAGACCGCGCCTCTGCAGGTGATTGTTGATGCGACCAACTCGAACACCGCCTTAATAGCTTCCGGCTATATCAACCAGATAGCTCTCGGCTTCGCCCAGGAGTATCAACAGGACCGGATTCGCCGCATTTTCCCGCAGATGATCGAGAGAGTTCCTCAAGTTCAGCTCGAGCCGCGTCCCTGGTACAACCCTGACCTGAGAAGCCGATGGTTTTTCGTGCCCGGAATCGTCGGAAGTCTCACCCTTGTCCTGGTGGTGACGCTGACGGCGTTTGCCGTGGTTCGCGAACGCGAAATCGGGACGCTGGAACAAATTATGGTGACGCCGATCCGCCCCGCCGAGTTCATTCTTGGAAAGACGCTGCCCTTTTTTCTGATCGGCCTCTTCGATGTTTCACTGATTGGAACGGTAGGGACGCTCTGGTTCCAGGTTCCCTTTCGCGGTCAGATCCTGGTACTGCTCGCTGGAGCAGTTCTGTTCCTGCTGTGCATGCTGGGTGTGGGATTGCTGATCTCGACCGTCTCCGTGACTCAACAACAGGCGATGGTGACGTCGTTCTTCTTTATTATGCCGGCCATAACGTTCTCCGGCTTCGGATTCCCAATCAACACCATGCCGCAGTGGCTGCAATACTTCACCTATCTCAGCCCGCTGCGCTACTTCCTGGTCGTGCTCCGCGGCACCTACCTCAAAGGCGTGGGGCTGGATATCCTGTGGCCGCAAATGGCCGCCATGGCCGTCCTGGGCTGCGGTCTGCTCACAACCGCCGTGCTCCGCTTCCACAAAGCCCTCGACTAAGAAACTCGTCAGAGGGGGGCAGGTTTCTCAGACCTTCAGATCGCGAAGGTAGGGAACGCTGGCCTTCATCATTTCCAGGTTCATTTCGACGAAGTAATTCTTGATGCCGCCCGTTTTCGCCGCGGTGAAGATTTTCTTCCAGTCGAGAGTGTCCTGACCCACTGCCATCACTTTCTTGGTCGCCGCTGACCAGCCTTGGACGTGCATGGAAATGAAGCGGCCGGGATACTTGGTGAAATACTCGGCGGCATCGTAGCCGCGGCTGATGGTGGAAACCTGAAACTGGAACTTGACCAGCTTGGGGTCGAGGAGGTCGAACAGAACGTCGTAGGTGCGCTTGCCATCCACCGTCGAAAGCTCGAAATTCTCGTTGTGCAGTCCCTGCTGGATACCCGCCTTTGCCGCCTTTTCGCCCATTTTGTTGTATTCGTCAGCCGCTCGCTTCACATCATCCATCGTCGGATTCTCGGGCCCGTCGAGGCTGGGCACGATCATTTGCGTCAGGCCGACATCCTTCGCCCAGGCAATTCGGTCTTCTTGGTTCTTCCTGAGTTCCTCAATGCCGAAGTGCGAACTGACACACATCACCCCGGCATCGCCCAGGATTTTTCGCAGCTCGGCTCCCTTGTATTTGGCGAGGCCGGCGAAGCCCTCATCGGCGTAGCCCGCAGGCGAGCACAGCTCAATCGTCTGAAATCCCGCGTCGGCCAGCGCTTTGATCGTGCCGGGAAAATCCTGGGCGATCATTTTCCTGACCGGCCACGTCTGGCACCCGATTGGCATACCCAGCGGATTGGCGCGAAGCTCCAGTGCGCCCGCGGAAAGAAAGCCGGCCGCAGCGGCGTACGTCGCCGCACTCTTGCAAAATTCCCTTCTCGAAATCGCAGACATGAATGCCTCCTTATCCACTGATTTTCTAATTCTCAAACGGTTTGCTCCGCAACGTACTGGCTAGCAGCCCGTGGTGCAGTGCGATTCGTATCAGGGTATGCCTTCAGGCATACCGTAAGTGCTGCGTTATCAGTGCGCCTTCAGGAGCTGAATTTGCATCTCCAAGTTTTCGCCACGGTCCGCTACAGTTCCCACCCTTTTCGGCGTTCCGGGCGGACGTACTTCTGCGCAACTTCAGAGTTGACCTTCAGGTTGGCGCGATCCCAGGTGAGTTTGTCTCCCATGCGAGTCGCGACGTTTCCCAGGAGCAAGGTCTCGGTGACCATCCCCGAAAACTCGAAATTGCCGCCGGGTTTATCTTTGCCTCCCTTGCAGGCGTCGAGCCATTCGCGTTCGTTGCCCGGCGACCTGGGCAGGGTTTTAGGCGGCTGCTTGTAACTGTCCATCTTCGCTTTAGGAATAAGTTCCGGGTGCCCACCACTGAATGAGCAGAGAATCTTGCCGCGATCACCGACGAAAAGGAGCCCTTCGTCCTCCTCGCCTTCTCCCTTTAAGGGCCGGCCCTCTTCCAGTTCCTCGGGACGGGCCGGCTTTAGCCCGCCGTCATACCAGTTGAATTTTACGGGCGGCATCTCGCCGCGCGCCGCAAAGCTGTAGCGGACGATCGAGGCCTGCGGGTAGGTTTCGTCGTAGCGATCGGTGGAACTCGCTTCCACACTTACGGGCGCCTCCAGCTTCAAGACGCGGAAAATCGTGTCGAAGCTGTAGGAGCCCATATCGCCCAGGGCGCCACAACCAAAGTCGCACCACCCGCGCCACACAAAGGGCAGGTAAGCATGGTTGAAAGAACGCTCCGGCGCCGGGCCGAGCCAGAGGTCCCAATCCAAGCCTTCGGGCACCGGTTCGGCTTCCTTCGGCCGTTCCAGGCCCTGGGGCCAGAAAGGACGGCTCGACCAGTTCATGACTTCGCGCACCGGCCCAATGGCGCCGTCCCAAATCCATTCGCAGAGCAAGCGGGTAGCTTCGGAGGCCTGGTTCCCAACCGCAATCTGAGTTGCCACGCCGGTCTCGCGCGCGATTTCAGCGAGGCGCCGCGCCTCATAGATGGTGCGCGTCAGAGGCTTCTGGCAGAAGACATGTTTCTTCTTCTTCATCGCGGCCGCGGATACGGCCGCATGCAGATTGTCCGTGGTACACACGACCACGGCGTCGAGGTCTTTCTGCTTTTCCAGTAGCTCGCGGAAGTCGCTGTAGGCGGAACAGCCATGATACTGGCCGGAACGCTGCTGAGTACCGTAATAGCCGTCCACGATTTTCTGACAAGGTTCGCGCCCTGCAACGCCGCCCGTGACGCCGAGGGAATGGGTCAACTGAATGGGCTGGTCGGGGCTGAGCCAATCCCAGCCGCTGTCAACTCCAAGCAATTTGCGTACGGAATGGCAGAACTCATGTGTGTCCCATTGCGGATAATTCGCGCCGGATTTGTTGACGTCGCAGACTGCCACGCCCTGCACGTCGGGCTCCTTCAAGAAGTGGAGCATGACACGCAAACCCTGGGCCCCGACGCCGATGAATGCAATGTTGACCTTGTCGCTGGGCGGAACATACCCTGGGCCGCCCAATACCCTGCGTGGAACGATTGCGAGGCCGATCGCGGCTGCGGCAGTTTGTCCTAAGAACTTGCGCCGTGAAACCGAGCCTCCTGAACGAAGCTGATTCTTCATTGCCCCTCCTTAAACCGCAGTTCACGGATTACGGCATGACTTTGATTAACTGGGAACGAAACACTCTAGCGGAACGAGACGGAGGAAGCAACATGCCGGGAGCATTCAGCACGCAGAAGAGACTAGTGGACTGTCGCAGAGAGAACGTCAGCACCCGCGCTTGTGGAGTGGCGGACGCCCTCGTCCGCCCAGGGGTGGCACGTTTGCCGAGGAGTTAGATCCGCGGGCCCATTTCCCCGGACGAGGGCGTCCGGGGCTCCATGAACCGGGAATTGTCCGGCCAGTGCTGTCGGTTCGCCACTAACGAATTCACTGCGACAGTCCACTAGCGCTGCGTCTTGCCGGCCGCGCTGGGAGCCGTAACCACATCGCTGGACGGGCCGACCGCGCCATTCGCACTCACGTAGGAAATGCGATACATGGCACCCTTTGACGCAGGGGGATTGTTGTCTGAGGCCGTTGCACCAGACATCGGTCCCGCGATGCGCAGCCATGCTCCGTTCGGCTCGTCCTGACGCTCCACAATGACGCTGAGGCCCGCGGGCGGCTGGCCGAATTGCAAAACGACATGGGGAAAAGGCGAGCTGACCAGTTGCAGAGTTGGAGCCGCAGGTTTGGGAATTGTCTGCGAGCCAACTCGAATCACGACCGGCCGCGTGGGATCGCTGCGATTGCCGTTTTTATCCACCGCGACCAAACGATACCAGTAACTTTCCCCCGCGCTGACGTACAGGTCAGTAAACTGGCGCGCGCTGCCGGGGAGAGGATCACCGATGACCACCCCGATATCTTCGGCGCGGCCCGAACGCAGAACCAGGAACTGCGCCGTCTTCTCTGACGGCGAAGCCGGCTCGAAGTCGACCGTAGCTTTACCTTCCGCGCCACTCGCGCCGGTAATCGAAGGTTCCGACGGAACCGAACGGTCCGCAATCACCACCTGGACAGCATCGCTGGGCGGACCTTCCGCGTTGTCGAAGGCGACCGCAACGATGCGGTATTCCATCTTCGCGTCTGAGCTTAGGCCGAGGTAGTCGTCGTACAAAGGTTCCGGAGTAACATGCGGATTGAGGCGCACCCAGTTCTCGGCACCCGCGAATCCGGTTGTCGCCCGCCGCTCCACGAAGTATCCGGCAACCGGGAAGGCGACCGGTTTCCAGGTGAGGCGAACCCGCGTCTGACCGGTGTCTGCGGCCAGGCCCTCGACCTTGGGCGGCGCGCCGGGATTCTTCGGCTGCGCGGCAGCAGCAGAGGAGGGATTCCCCAGGTCTCCGCGAGAATTCACGGCGCGAATGCGATAGTAATAGGTTGTCCCGCCGCGTACTGTATCGTCTTCGTATTGGGCGGTACCGGGTGGCAAGGGTTGCGCAGAAAGTGCCTCGTACGGGCCGGCATGAAGGAGAGCTCGTTCCACAAGGTATCCGGCGAGATTAGGTTTGTTTTCCGCTTTCCAACTGACGACGATCTTGCCGACATCGGCAGTTGCGATCACCGGATCGGGCGGCTCCAGCGCGTGAAAATCCGGGTAGAAAATGCGAATCGTGCTGCCTTCGCCCCGGCGGCCGAACACGTCCACGCTGAATACCTTATAGGTCAACATCTCGTTGGCCGGGGCATTGCGGTCAAGAACGAGCGGCTTCGTCGGGTCCCAGCGAAGGCCGACAACGGCGGGCTTCGCTGTCACCGGCGCCCCCGATTGCCCGCCTCCGTCGCGCTCGATCGCGTAGGCGACGACCGGAGGCGAATGGTCTCCCGCGGGCGGATTCCAAAACAGTGACACGCCGTCCCTGTCGCTTTTTGCCTGAACCCCGTCGGGAGCCGACGGCAGAGCTGTGGCCTGGGAAGAATCCACCGGAGAGGTTGTCATTTGGACGACTGGTTTGCCGGTCCCGTCGAGTCCCTCCACCTTATAGGCGCGACTTCCCGGAGCGACATTATCGAGCGCCCACGAAAGACCAAGAGCCCGCGCAAAGTTCGGCTCGCTGAATACGCGCAGGCTAAGAATGGCCAATAATTGCCTGCGCTGCGGGCCCGAGTCAGGGCTGGCAAATATTAACGACAATTCTTGAATGAGGTCCCGATCCTCCACGGAGAGCGCCTCCAAAGCTGCCGCCTCTTCTCCGATCTTGATCTGTGGAGCCAGCACTTGTCCCGTCGAATCGGACAGCTTCCAGCCACCAGCCGGCCATCCGGAAGGCGGCGGGAACCAAAGCAAGGAAACGCGGCCCTTACCGTCGGAAGCCGCGAACATCGTGCCGGGAGCTTCCTGCGCCCGGCATGCGGAAGCGGCGAGCACTGAGAATGCGAGAACAACGATGCAACTTGAGGCTCGGCGAAGGTTCATCGGAATCATAGGTGCACGTTGACAGTGACATCACCGATCGGAGTTCCAACCGTCGCGCTGGCGTGAACGTCGAGCGGCGCAAACTCGGCGTGGACTTGGGCACTCACGCCAACATGAACGCACCCGGTAATGCTGCCATCAAGAGGTACGCTCACACTTACACAGGCTCCTGCCTCGACTGAGGCAGAGAAATCGCCGGCAATGTGCGGCTGCGAAGTTACCGTAAGCCCCACGTCCATGCCGCCCTTGATGTAGCCGGAAATGCCGCCCGCTCCGGCTTCGAGGTCAAAGTATTCGCCGCCGCCCAGCGAAAGGCTGCTGCTCGACAGCATCATGTACATATCGGCATCGCTCACCAGCAAGTGGCCGCGAATGCGCGGGCCTTGCTGCTTGCCGAAATCAATGTGCCAGGGCCCACTCGGGCCGAAATGAAAATCGATAGCGGCGTCATTCGGACCGCTGCCCAGGTCAACGTACGCCGCGTTGTTCATGAAATCGAGATGTCCCCACATGCGCCCGTCGAAGTTGCTGCCCGCATATTGGAAATAGCCACTGAAGTCGCCGTTGCTGTTGTCGGCTTGCTTGAGAATCCAGGAATGAAAATCCATGCGGGCGCCAGCATTCGAGCCCCCCGCTTCGATGGTCAGATCGCCTTCCACCGTGCAGGTGAACTCATCGGATGTCCCGATGCGCATGCCCGCCATAAAGAGGAACGAACCGTCTATCGTCGGAGTCTCGCCGCTCAGGGTTCCGACGTGTTCAAAAGCGCTGATGGGGAAGTTGTGGCCCATTCCTCCTTGAACCTTGAACAGGCTCAGGCCCGGCGCTACCGGCACGCCGGAGGGCAAGCTCACGCCCACCCGCGTCAGCCAGTAATCATGCCCTCCCTGATAACCCAGGCGGAACTCTCCCGTGATCGCGGGTCCGCCGATTTCGGATAAGTCCACCGACCCGGAGTATTCGCTGTTGTTGCCTCCGGAATAAACCGGATGGACCTTCGCCTCGGAACTGGGCTGGCCTGATGGATACGGCACGTCAATCGAAAAAGGAGAACTCGCCGGCCCGGACGTCGAATAATTCGTCCCCGTCTTGTCCACTTCATAATTCACCTGCATCGGCGCGGCGGCCATCACCTCCGACAAATGAACATTGGTGTTGAACTGAATTCCAATGATCTGATTGCCGCTCGGTGGCAGCGTGATATGGGCAGAGACGAGGTCCACCGGAGTTTGCGCCAGATGAGAACTGCCTCCCAGCGAGATGTCGGCCGCCTGGCTGCCGCTGGCGAAGTAGCCGCGCCCGTCCATGCCGAAAAAGAAAGGATGGTCGAAAGCCGCGAACTGCTTGTTCTCGGCGGAGAAGACGAAGTGCGTGTCCGCCTGCACCACCCATCCGATATTCTGCTGCTGCGTAAACTGCAAATTGCTGGCGGTGAAGGCAAAATTGCCGTAGGTTTTCGATACGGGCGATGCCTTGAACGGGAATGAGATGCTGGCCTGCTTCCCCCCGCCGGATTGCAGCGTGGCGTCGCCTTTCAGGTGCGTGTCGAGCCAGGGCACGTACACGTCCATTCCGTTGTATTGGGCACTGAACGTTCCGTTGAATGCGGTCGCATTGATCGAAGCAATCGTGATAGAGCCGGCGCCCAAACTGGCCGTGAACGGTGCCGGTCCCGTGGAGAGGTTGCCGCAGAGCCCGCTGCCGACAATCCCCCAATCCGTGACGATCGGTTGTAGCGCCGAACTCGACACCAGGTCCATGGTGTACGGCGTGATCGCGAGTTTCGCGAAGCGCACGCCGACCCAATCGCCTCCGGAGAGCGGCCCGCAGAGCAGGCCCGCGGCGTCTCCGTCATGGTGGCTCAAATCCAGGCGGACCGTGCTGGACTGCATGGTGAACGCACTCCACCCGATCAGCGTCGAGGGCAGGTTCAGCCCGTCCTTCAGCCAGTCGCCGCTGGATTTCAATTCAGCAGTGACTCCGCTCCACGTCTGCGGCTTCTCCACTCCCGGCAGGCGCAGCGTGTCGTCGCTCAAAGTGACGCTCAGGGTGGCGTCGAGTTCCGCTCCCGCCTGACCTTGCAGACGGTCAACCGTTCCCTTCAATCCGGGCACGCTGGCCGCCAGCGTTAAGTTGGGCGAAACGTCGATGCTTCCCGTCTGAACGTTTTGCCCGTCGGGAACGTCCCAGTTGTCGATCTTCACCGGGATCGGCGGGTACTGGTCATAGCCGCCGCTGCTGTTGTTGGCGAGATGAATAATCAGATTTCCGGTGCCGCTGTATTTGGTACCGTTCTGCACGACGTTGTTTTGCAGGCCGCTGATCTCGAACCCACCGCCGCTCTTGACCGGAAACAAGAACTTGCACGGTTTCTTCGGATCGGATGCAACCACCTCGTACAGCTTCGTATTCGAGGCCACGTGCTGATCCGGCGGCAGATTCGCCATAATCGCGGCGATCTGCTGCAGTGAGCCGTTGACATACTGAACCGCCCCCAGTCCTCCTGCGCTCTGGTTCGATGGCGAAAGCACTCCAACCTTCAGCGGCGGCAGATTGCTCCCTGCAGGCGGAGCGAGCGTATTCAACAGGCTTTGCGCCTGGCTCGCGGCCGCAGATGCGTCCAGAGTCTGCCCCTTGCTCGCGCTGCCGCCCAAAGTTACGGCGCGAAGCGTGCGTCCCACGGTAACCGACAGATTCGGCATGGTTGGTTCTGGAGCAACGTCAGCTTCGACCGATACGTTGTGCATGCCGACTGGCTGCACCTGCAATCCGGGCGAATTCAGCGGATCGCTGGTCGAAATGATGATCGGCGGCTCCGCCTCACCCGGCTTCGGCCGGGTCAGATTCGTGCGCTTCTGCGAAGCAGGCAGGGCCATGGTTTGCTGCGATTGCGCCCCGTCCACAGTCCAGGTGACGCGAACTTCGCCTTTCCCGTAATAGTGCAGGTAAGACTGCGCCAGCATGCCGTCATCGCAGGCGCTGCAAATCGCGGCCGGCTGCGCCTCGCCAGGACGCAGCGGAACCAGTGAGACGCCTGGCTTCTCGTTTTGCTTATCCGCCGTTACGTCCGTCGGATGTTCCATCGGCTTGAGGGCGGCATTCGCTTGAACGGCGGGTGACTGATTCCCTGCAACCTGCCCGAGCGCGGTCTGCTTCAACACGCCCGCGCGCTCAATCGCCTTGCGCACGTCATAGCCCGGGAAATCCGGGTCGTCAATGCTCTTCAGATGCAGTGGGCCGTCGGCGTCGAGATCTTCCGGCACCGTGACGTAGATGGTGTGGCAGAAGATCATAAACGCATCGTTGGCCACCTGCGCCGGGCCTGAGCCCTGCGGGCCCGACCCTCCACTCCCCTGCCCCATGATCGCCTGCAGGCCAGACTGCACGCTGGTCTGCGTCAAGCCGCCTCTCAACCCTCCCGGCGTCGCAATCTTTGTCAGCACCGCCGCTTGCAGAAACGGATTCGCCGGCCCGTCCACGCTGGCCGCAACCAGCGATATGTTCACATGCTGCGCATCGGCTTCCGAAAGCTGGAAGACGCGAACTGTATAGCTCCCCGGATATTGGTAGGCATGCTGCACGGCATAGGGACTAGTCGCATTCGTGGGCAAGCTGAGCGGCTGGCTGGGATCCCAGCTCGTCGAGCCCGCAGTCGCCGGGGGCACATTGAGGCGCGACACCGATCCATCGCCCCAATCCACAAACAGGTTGTCAAACTGAACCTGATCGATCGTCCCAAACAGACAACCTTGGCACTTTGAACCCGGCAGGTCGTGAAACGTCGGATGCGTCGCAAATGGAGAGCCGTTCAGCGAGAAGGTTCCACTCAAAACCCACGGATCACCGATGTAGTCGTTCTGATCGATTCCGCCCGTAGGTTTCCCATTTGCGCCGTAGATCTTCTTGTCCGCTACGTTCGTAACCTGCAGCCCGTTGCCAAAGCCAGTACCGGTGCACGCCAGGCCGGTCGGCGCCAGCGGAGCCTTCAGCGGCCAGCGATTCGAAATCTCCACCTCGAGATCAACTGTCTGATTCGGCTGCGCGTTCTGTTGTACGTTTGCATTCTGCTGCGCAGTCACACTCTGCACCGGAGTACCTTGCGAACTCTTCGCGATGGCCTGCGGAGTCTGTTGTGTGGCCACGCCATTCTTGTTGAATATATGGAATCCGGCCACCTCAAATTGCAGGTCGCCATTCGCCAGTTGCGAACTCGGATCGTTGGGATCCGGCGCAGGAACGGAACCGATCGCGACCCCGGTTCTGGCAATGCTGGAGGGATTCACCGAGAGAACGGGCTTGTTCCCCGTGTTCGACGGCGGCGAGTTGAACTGCGCGGGAGTATTCGCAATCGAAATGATTGGCACAAGCGACTTCGGAGGGTTCAGCACCGCCGCCAGAAAAGCCGCGTCCGGGCGGTAGTAAGTCGGAACATTTCTGACACTTCCGTTGCCGCCAATCGCCAATATCACGGTCCCTGTGATCTTCTGCGTGTGCAGCAGCGTCTTGCCGTCCTTGGCGTAGATTCGCAGCTCGTAGTAATCGGCGAGACCGGGATTCTGTTCGTGCCACTTGAAGACGGCATCATCATCAAGCAGCGGGATGGCGTACGTACAACCTGAGTCCGCCACACATTGCCCGACTCCGACCGGTCCGTCCAGCTTGATCACCCCCATGGGGAAACTCTGCAGCGTGATGGGAGGTATCTTCAGAACGGTCGGCGGCCCGGCTGTCTTGACGGCCTGCACGTTCAGCATGCCTTTGCCCACAAGGCTTTGCTGGCTGGGCGTCTGCAGATTGATGTCGCGCCCACCCGGCAGCGCCGAGGGTAGCGCGCTGACCGTGACGTGCAGTTCGGTGCTGTTGACGTATCTCGCCGGCCCAGCCGCAAACACAGCAGCAGGAACTCCGGCGCCCACGGTAAACGTGACTTGCGTCCCCGGAACAAAATTGACGCCCTGCAGCGTGAGATCCACATTCTGACTGCCGGCCGCGATCTGGTTCGGAACCACACGCAGAATTTGCATGGGAGGCATCCGGAAGCTGATTCCGGAAACCACCGTAAAGGTGTTCGACGCCGGAAGCCGCGACGTCCCCTCGACCAACACGACTGCCCGCGGCCCCAACGAGGCGCCAGGAGCAATGTTTACCACCGCTTGAATCTGATTGCTGTTGGTAACGGTCGTTGACTGCACCGTCAGCCCGGAACTCGGCGTGAACTGCAATGAAGCTGGAGAACTGAAATTCACTCCAGTCAGCGTGAGCGTGACCGTGCTCCCCTGCGTGCCTTGCAACGGCGAGAACTCGCGCAGGGCCGGATTTCCCTTTGGCCCCGTTGGTTGGCACGCGCCATTGACCGCGAACGTGCAGTTCTGCTGCGGCGCTGTGATCGTGAAGGGCATGCTCGCGGGCAGATTGTGGTCGGCATCGATCAGCAGAACCTGCCGGTTCCCCGTCTGTGCGCTGGCGTCAATCTGCACCTGCGCCGAAATCTGGTTCGGTGAGATGACTTGCAGCTTCGTGACTGTCAGCCCCTGGCTGGGCGTGAAAATCAGGTTCATGGATCGGGCTACAAAATTCGTCCCGGTAAACGTGAGGGTAACGCTCGAGCCAGGTGTTCCTTGAGTCGGACTGAAACTGATCAGCGTCGGGTTCGAGGGTTTTGCCTGCGCGGCGGCGAACCCGCAGAGCGCAAGGCCCAGCGCCACCGCGACAACCAGCCGCGAACTTGTCTTCCTCAAATTCGGAACCATGCTCATGCTCGAACTCGAAAGCCGACCACCCGTTTCAGAAGCTACGCTTGTGCCCCCACGTAGCCGTCCACAAAACCAGCAGCTGCGTGCTGCGCTGATCGATATTCGTAATGTTGTCGCGATTCTGGTTGTAGCTGCCCTGCGCGGAAAATGTGCTGAATTTCAACGCGCCCGGCAGCGTCCATGAAACTCTGCCGCCGTACTGGCCGGTCAACGAGTCGCTGGTCAACGCTCCCGTCGAAAGAATCGTCCGCCCCTTAGTCAGCGTGATCAGCGGCGATACCTGCAGCGAGGGCTTCTTCCACACGAATGCCGGCTGCACGTAAACCGTGATATTTCGCATGGTGCCCACCGTCAGCCCATCGGCCGCAACCCAGTTCGCGTTGATCTGCGCGTTGAGCTGAAAGAACCCGCGCGTTACCCAGTTCGTGCCCAGGTTCAGCGACGACGTGATCGTGTCTGCGGTCGGAAAATAGTTGTTGCGATTCCAGTCGCGTGTTCCTCCGGCGGACATGGTCACGGTTCCGATCTGCCGGCTCAGGTTGATGTTCCCCGAAATGTCGCGCTGGTCCTGCGCTCCCGTCTGCTCTGGAGGCTGGCCCTGGAGCGACGCGGGAATCGTACCGGTTTGCGTGAGAGACTGCCGCGCGTCCACGACCAGGTTCGTTTTAGCTCCAAACTGCTTGCTCCAGGTCTCGTCAAACGTGTTCATCTGCAGTTCCGCGCTGGTCGTGGGATGAACATTGTTTTCGAGGAACGTGTAGTTCAGTCCGAAAGTGCCCGCGCTCGTCGTCTGCGACACCGCCGAATCCACGCCGCGCAAATCGGGCTGGCTGGACTGGGTCAGGCTGGGATTCGCCGGGTTTCCGAAATTTTCGCTTACGTCACGATACGTCACATTCACGTTCGTCTTGCCGGCTTGCCCCGAAATGCCCGTCCGCCATGCGCGGCCAAACTCGCTTTTGGAAGTCGGATCCGCCGCATTCGGATTATCCCGGCTGAACGCATATTCCGACGACCACAGCCACTTCGGCGTCAGATGAATATTCAGCATCGCCCCGTAAACATCTCCTTGCGATTTTGGCGCAACTGGATTCGGCAGGATGATCGGATTCCCCTGCGAATCGAACGAAACCGTCGTCGGCGCTCCCACGTCTTGCGCACTGAGCCACATCAGCCGGAACATGGACCACTTCGGCAGAGGCGCCTGCCAGCTCGCCCCCATCATCTTTTGGTGAAAATTGATCCCCGCGCCGCCCCCGAGCGCTTCATCATTCGTGTTTACAAAATAGCCGAACTTGCCGGCCACCGTGGTCAGCGTAAACTCCGCTCCCTGCCTTGGCGTGGCTGCGGTGACGAATTGCGCGTCCGTATACAGAACCGGCGACACGATGCCGAACCGCAGATTCGCGCCCCATCCCTCGCCTTTATATCCAAGCTGAAATACATAGTCGTTCACGATTCCATGGCTGGTTCGCTGCACCTCCGGATTGAGAATGGAATTGAGCGCTCCGCTGCCGTTGATTTCCACCTTCCACGGCCCATCCTCATACATCATTCGCTCGGAGATCGAGAATGTGTTTGAGTCCGGAGGATTCGATCCAGAACTCCACTGCGTGTTCGAACTGATCTGTCCTTCCTCCGAGGGTCCGACCTTGTGCGGAGGCGCCGGGGTCGTCGGCCTTGCGATAACCGGAGTGGGAGAAGGATGGGCCGCCGCGATCGTCGCCGGTGTCGGCAACGCTCCCAGCACTGCCGGCGGAGCCTCGGCATCGGTGCCGGGCGCGACCGCCGCCGCTGGAGTAGTCGGGGCAGGAGCGGCCGCAGCCGGCGCCGCTTCCGTGAACTTCCATGTGATGGCTTCGGTTCCTACCGCGAGGTTCACCGTGTGATCGCCGCCCGCCAGCGCCAGAGGCGGCGTGAAGGCCACCTTCGCCTCGCTCACCTGCGACATCGAAGTAATATCAACATCGTCCACCATCAGGCTGACATCCGCGGGATTAACAGGACTCTGGAAAGTCGCGGAGATGGCGGGCTTCGGATCGCTGATGCTGCTGCTCGGCGGCGGAGTCCGATCCGTGATCTGCGATGCCAGGTCCGGAGTCCGCGGCAGCGCCTCGGGAGCCTCAAGCGACGCCAGTTGCACCAGCCGGCGATCCTCGTTGAGATTCGCCTTGGGAGTGCTCTGCGCGACGAAACTCTGCGCCGGGCCTGACATGATCAACTTTCCATTGGGCGCGATCGCATCCACCCGCCAGAAATAAGTCGTTCCCGGCGTAAGTTGTCCGTCAACGGCCCGCAGGTCCAGCTTCGGATCCGCAGTCAAATACTGCCGGATCGGATGTATCCCTTCCGCGTCGCTGCTGACCACCACGTAGTAGAAACCGTTCTTGATCGCCGCCTTCCACTCCAGCAAGGTGTGCCCCGCGGCGGTCCGCTCCGGAACAGGATGCACCGAGGTCAACCCGCCTTCCGGAGCCCGGTAAATACTTCTCATCGGAAGCGGCCTACGAGTGACTCCCGAGGTCTCAATCGTCCGCACCGTCCAATACAGTTCGCCCTCGGCCAGACTCTTCCAAATCTGCGCGGGCACGTTCCAGGAATTGTCCACCACATCAAACCAGTTGCGAATGCTCGACACATACGGCTGGGTCGAGAATCCCACCTGATATTTGGCCGCTCCCGGCACCGGAGCCCACAACAATCGCGGCGCGGCGTCGGCTGCAAACGCAGCCCCGTAGTCCGGCTGAATCAGTTGCTCCAGCCGCCAGTCGCCCGGATTCACTACCACCACAATCGGCCGAGCAGCCACCTGATTGGGCTGCGTCATCCGCAGTTGCAACGTGTGCGCGCCCAGAAACCATGTCGGCAGCGACTGGCGCGTGGCGATTCTCGTGCTCTGACCGCCTACGATTGCCGCCGAAAACTGCTCCACCACATTTCCATCCCAAACCCACTCGCCAATGACCGTTCCCGTACCGGTTCCCGCGACAATTGCCTCCGCGTTCAACTCCTGCCCTTGCATCACCACCGTTCCGTCTCGCGGATGCGTCAATGCCAGATTCAGCACCGAGAGCGGAGCCCCGAGCGAATTCGACGCCTGTACCCGCACCGGTTGCGATGTTCCGGGACCACCGTTCACCGACGTTCCGGTGCTCGTGCCATCCAGATTCAAAACGTCTACGGCCCGCAGGCCCAGCGTGGCTGCGGGACTCAGGCTGACAATTGCGGTCATCAGTCCGCCGTTCACAACCGTCGAACTCAGCACGTACACATCGCCCGAGGGCGTATGCCCGTTCGAAACGCCCACGCTGGCCAGCGGCGGCGAAATCACCACCGTCGCGCCCGGCCTGAAATTCGCTCCCACCAGCGTCATCCGCAGGCGCTCGCCGCCCTGGGTCGCGAACTCCGGAGAAGCACTGATCAAAACCGGAACCGCGGCAGCACCCACCGCGAGCGGCGCCGCATTCGACGTAAACCCCCCGTTGGGCGCGGTCGCGAGCGGGTTGAACACCGTGATCTGCAGCGTAGCGGGCGACGCAATGTCCGTGGCAAAGATCGTCGCCGTGAGCTGGATCGCACTCTTGAATACCGTTGGCCGGTTGCTTCCGTTGACCTGGACCACGGAGTTGGCCGCCAAGTACCCGCTGCCGTTCACGGTCAAAGTGAAGGTGGGGCCTCCTGCGGTGATGGAAGAAGGAGAAATGCTGGTAATGCTGGGAACTGTCTGAGCGGTTGCGTGATGCGGCAACCCCAATACGATTCCCAGGAACAATGAAAGCGTCCGTAAGACACGTTGGACACGGAGGCCCGGCAGCTTCCCGAAGGGTAATAGAGCAGAGTCTTGAGCGTGCATTGGTTTGGGTTAAATTGGTCCGGGCCCCTTGATTTCTGCAATTAGAGCACGGACGGGTTCTTCCTGAATTGCTTCAGTTGATGTTCGGAATCGAGATAGTCACCCACCCCTCGAGAAGGCGATCTTAGGGCGGCGCTCTTTACGCATTCCGCCCGCCTAGAAATAGATATCGATATGGATATGGAATCTAGCCCGCATTATTCATGAAGCTGCTTTGAAAGGGCGCGGCTTCCAGCCGCGCCGCCGTGGCCCGCCTGAAAATTGGGGCTTTAGCCCCTGGGAACAAGCGCGTAGCCATCATCCTTTCCAACCCCACAGGATGCTGCCAAACGGCTCACCCCAGCGGCCAGACTCGCTTTTGCCCTTGTCGGCGCGGCTGGAAGCCGCGCCCTTTCAAAACCGTGCCAATCCTCATGAATAATCCGGGCTAGGGCGCCGGCCGCCCGTCACTCGCTAGGGAATCTCGACCTCGGCGGGGCTCGAGTAGGCGCTTTCTTCCCCCTTGGAGTTCACCGCGGTCGTAACGTATTGGTAGGTTTTGCCCGGCACAACGCTGGCATCGGTGAACCGAGTGTCGGGATCCAAACTGGAGTTGATCTTCTGGTAAGAACCACTTCCCGCCAGGCGACGATACACGTTATAACCGGAAACCTGGGACGTGCTGGGACTCCAGGAAAGACTCACTTGGGGCGCAGTTCCCGTACCTGCCAGAGACTCCTTCACCACTCCGTTGGTGGCGTCGCTGGAGAAAGAAAGGGTGCCCGACGCGGACCCGGCTTTTTGCGGCGTGAACGCAACTTTGAAGTCCACGGTTTGACCGGCGTCGATGGTGAAAGGAAATGAGACTCCCGGCAAGACAAACTGGGAAGCGCTGCTTGCCGCCGAAGAAACCGTCACGCTGCCGCCCGTAGCGCTCAGACTCGCCGTCCGTGTGTCGGTCTCTCCCACCAGCACCGTGCCAAAATTCAACGATGCCGGAGTCATGCTCAGCTGCCCGATCGTCGTGCCGGTGCCGAACAGGGGCACGTTCAGAGACGGGCCGAATATAAAAAGGTTGCCTCCGCTTAGACCAACGGATTGGGGAGCAAAAATGATGTCCAGCTGAACGCTTTGCCCAGGATTAAGGGTGAGGGGCGAGGGAGGATCGCTGATGGAAAACTCGCTGCCCATGGCCTGAAATCCGGAAAGTGCTCGCTGGCACTGACAATTGTTCCTCAGAACAACGGCGAGCTTTGCCTTGGTTCCCACAGCCACCTGGCCGAAGTAGAGACTCACGGGTGTCGCTGTGATCGGTTCCGTCTTCACACCCATGCCCAGAACTTTCAGTATCAGGCTTGGGTCCGACGCGTTGCTGGTGAACGTCACTTGCTGGTGAACCCAGCCGGTAGCAGTGGGAGCAAAGGTGATGCGGAGCGCGACACTGGCTCGCGCCCCCAGAGTCATAGGGAGCTTCGGCCCCGATATGCTGAATTCGGAACTGCTCACGCTGATCGCTGAGACGGTTACGGGAGTTGACTCCTCGTTCGTAATGACAACCAGCTGTGTCTCTTTGTCCCCTAGCACGACCGCGCCAAATCCCAGGATCTTCCGCGAACAGACCAACTGCGGGGCGGCCGTTCCGGCGTTCAATGGCAGCGCCACCGTTAAGGCGAGAAGAGCTGTGACGACAGCCATGCGAACAGAGCGTCGCCGTGGATGGCCCTGGGGGAGGAGCATGACAGCACCAGTGTGAGATCATCCGCGGTTGTGGGAAAGATACCGGTAGGACATCCTTACGCGGTCAGTAACCAGCTCGCCGCGCAGGTCCGCGAGACGGGTCCAGAGAAGCAGGACTGAGCTAGACTAAGTGTTTGAAAAAAGGATACTTTGCTGCAGAAAACGCGCCCGCATCGAGCCCCCGGACGGGAAACATCGTCTTTCTGGGCAGAAGCGGCAGACGTGGGGGCGGATCAGGGAGTTTCCCAGTCGACAGAGTAAACATCCTGGGTTCCAGTGTCGCGGAGCAGCAAAGGTGAATCGTCAGGCGCCAGAGCCAGGCCTCCGCCGTAGCGGCCAGCTGTCACAAATTCTTTCAGGTCAACTACTTGTTCTGTTTTGTGGTCGCTGACTCGGATCTTGACCACGGCGTCTTTCCCTCGGAAATCCAACACGTAAACGTGCTGACCGTCATGCGACCAGTTCAGCCAACTCAGGGACCCGCTGGCCACTTCAGTCCATTTCTGGGTGTGGAAGTCGAACAGGAGAAGCTTCGACGAGTCCGCTGAGAATGCAGACACGTAGCGGCCATCGGGAGACCACCGGGGCGAGTAAAGTCCGTGCGAACCGGGCACGTCGGAGACTTGGTGCGTCGCCAGATCGAGGATGCGGATCGCAGAAGCAGGATCATTGGATTCGCCGGCGAACACGATCTTGCTCCCATCCGGCGACCAGTTCGGGTCTAGTTGTTGATGGGGGTCATCCGGCAGCAGTTGCCGCGGACTTCCACCGTCAGGGGAAACCTCGTACATTCTCGCCGGTTTGTCCGCACTCAACGCGAACTCGAAGAAGATGATCTTCTTGCCATCCGGGGACCAGCGCGGCAGCACGGGATACATGGGCGGATAAGTCAGTTGCAACCGCTCTCTGCCATCCAGTTTGCTGCGCCACAAGGTGCCCTCACGATAGGAAACGTAGGTCACCCACTGGCCATCCTTCGAGAAGGCAACGTATTCCGCGGATATTCCGCCAAGAAACGGCGAGAACTGCGCCGCCTTGGCATCGTAACGCATCAGTTCGCCGCGGTACGTTTGACCGATGACATAGAGCTTTTTGCCGTCCTTGCTGGGAAGCGGAGAGGACAACGACATTGGGCTCGAGGTCAACGGAATGGGTTTAGGCTCGGAACCAAAGAAGGTGGTTTTCTTGGGAAGCGCCCAAATCTGACTGTTGGATTGGAAGACGAAATACTTCCCATCCGCCGTCCACTTTCCGCAACATTCGTCTGGCGGAGTATGCCAGCCGGCCAGCAAGCGATGCAGATCCGTCCCCGCCACCGACACTTCCCACGCGAGTTGCTGGCCGACGTTCCCGGCTGTTTCCGAAGAATCGAAACGCAAGCCGCCTCCATCGGGCGCCCATGTGATATGCAGGATGTCGCCTTTCATGCCCAGCAGCTTGCGGGAACCCGTGCCATCGGACTTCGCCAGAAACAAGTCGCCCAGATTGGTGTATGCCAGCATTTTGCCGTCCGGCGACAAAGCTGCGGTTTCTCCTACGACGTCCCCGAGTTTACGCGGCGACCCTCCCAGCAGAGGGATGCGCCAGAGCGGCCCCTTCGGGGGCGCGCCTTGCCCGTCCACTACCAGAAGTTCCGAGCCGTCGGGTGACAGGTCAACGGCAACCATGTTGGGAGAAGGCATAATGGAAATCTTTCTCGGTTCTCCCCCGGAGATGGACATTTCGGCGACGCCATGCGATGCAAAACTTCCGGCCCTTACCTCGCCCCGGCTGAGGTAGAGCCTGGAGCCGTCACTCCCGACGAGCGACTTCTGCTGTCCATCATGCGTGAGCTGAACGTAATCTGCGACTTTAGGAACAGGTGCGGGTCGCATCCGGAAATAAGTGATCACGGCAGCGCCGAGCAGAACCACCAGTGCCGCCCCGGCTAATGCAAGTCGCAGGCGGCTGAGCCCCTCTTTTTTCTTTTCGGAATCACCGGCTGGTGCCTGCACTGCGGATTGCGATAACGCTTCCAGTGCGAAGGCCAGATCCGATGCTGATTGAAACCGCTGCTCCGCATTCTTCTCCAGACAACGACGAATGACTTTCTGCAACGCTGACGGCGTGTCGGGCGCTAGCTGCGAGATGGGCGGTGGTTCTTCGTTCAGAATCGCGCTGATGGTATCTGCCTCGGTCGGCTTCTGAAACGTGCGCTGCCCCATCACCATTTCGTAGAGGATTGCTCCCAGGGCGAAGATGTCGGTGCGGTGGTCGGTGGCCAGTCCGCGCACCTGCTCCGGAGACATGTAACCCACGGTTCCCATCGCCACGCCAGGCAGCGTCACCGTCGGCGCCTGGTTGATTAACGATTCTTTCGGCTGCACCAGCTTGGCTAAGCCGAAGTCCAGAATCTTGACTCGTCCATCTTTGGTGACGAACAGGTTATCCGGCTTGAGGTCGCGGTGGACGATTCCCTTCTCGTGAGCTGCCGCCAGGCCTTGCGCGATTTGTACTCCGTAGTCAATCGCTTTGTGCAACGGCAATGGCCCCCGCCTGATACTCTCGGCCAGGGTTTTGCCTTCCAGCAGTTCCGACACCAGATAGGGAACGCCCAGGTAAGTTCCCATCTGGTACACCGCCAGAATGTTGGGATGATTCAGCGCCGCCGCCGCTCTCGCTTCCTGCTCGAAGCGAAGCACCCGGTCCGGTTCGAAGGAGACTAGCTCTGGCAGAACCTTGATTGCAACGTCGCGGTTCAGCCGGGAATCGCGTGCGCGATATACCTCACCCATGCTGCCCGCTCCGAGAGGCGAGAGAATCTCATACTCGCCGAGCTTCGTGCCGGAGGTTAAGGGCATTCGTGCGCCATTATAGCCCTCCAGGCATCGCTGATTGGGAGGTATGGTGTTTGGGGTAGTGTCCTAATTTGCCTTTTTTCACCACAGAGCCACAGAGTCACAGAGAAACCCAACTGCTTGTCAAACCCTTCCCCCTCTGGTCCTTGCAGGTT
>Ga0209039_10000170_pt1 | contig 59798 bp, 56 predicted proteins | sample BogFormECP12_OM1_FD_188238 | JGI IMG/M metagenome (GOLD analysis project Ga0209039, IMG submission 188238) | Bog forest soil microbial communities from Calvert Island, British Columbia, Canada - ECP12_OM1 (SPAdes) (version 2) | ecosystem: Environmental > Aquatic > Freshwater > Wetlands > Bog ...
CATCGCCCAGCTCGTCTTCGGCAGCTACCTCGTCTTCCTGATGGACGAGGTCGTCTCGAAGTGGGGGATCGGGAGCGGGATCTCGCTGTTCATCGCCGCCGGCGTCTCGCAGCAGATCGTCCAAGGTACGCTGAACTGGGTGCCTCAGAACCCGTCGCTGCCGATCTCGCAGACGAACCCTCCGAGCGGGACGATCCCGAAATCGCTCTGGTTCTTCACCCACTTCTCCGCGAGCCAGATGGCCGGCGGTGGCTGGGAGCAGGTCCTCTTGCGGCAGCCGAACCCGATCGTCGCGCTCGTCGGCACGGCGGCGATCTTCTTCCTCGTGGCGTGGACCGAGTCGACGCGCATCGAGCTCCCGCTCTCGCACGCCGAGGCGAGGGGGGCTCGGGGTCGGTACCCGCTCCGCCTGATCTACGCGTCGAACATCCCGGTCATCCTGATGTCGGCGTTGCTCGCCAACGTCTCGATGATCACGATCCTCCTCTGGACGAACCCGACGCTCATCCACTTCCCGGTCCTCGGCCATCAATGGTGGATCGGGTCGTACCCGACCGCGACCCAGGCGACGCACTTAGGCGTTAGCCAGACGACCCCGGTTACCGGCGGCGCGTACTACCTCTCGACGGTCAACGGCCTCGAGGCCTGGCTGTTACCGATCCTGAACTACAATGAGTACGGGCCGTTCCTGGTCGGCCACGCCTGGTGGCAGGGACTCCTCCACGTGGGGATCTACTTCGGCGCGATGGTCGGTGGGTCGATCCTGTTCGCCAAGTTCTGGATCCAGACGACCAACATGGGCCCGGAGGCGGTCGCTCGCCAGATCGAGGCGTCCGGCATGCAGATCCCCGGGTTCCGTAGAGAGCCTCGGGTGCTGCGCCGGGTCCTGGAGCGGTACATCCCGGTGATCACGGTCATCTCCGGCGCGGCGGTCGGCGCCCTCGCCGCGGGCGCGGACCTCATCGGAACGCTCGGGAACGCCTCCGGCACCGGCGTCCTGCTGATGGTCGGGATCATCATCAACCTCTACGAGGCGATGGGCCGCGAGCAGTTGATGGAGATGAACCCGCTCCTGCGCCGGTTCCTCGGAGGCGAGTCCTGATGACGGATGGGGGAAAGCCCCTACCGTCGGCGGCGGATGTCTCCGAGCCGCTCGCGGAGGAGGAGGCCCCGGAGCCTGAGGTGGAGGCCGACGCCGCGAGCCCGGAACCCGAAGAAAAGCCCGCGGCCCGTCCGGCGCGCCCTCCTCCGCCGCCGTTCAAGGTCTCGACCTTCGTCTACGTGTTCCTCGGCCTTCTCGGCCTGTGGATGCTCATCGACGGGAGCGCGCGAAGTTCGATCGCCGGCCTCTTCGGCACGAGTCCCGGGAGCCCGGGGCCGCTCTACTGGTTGATCGGGTTCAACTCGGACTACCTCTTGCTCACGATGGCGCTCGCCGGCGCCATCGAGATGCTGATCACGTCGGTGGCGTACAACTACACCACGAACTGGGTGAAGGCCGCGAAGGTCCAGAAGTGGAGCGCTGCGTTCCGCAAGGTGCAGATGGAAGCGATCCGCTCCGGGAAGAAGGACCGTATCGCGGCGCTCAAGCCCCAGCAGGAGAAGCTCACCCGGCTCTCGGGCGAGGTCTCCATCGCCCAGTTCAAGGGGATGGCAATCACCTACTTCCTGCTCATCCTGATCTACTCCTGGGTCTACCTCGTCATCGAGGCGGCGAACCCGGTCCAGAGGACGGTGAGCTTCGGCTCGGGGGCCTCCATCGTTCTGACGAGCAACATCGGCGGCCTGCCGATCCCGATCTGGTTCGTCATCTTCAGCCTCTACACGGTGCCGTTCTCGCTCGTCTTCCGTCGCCTGTTGAAGCACTTGTGGCTCCGGAAGTACGCGAGGGAGCACAACCTAGCGCCCGCCGCCCCGGCCTCCGAGACGGCCGGGGGTCTGGCGTGATCGGCGCCGTCGTCACCGTCGGGGGACCGCCGGGCAGTGGCAAGTCGACGGCGGGGCGGCTCGTCGCCGACTCGCTCGGCCTTGAGTTCCACTCAGCAGGGGAGCTCTTCCGCGCCGAGGCCCGGCGCCACGGGGTGGAGCTCGCGGAGTTCGGACGGTACGCCGCGGCCCACCCCGAGGTCGACCGGGAGCTCGACCGGACCATGCAGGCGCTCGCTCGGCCGGGGCGTCTCCTGGACGGACGGATCCAGGGCGCTCTCTGCCGTCGGGCCCACGTCCCGGTCTACGACCTCGTCGTGACCGCGCGCGAGGAGGTGCGCGTGCGCCGCGTCGCGGACCGGGACGGTCAGTCGCTCGAGCAGGCCCGGGTCCACGTGCGGGAGCGCGAGGCGAGCGAGCGCGACCGGTATCAACGCTTCTACAGCATCGACCTCGACCGGGAACGCCCGGACCTCGTGGTCGACTCGAGCGACCGCACCCCCCTCGAGGTGGCGGACGCGATCCTCACCTTCGTGCGGGAGCGCGAAGCGGTGGCGCCTCGATGACCGACGCGACCGCGGGTGACGCCGTGGACGCCCGCCTGCGCGAGGGCGCGTTCCTGCTCATCGACAAGCCGAGGGGACCTTCGTCCCACCAGGTCACGGCCTGGGCGCGCGACCTGGTCGGGGTCTCCGTCGCGGGACACGCGGGAACCCTCGACCCGAACGTCTCCGGGCTCCTCTGGGTCGGGGTCGGGCCCGCGCTCAAGCTGCTACCGCTCGTCCTCGAGTTCCCGAAGCGGTACATCGCATCGGTCGTCCTCCACGGACCCGTCCCGGTCCAGGAGGTCAAGCGGGTCCTCACGGAGTTCACCGGGCCGATCTACCAGACCCCTCCCGTACGTTCCGCGGTGAAACGGGAGCGGCGGGTCCGTACGATCCACCGGCTCGAGCTCGTCGAGGCCGACGGGCCGCGCCTCCTCCTCGACCTGACCGCGGACTCGGGCACCTACGTGCGCACCCTCGCTGTCGACGTCGGCGAGGCGCTCGGCTTGGGAGGGCACATGGAGGAGCTGCGCCGGGTCGCGAACGGTCCGTTCCGGGAGCAGGACGCGGTTCCGCTCCCGGTGCTCGCAGACGCCGCGGCCGCGCGCGCGGCCGGCGACCCGGCACCGCTGCTCGCGCTCCTGCACCCGATCGAGGAGGTCTGGCGGGAGTTCCCCGCGATCGTCGTGAAGGACGGCGCCGCGAGCGCGCTCGCGCACGGGGCCGGGCTCGCGAGCGGTGGGATCCTCGCGCTCCCGAAGTCGTTCTCCCGCGACGCTCGCGTGACGCTGGTCACACGCTCCGGCGAGCTCATCGCGACCGGGGTCGCCCTCCGGGGCTCGGACGAGGTCGGCCACGTGAAGCATGGCTGGGTGGTCGACGAGACCCGGGTGTTCGTCGACCCGAGCCGGTTCCCGGCCCTCTGGCACCGTACCGAGCGACCCAAGGAGGCACGTACCCGCACCGCCGACGGATAGCGTTATTTCGAGGGCCCTCTCCGACGGCCCGATGGAACCTTTCCCCGAGCTTCCTCCGGCGAAGGGGCGCGACCCCTTCGAACGGCTGGGGCGGTGGATCGTCCGTCACCCGTACTACCCGGTGGTCTTCTGGGTCGTCCTGCTCGTCGTCACGGTGCCGTTCCTACCCCTCCTCGGCTCGGTCACGACCAACTCGGCCACGGCCCTGCCGGCGAACTCTCCGAGCGGCCAGGCCAGCGCCGAACTCGCCCGGCTCTTCCCGAGCGACCCGGGAGCCTCCTCGACCCAACTTCTGTTCTATGGCCCGAACCTCACCGACGCGAACGCGCAACGCGTCATCCTGAACGTCACGACGGCGATCTCCTCGGACAGTTCGCTCGCGGACATCGCGGAGGTCACGAGCGTCTACAGCGAGTACGCGGTCTTCCTGGTCGGTCAAGCCCAACTGGCGGAGGGGGTCCTTCAAGCACCGACCGAGAACAGCTCCTCACCGACCGCAGTGACGGCCCTAACCCTGGCGGTCAATCAGTCCGCCGAGCTCCTCTGGGGGATCCCGGCACTGTACGTCACCGAGTGGTCCGCCCTGGTCGTGAACGGAACCTGCCCCAGCGACCTGGCCGACTGCAACTACCCGGCGTACCAGGCGACCCTTTCCACCGGCGAGATCGGGCCGGCGCAGCTCTTGGTGCTCGACTCCTTCTACTCGGGGTACAACGGCTCCGGAGTCGGGTTCAACAGCACCTGCGCCCGAGTCGGCAACGTGCCCGTCGGCGTCTGCGCGGACACCGTGGTTCGGGCGAACGAACCCTTCGTCGTGCCGCAGCTGTTCCCCGCCGCAGAGCAGGCGGTCGGGTTCGCCGTGGTCGGAAACCTCTCGATCGAGAACTTCACGGACTGGGGGGGCGTCCAACGGACCGTCACGGCCGTCCTCGGGGCGACCTCAGGAATCCCTCCGGCCTTCCTCGACCTCCTCTGGAACACCTTCCCCGCCGGATTCCCGAAACCGACCGACGCCGCCGCTTGGGCCAACGCTACGGTCGTCAACGCGACCTTGGCGACCGAACCCCTTCCGGTCCCGTACGCGATCTACGCGCAGTTCGTCGCCGCCGCGGGCACGGCGACCATCGTCCAGGTGGACTTCTCCGTCCCGGACGACTATAGGGATGCTTCGGGGGGACAGCCGGTCTACTCCGACCTCGGGAGGCTCGATACCCTCGTCCCGTCCGTGGTCCAACGGTCCGACCCGACCCGGTCGATCTCCTTTGTGCAGACGGGGGACGCGCCGCTCAACCTGCTCACCCAGACATCGATCAACTCGTCGATCGCCCTCGTTCTCCCGCTTACGGTGGGGCTTCTGCTCGCGATTGCGATGCTCTACTTCCGCTCCCCGATCACACCGCTTCTCACGTTCGTGGGGCTGGGAATCGCGCTGGTCCTGGGCCTCGGTGCCACCATCTTTGTCGGGACCGTGGTCGGCCACGTCGACACGACCTCGATCACCCTCGAGGAGGTGTTCGTCCTCGGAGTCGGAACCGACTACGCGATCTTCCTCGTCGCGCGCTACCGTGAGGAGCTCGTCCGGGGCAAGAGCCCGGACGAGGCGCTCGTCACGGCGGTCTGCTGGGCCGGCAAGTCCGTCGCCACGAGCGGGTCGGCGGCCATCCTCGCGACGGTCGCGCTCACCTTCAGCGGAGTCGCGCTGCTCTCCCAGTGGGGCTCGGTCCTATCGCTCGCGGTGTTCATCACGCTCGTCCTCTCCCTCACCCTCATCCCCGCGTTCCTGAAGCTCGTCGGTCCGCGCATCTTCTGGCCGTACACCGGTCGTCGGTTCGACCGTCAGGCGGTCGCCATCAACCGTCGGGTCGCGGGGGAGCAGACGTACTTCTACCGGGCCGGTCGGGCCACCCAGCGGCGCCCCTGGACGTTCGTGACGGCCCTCCTGGTGATCTCCATCCCCTTGGTCGCGGTCGCGCTTACCGCCCCGGTCGCCTACGACTTCTACCAACAGCTGCCGAGCGGACATTCTGCGACCAACGGCCTCAACGACCTCGGGAACTACTTCGGCCCCGGCTTCGCCGTCCGGTCGTTCGCGCTGGTGACCTTCTCCGCGCCCCTGGTCGTCGCGAACGTGACGAACGCCTCCGAGTTCACCGACATCGCCTCCCTCACCACGCAAGCGGAGGGGACCTCGGGTATCGCAGTCGTGCAATCGCCGGTCGGTCCGTTCGGGACAACGCTCGCGAACTGGTTCAACCTCTCCACCCTCCCGGTGGGGACCCGCACGAACCTCCTCGGCACGCTCTCCGGCTTCGTGGGGACCGACGGGCGCACGGTCCTCATCGACCTCCAGCCGTCCGCCACCGGCCTTTCGCTCTCCGCGGTGACCGCGGTCCACGCGGTCGAAGCATCCTGGGGGACCTATGCCAACGCCCATCCCGAGATCGTCCAGATGGCGTACGGTGGGGGGGCGCCGGTCATCAGCGACCTCGCGGACCAGACCGCGATGGCGACCGACCTCATGATCATCGCCGTGACGATCGGCCTCGTCATCGTCCTGCTCGCCGTGCTGCGCTCCTGGATCATCGCTCTCATGGGGGTCGCGACGATCGGGCTGTCGATCACCTGGGCGTGGGCGGTCAGCTACCTCGTCTTCCAGCAGCTCCTCGGGTTCCCGCTCTTCTTCTACGTGCGGACGATCCTGTTCATCTTCATCCTGGGGCTCGGCATCGACTACAACATCTTCCTCCTCACGCGGATCCGCGAGGAACGGGTGCGCGGCCGAACCAACTCGGAGGCGGCGGTCGAGGGGGTCGCCCGGACGGGCGGCATCATCACCGCCGCGGCGGTCATCCTCGCGAGCGCGTTCGGGGCGCTGCTCGTCGGCTCGTTCACGCTGATCCGGGCGATCGGATTCTCGGTCGCGGTGGCGGTGATCCTGGACGCGATGGTCGTGCGGACGTACCTCGTCCCGGCGTCGCTCCAGGTGCTCGGCGAGAGGGTATGGACCTGGACCGGTCGTCGGCCCAAGACCCCGGCCGTCGACCCGACGACCCCTCCGAAGGAAGGCTGAGCCCCCACCCCTCGTCCGAGCCGGCGAAGCCGGGGCCTACGGGGTGAGGAAGCGGGCGCGCGCCCGCTCGAGGTGGGGGTCTGGCGAGGAGGCATCGATGACCTCGACCACCTTCCCTTGAGCGTCGATGAGGAAGGTGACCCGGCGGGCCAACCCTCGGGGTCCAAGGACCCCGTAGGCCGAGGCGACCGCCTTCGACGTGTCCGCAATCAGCGGGAACGCGATGCTGTACTTCTGGGCGAACGCCTTCTGCGCCGGGCAGTCGTCCACGCTGACGCCGACGACGTGTACCTTGCGGGCGAGGTACTCCGCCTGGACGTCCCGGAATCCCTTCGTCTCGATCGTGCAGCCGGGCGTGTCCGCCTTCGGATAGAAGTAGAGCACGACCGGGGCGCCTTTGAGCGAGGAGAGCCGAAAGGGGGTTCCGTCCTGGTTCGGCGCGACGAAATCGGGGGCGGTGTCACCGGCGGCGAGCATGGCCATCCTAGAAACGTCGGGTATTTTACTCGACTGTCGAGCTCGGAGCGACGCTAACCGGTCGCGACGGTGACGAGCGTCTCGGTCGACTTGATCCCCGGAACCTTGCGGATCTTGTGGACGACCGTGTCGAGCGCGGCGTTGATGTGGGGAGCCTGGACCTTCACGATCAGGTCGAATGGGCCCGTTACGGCCTCGACCTCGGTGACGCCCGGGACCACCTTGAGCCGCTTCAGGACGTCGTCCAGGCGGCCGACCTCGGTCTCGACCAACAGGTAGAGGGTCTCCATCCTCGGAATGCGCACCCGCTTTCAGCAGCGCACTCCCTCCCCATCAAGCTTCCGAAGCGGCGTCCGGGTAACCCGCTCCCAAAGCGTTATGCGCGACGGCACGCCGATTCCGCCGTCATGCCGCTCCGGCTGGAGGACACCCGCTCCGGGGAGCGTCGGACCGTCCGACCTCGGCCCGGCGCCCCAGTGACCCTCTACGTCTGCGGGCCGACGGTGTACGACGCGGCTCACGTGGGTCACGCACGGACCTACCTGTTCTTCGACATCGTCCGTCGGTTCCTCGCCGCCGAGGGAACGCCGGTCCGCCACGTGATGAACGTGACGGACTTCGAGGACAAGATCGACCACCGGGCCGCGGAGCTCGGCCTCACCTGGCGCGCCCTCGCGCGGAGGGAGGAGGCGGGGTTCTTCCGGGACATGGGCGCGTTCGGGATCCTCCCGCCGGCGTACCGCCCCCGCGCGAGCGCTTTCGTCCCCGAGATCGTCCGCGTGGTGGAGGCCCTCGCGAGGACCGGACGGGTCCGTCGGGAGGGGGACCTGTGGATCTACTCGCCACCGGACCGGCCGCTCGGGGAGAACTTCCCGATGGACTCGGAGCTCGCCCGCCACGCGGTCGTCGAGCCCGACCACCCGTTCCCCCGTCGGGAGGGAGCCGTGGGCGAGTTCGTGGTCTGGAAACGGCAGGACCCACCCCTTCCCTCGTGGAAGAGCCGCTGGGGCCCGGGGACCCCGGGCTGGCATCTCGAGTGCTACGCGATGGCTCGCCGTATCCTCGAACTGCCGGTGGACGTGCACGGCGGCGGCCTGGACCTGATCTATCCACACCACCACGCGGAGAACGAGATCGCCCTCGCGCTCGACCATAAGCCGTTCTCGCGACTGTTCGTCCACACCGCGTTCGTCCTGCAGGATGGGGCCAAGATGTCGAAGTCGACGGGGAACCTCATCCCACTGCGCACCGCGCTGAAGCGGTCAAGCCTGGGGGGTCTGCGCTGGTACCTCCTATCGACCCCGTACCGGGTCCGGCTCGAGTGGAGCCCGCACCGGCTCGAGGCGGCGGACCGGGAGTACCGGGAGCTCCGTCGCCACCTCGCTCGCTGGCTCGCCCCTGGCGCGGGGGGCGCCCTGGGCGCGGCGCTCGTCCGCGGCCTGGCCGAGGACGCGCGCCGCGACCTCGCCGAGGGGCTCGCCACGCACCGTGTCATCTCGCGGCTGCGCGAGCTATCGAGCCAACTCGCCCGGGACCCGAGCGAACGGGTCGCTCCGGGAGAGCGGGGCGCGGCGCGCGACGCACTCCGATCGGTCGAGGAACGTACGGGGATCCCGTTGCTCCCCGTCAGAGGCCCGAGCGGTCGACGACCACGCTGAGGCCGTTGCCCCCGCCCATGCAGGCGGTGGCCAGCCCAAGGCGGGTCCTCGAACGAACGAGCTCATGGATGAGCGTCACCACGATCCGCGCCCCGCTCGCGCCGATCGGGTGGCCGAGCGCCACAGCGCCTCCGTGGACGTTGAACTGCTCCTCGGTGAACCCGAACGTCCGCTGAACGGCGATAGACGCGGACGAGAAGGCCTCGTTGTGCTCGACCCGGTCGAACTCCGATGGCTTGAGCCCGGTGCGCTCGAGGTGCTTTCGGACCGTCGGGATCGGTGCCTCCATGACATCCCGCGGGTGGACTCCACCCTCGGCGGTCGAGTGGACCCAGGCGAGAGGCTTCAGCCCTCGCCGCTCGACCTCACGACGGCTCACGAACACGAGCGCGACCGCGCCGTCGGAGATCTGGGAGGAGTTGCCCGCGGTCAGGACGCCGTTCGGCGCGAACGCCGGCTTCAGTTTCGCGAGCGCCGCGAGCGAGGTGTCCGCTCGGGGGCACTCGTCGCGGGCGAGCCCGGGCCCGCCGGACGGCATGCCGGGCGGGATGGGAACGACCTCGCTCGAGAACGAGCCATCCTCCATCGCCTTCACGGCTCGTTGATTGCTCCTAAGCGCGAAGGCGTCCACGTCCGCGCGGGTCAGGTGGAAGTGCTGGGCGACCCGCTCGCCGGTGAGGCCCATGAGCTCGTGCTCGTCGTAGGCGTCCATGAGCCCGTCCCGCTGCATCGCGTCGTCCATCGTGTGCGGTCCCGGGCGGCTGCCCCAGCGAAGGCTTCCCGGCAAGAGGTGGGGCGCGTTCGACATGCTCTCCATGCCGCCCACGAGGACCCGGTCGAACTCTTGGGCCCGGACCGCCGTGAACCCGAGCAGAATCGCCTTCAATCCCGAACCGCAGACCATGTTCACGGTCGCGGCCCCGACGCTGTCGGGGATCCCCGCGCCGCGGAGCACCTGGCGCGCTGGGTTCTGGCCCACGCCGGCCTGGATCCCCTCGCCGAAGAGGACCTCCTCGATCTCCTCGGGCGGGATCCCGGACCGTTCGATCGCGACCCGAGCGACGTGGCTCCCGAGCGCCGGCGCGGAGAGGCCGCGCAAGGCGCCTCCGAACCGGCCGATGGGAGTGCGTACCGCCGAGAGGATGGCAACGGAAGGCTCGGGACGATCGGGCATGGGTCAGCGAGCGGGCGGGCGATTATGAGGCTAACGTGTCCCGGGCCGCTGAGTTCGGCTCCGGCCGCTCCGGCCGGTGGGTCTCGTCAGTCCTCTTCGACCCGAGGGGCGAGGAGGTAGCGGCCTTCGCCACGGCCGCCGCTCATCGCGAACTCGATCTTTAGGGGGTACTCGTTCCCCACGTGGAGCGTCGTCTCGTCGGCGGCGATCGACTTCACCATGGCCGAGAAGAAGTCGAGCGGGTACATGCTCTTCACCGGCTCCTTCACGTCGAGGCGGGAGAGGGAGTCCTTCGGGATCCTCAGGTCGAGCCGGTCCGTGTCGCCCTCGGAGTGCATCGTGAAGGCGTCGGGTTCGAGCGAGAGCGTCACGTGGTCGGTGAAGCTCTCGCTCCCCCGGATCCCCTGGCGCATGTCCTCGGTCTTGACAGTCACGCTGGCGGGCGGGCTCACGTTCGGGACCTTGGGGTCGGTGATCCCTGCCGGGTCGACGATCGCCATCTGACGGGTGAGGCGGCCGACCGCCGCGACGAGCCGGTTCTTCCCGTCGAACTGGAGGTCGATAATGTCCCCGGGCTTCGAGAGGCGGAGGACCTCCTTGAGCTTCTCGACGTCCACGCCGATCTCGGTGCTCTCGCCCGTGAACTCCTCGAAGACGCTCTTCTGGAGCTTGAGGACGAGCATGGCGACGTGCGAGGGGTCGACGGCCTTCGCCTCGAGGCCGTCCTTCGAGATGGTCAGCTTGACCTCGCTCACCAGGGTGGAGACGACCTCGACGACCTCGCGGAGGTTCTCCATCTTGACACGGAGCTTGAACATCCGAAGCCTCGGCGTGACACATCGGTCCCCTCTAAAAAGGTTGCCGAGTGCAACCCTGGCCCGCAAGCGGTTTCTCCGCCGGAGATTCTCGTCCTTGCATGACCGAGCTCGCGTTCCTGGCCGACCCGGCGGCGGCCTACGTCCGGTCGTTCCGTGCGCGGGTCACCGCGCTCCCGCCCGGGGGGGTCGTCCTCGACCGAACCTTCTTCTATCCGACCGGGGGCGGGCAGCCGAACGATCGCGGGACGCTCGGCCTCTCGGGGGAGGAGTCTGCGGAGGTGGTCGACGTCACGAAGTCGGGGGCCTCCGTCGTGCACCGCATCCGGGGGGCCCCGAACGTCCTCCGGCGCCTCTCGGTCGGCCTTGAGGTCGAGGGGAACCTCGACTGGGACCGGCGCTACCGCCACATGCGCCTTCATACCGGTCAGCACCTGTTGAGCGCGCGCATCTTCGCCCGGACCGGGCTGCGGACCCGAAGGGCCCAGCTCGCCGGGGTCGGGGCGACCCTTGACTTGGAAGGGCACCTTCCGCCGGACGTCCTCCCTCTCCTCGTCGAGGACCTCGCCGAGGCGGTGGCCCATCCTCATCCGGTGACGCTGCGGCACGTTCCCCGGGCCGAGTGGGACCGCCACCCGTTCGCCGCGCGCTCGGGGCTCGTCCCCTTGCCGGTTCAGGTTGACCCGGTTCGGGTGGTAGAGATCGAGGCGGCGGACGTCTGCCCGTGCGGCGGCACCCATCTGCGCTCGACGCGTGAGATCGGCCGCGTGGCGCTCCGCCCCCCTGTGCCCACGGACGGGGGCGACCGGGTGGGGTTCACCCTCGAGGAGCCTTCGCTGCCCACTCCGAGCGAGTGACCCCGTAGACACAGACGTCGTGCCATCGTCCGTGGTGGAAGAGCGCGGACCTTAGGGTCCCTTCGCGACGGAAGCCTATTTCCTCGAGGAGACGGTAGGAGGCCGCGTTGTCGACGTCACACGTGGCGCCGACCCTCTCGACCGCGGTCGCCGCGAACAGGTGGTCGGTCAATAGCTGGACCGACTCCCGTCCGAACCCGTGGCGACGGGCCGCCGGGTCGCCGAGCACGTACCAGACGTCGGTGTACTCCAGGATCGGGTGGGCGCGGTAGTGGCCCACCACACCTACGACCTTCGCCTCGTCCTTCCGCTCGATCGCGAACCGGGGTGCGAGCGAGGTGGGTTCCTCGGAGGCCGAGCCCACCGCCTGGGAGAACTCGTCGAACGTGTCCACGGAGAACCGGTCGAACGGTGCGACCGTCTCAGGATCGTTGTACCACGCGAAGACGGCCGGGTATTCCGTCGGAACGAGCGGCCGCAGCCGGACCCGGGGCCCTTCGAGGACCGTCATTCCGCCTCAACCGGCGGAGGTTCCCCGAGGGGGCTTGGCCGGCGACGCGGCCTCGGACGCGAGCACGGGCGTCGGCTCGGTCGACAGGCCCACCGAACCCCCGTTCCCCTCCTCCCCCCGCTGGTACTCGAGCGCCTTCCGATGTCCACTCGGGGTGAGGGAGAACACGTGCTTCGGCTCCGAGTAGCCCACCACGTACTGGGTGCGTCGGTAGATCATCCGGCCGATCTCCAGGACGCGGAGCGCCTGCTTGACCTCGTTCAGGTCTTCGCTGCCGAATTTTCTCAGGATCCCGAACTCCGTCGTCCATTGGGAGGCTTCGAACCGGATCTGCTGGCCCCGGTGCTCCAAGAGGTGCAAGAGGAGCAGGCGTTCCAGACGGTCCGGTTCCTCGGATGGCATGTGTGCAACCGGTAGGATCTCAGGAGATCGTCGTGATCTCGTAGTTCACGTCGAGGCCTTTGAGCCGTTCGTGCATATCGGTCATGAGGCGGATGACGTCGTCGATGGGGGCCTTGTCCTTCCACTTGTAGACGAAATCGTGCATTCCCATCGACTCCTCGAAGCCCAGTCCTTTCATGGCCTCCACGACCTTCATCGGGTTCGCGCCCTCGGAGTGAAAGGTCATCCGGACGTAGGTACGCATGAGCCGCCCCCCCCGGGACAGTAGGTGCAGCGTCTTTAGGCGGCCCTTCGCTTATATATGCTTCCCCACCTCCAATCGAGCCGATGACGGGCCGCGCGCTCGATGGGCCGGTGGTGGTCACCGGCGGCGCCGGGGCGATCGGCTCCGTGCTGGTCCGCGAGCTGCTCGACCGGGCGGGCGAGGTGCGCGTCATCGACAACCTTTCGAGCGGGCGCCGGGAGCACCTTTCGCCCTCCCCGGGAGGCAAGAAGGCCCTCCTGACCGTCGCGGACCTGAAGAACCCCGCCTCGTACGCGGACCTGTTCCGCGGTGCCTCCGCGGTGTGGCATCTCGCGACGAACCCGGATATCCGGAAGGGAATGACCGACCCCCGGCTCGACCTTGAAGAGGGAACCCTCGCCACGTTCCATGTCCTCGAGGCGGCCCGCCGCCACGACGTGCCACGCGTCGTGTTTTCCTCCTCGAGCGTCGTCTACGGGCTCCCGACGGTCTTTCCCACCCCCGAAGAGTACGGTCCGCTCCAGCCTCAGTCCCTCTACGGGGCGGCGAAGCTCGCCGCCGAGGGCCTCCTCACGGCGTATGCCCATTCCTACGGCCTGACGGCCGACATCTTCCGGTTCGCGAACATCATCGGGCCGAACATGACGCACGGCATCCTCCCCGACTTCTTCGACAAGCTTCGCCGGGACCCGACCCGCCTCGAGATCCTCGGGGACGGTCGGCAGTCGAAGAGCTACCTCCGAACCGAAGATTGCGTCGCGGGCATGCTCCTCGCGACCGAACGCTCGCACGACCGGGTGAACCTCTTCAACCTGGGAACGGCCGACCAGATCTCCGCGCGGGAGATCGGCGAGAAGGTCGTCGCGGCCCACGGCCACCACGCCCGCATCGAGTACACGGGGGGAGAGCGCGGTTGGTCCGGGGACGTTCCCGTGCAACTCCTCTCGATCCTACGGATGCAAGCCATGGGATGGGAGCCACGGTGGACCAGCGCCCAGGCGGTCGACCGCGCCATCGAAGAGCTGGTCGTAGTCCGCCACGTGCGCACGGGCGGCAAACCCGAGGCCTAGGCCCGCGCTCGCGGAGCGGCCACGGAAGCGTAGACGCGCAGGTGCTCCTCGACGACCCGGGGCCAGGCGAAGCGGGTCTCCGCGACTGCCCGCGCTCGCTCCCCCATCTCCCGGCGGAGCCGGTCGTCCGCGAGGAGTCGGGTGACCCGCTCGCGCATCGCGGCGACGAACGCGGCCGGGTCCGTGTCGGGAAGCGACCAGCCGGTCGCCCCCTCGTCCACGATCCCCTCAATCGCCGTCCCGCCGACGACGGGCATACCGGCCGCGAAGGCTTCGAGGACCGTCCCCGGGAGCACCTCCACCGCGCTCGGGTGGAGCAGGAGGTCGCTCTGCGCGTAGAGACGGACGAGCTCCTCGTCCGAGACCTCCCCGAGCATCTCGACCTGGTCACCGGCCGTCCGCACCGCGGCAGCGTACGCGGGCGACGGCATCGGTCCGGCGATCCGAAGGTGGACTCCGAGGCCCCGTACGGCCCGTGCCGCCATCTCCCACCGCTTGAATGGGAGCACGACGCCGACGCCGAGGACGTTCCGTCCTGAGCGACGTTCCCATTCCGGACGGATCCGCGAGCTATCGATCCCGATCGGGATCACCGAAACGGGGGGCAACGGCGGTCGGACCGTTGCCGCCATCGTGCGGGCCAAGTTGGGTGTCAGCGCGACCACGGCCTTCGCCCGGCGGACCGCTCGGCGCTCGAGCCAGTACCCCCAGCGGTGGGACCACTTCGCGCGATAGAACCAGTGTCGGGAGTGGGAGGTGTAGACGTACGGGTACCCGCCGAGCGCGAGGCGGTTCGCGACGACCGGGGTGTTGGCGTGGAGGACGTCGTACGATCGGTCCTTCAGGAGTCGGGGGAGCTCGAGGGCGAAGGGGTACTCATCGATCATCCGACGGTGGCGGACCCGGTTCACGACCTCCGCCTCGTGGCCCGCCGCGAGGAGAGCGGCCTGGAAGTCGGCGAGGACCCGTTCGACCCCACCATAGCCGGTCGGGGGGATCGGCTGGACACCCCCTCCGATGAGGAGAATCCGCACGCCTTCCCGAGCCCCCCTTGAGATTAAGGTCTTGGCGCCTTGGGGCTCGAGGAGGAACCGACCGAACCGGTTCGGCGGGGTCCGGGAACCATGGGGACGGTATGCGTCGAGATCGCGGTCCGCGACGACCGTCGCCTGCTGGACGCTCTCGCCTCCCTCGACCGTCAGCAACGACGGCCGGACCGGGTGCTTGTGGCAGCCTCCCCCGCCACTCCCCCGGAGCTCCTCGACGAGGCCCGGCACCGGTTCCCGGCGCTTCCCGTCACGTTCCGACAGTACGCGGGCGGTGTCGTCGACGCTCGGGCCGCGAGCCTGGCCGACCTTGCCGAGACAGTGACGGCGTTCCTGGATGCGGACGAGCGGGCGCCCCCCGAATGGTTGGGCCGCCTCGTGGCCCCGATCGAGAGCGGCACGGCCGATTTCGCCGGCGGGCCGACGAGACCGCTCCGGCCCCCTGAGGGGTCGATCGAGCGATACTCGGTGCTGCTCGAAGCGTCGATCTACGCCGACGTCGTCCCCCGACGGGTCACGTACCTCCCGCTCCAGAACACCGCCTGGAAGACCTCCTCCCTACGGCAGCTCGGGTTCGATGCCCGGATCCCGTTCGCCGAGGACCACGACCTCGAGACCCGGGCCGCGCGCGCGGGGCTGGTCGGAACCTTCGTCCCGGACGCCTGGGTGTACCACGACAAGGGTGCGGAGCGGAGCTTCCCCCGCTGGGCCCGCAAGCGCTACCGGTACCTGGTGGCGATGGCGATGTCGCTCATGAAGAACGGAGAGCTCGGGCGTCGGCTCTCCGAGCGTCGCCGGCCGGTGGCCCACCCACTCCGTTTCCTCGAGGCGGCGATGAAGCCGCTCGCCGTCGTCGACGCCGGGTTTCGTTGGCGCCGCGTCTCGACCCCCGCTGAACGCGCGGCGGGCCGAAACGATCCTTCGAATACCCCGAACGGTCGGTAGGCCGTCCGTGCGACGCCCGGGGGAGACGCCGTACACCCTCGAGAAAACCTTATCCCAGCCCCCGGTTCGGCGGGTCGATGTCCCCCGAGGCCCATCACGGTTCGGCCGCTCGGGTCACCGAGAAAGGCGACCTCGTCCGACTAGAGTTCGAGCTCTGGACGGAGCTGGGCGGAAAGTCCGAGTTGCTCGACACGACGAATGAGGAGCTCGCTCAGAAGGAGAACGCGAAGACCGAGGGGAGGACGTGGGGCCCTAGGCCGCACGAGATCGGTGGGGAGTACTTCCCCGCAGGCATCGAGAACTCGCTCGTCGGGCTCGCGGTCGGAGACGAAGTCAACCGGGAGTACGCCCCCGCGGACGCCTTCGGCGAACGGGACCCCAACTTGATCGAACTGTTCTCGATGCACCAGATCGAGCGCCTCCCCGAGATGCGGCGGGAGGACGCCCACCTCGACATCGGCACCACGCTCACGATCGAGGGCCGGCGCGGACGGGTCATGTCGCTGACCGCCGCGCGGGTCCGGGTCGACTTCAACCCGCCGTTCTCCGGGCGCAAGGTCCGTGGGAAGTTCAAGGTCGTCGAGCGGATCACCGAACCCGCCGAGCAGGCGCTCTCGGTGATCGAGCTCCAGTACGGCCGGTCCTCCGAGTTCCATGTCGAGGTCCACGAGAAGACCCTGACCGTGAAGGTCCCCGACCGCACGAAGTTCGACATTGCGTGGATGGCCGCCAAGCCACGGGTCATCGACCGGCTCCGCACGTACCTCCATCCCCACACGATCCGGGTCGTGGAGGAGTACGTCACCCCCGCTCCGGAGAAGAAGGAAGCCACCGAGACCGCCAAACCCGCCGAGTCCTCCAAACTTACGGAAGAGGGGAAACCCTCCGACGTTCCGGCCGCCGACTCGGAGAAGACGCCCGCGGCCGCCGAGCCGCCAGCGAAGCCGAAGGGCTCGAAGACGGCCCACTCCGCCGTGAAGACGTCGACCGCCTCGGACGACGCTTAGACGATCCTTCCGACACGGCATCGAGAGCGAAGGCCTTGGAAAGGCCCATCGCACGAGACGTCATCGACGAGAACGGGCCGATCGGGTCGCCCTACGAGTAGCACCGATCGCTCTCGGATGAATGGTCGCGGCGGCCGCCGCCGGCGGGGGGCTCACTTCGGGTTCGGGGACGACACGCGCGCGGCCGGCCACCGGTAGAGGTAGACGTCCGTGGCCGCGTCATGCGTCTCGGGGGTCCAGCCTTGGATCGGGTGACAGTGGCTCACCACTCGGGCCCCGTCGGGAAGCTCGGCCTCCAGCTTGGGGCGCAGGCGGGCCATGGCGCCGGGCCACAGGAAGGCGGTGATCACGGTCGCGTCCCGGAACTCGAGGTCGAAGAGGTTTCCCCATCGGAGCGTGATCCGGTCAGCAAACGGCCCGAGAGACCTCCTCAGCTTGAGCACGAGGTAGCGGAGCGGCTCGACCTCGACCCCCACCACGCGGGCCCGGTACGTCCGGGCGGCCCGGAAGACGATCGCCCCGGTCCCGGCGCCTAAGTCGTAGAGCTGGTCGTTCGGGCCGACCTCGCCGAGGCGCAGCATCGTCTCGACCGCCCGGCGAGGCGTCGGTTCGTATCCCGCGCCGAACAGGAACGAGGCGAAGACGAAGTAGGCCATGCCTACCGCGAGGATCAGCAGTCCCACGGCGAGGGCGAGCTCCAGGTCGTCGACCATCATCGGGCGCGCCGCCCTCCCCTCACGAGGCGGTCGGCGGCCGTGCGGGGGTCGATGCGCCGCGCGACGACCTCGTCCAAGAGGTGCCGCAACGACGGGTCGCGCTCGAGCCGATGCGTAAGCTCACGCCCGACGTGGTCCCGCGCCAGCCCGACGATCTCCGTGGAAAGACGCTTCCGCTCCCCCCGGGTCCGCTCCTCGGAGGAGTCCAGGAACTTCTCGTGGGCGATCACGTCGTTCCAGAGCTCGTCGATCCCCGTCGGTTCTACCGTGGAAGTGCCAACGATCGGGGGAGTCCAGCCGCTCGGCCGACCGCCGAGCGTCACCAGTTCGGCGAGGTCCCGTTTCGCCAGCTCAGCGCCGGGGAGGTCGACCTTGTTGACGCAGAAGATGTCGGCGATCTCGAAGAGGCCGGCCTTCAGCGTCTGCACCTCGTCGCCGAGGTGCGGGACGACGACCACGATGCTGGTGCTCGCGATGTCGCGGATCGCCACGTCGACCTGGCCGCTCCCGACGGTCTCCACGAGGATCACGTCAAAGCCGGCCGCGTCGAGCAGCCGAGAGACCTCGCGGGTCGCCGCCGCCACGCCTCCCGCGGCTCCCCTGCTCGCCATCGAGCGGAAGAACACGCCGGTGTCGTCGGCGCGCCGTTCGAGCCGAATCCGGTCCCCGAGGACCGAGCCGCCGGTGAACGGGCTCGACGGGTCGACCCCGATCACGCCGACGGTCTGTCCGAGCGACCGCAGACGCCCGACCAGGGCGTTCACGAGGCTCGACTTGCCCACTCCGAGCGGACCCGTGAGGCCCACGACCGGGGCTCGGCCGGAACGAGCGTAGAGGCTCCTCACTACTCGGTCCGCCGAGGGGTCTCCGTTCTCGACCGCGGTGATCGTTCGCGCGAGGGCGCGGCGGTCCCCATCGACGATCGCCCGGGCGGCGGCGGGAAGGCGGGAGGAGAATCCCGTCATGCCGAGCGACGGGCCAACGACCGAGCGGTGGTGACGATTTCCTCGAGGGACGTGCCCGGACCGAAGATCGCGCGGATCCCGGCCTTCTTGAGACGCCGAGCGTCCTCGTCCGGGATGATCCCGCCGGCGAAGACCGGAATGCCCTGGCCCCCCTCCTCCTTGAGGAGGGATAGGACCCGAGGGAAGAGCGCCATGTGGGCGCCCGAAAGTATCGAGAGCCCGACCAGGTCGACGTCCTCTTCCAGGGCGGCCCGAACGATCTCCTCGGGCGTCTGTCGGAGGCCGGCGTAGATGACCTCCATGCCGGCGTCCCGTAACGCGCGGGCGACCACCTTCGCCCCTCGGTCATGACCGTCCAAACCGGGCTTGGCGATGAGCACCCGGATCGGGGTCTTCTTCGCGACGCGCCCCTTCGCCATGGTCGACCGCCCTTTTACCGGGGTCCCTAAGAAAAGCTTTGGCACAGGCTCCTTAGAGGGAGAAGATCAGGTCGAAGAGGACGTTGCCGGCCAGGAGGGCGGCCACGAGCCCGACGGCCATCACGACCAGGAACGGGATCTGCGGGGTGACCCAGACCCGGCTCACGCCGCGGGAGCGCAGGTCCTGGGCGATCTCCACGCGTCGCCGGCGGTCGTCCTCGGAGGTCTCGATCGACTTCTCCTCCTCCCTCGCCTCTCCGAACATCGGGTCGCGGACCCAGACGTACTTCCGGGGAAGGTCGTCGACCGGGATCGAGTAGCCGACGAACCCCGAGAGTCCGCGGAACTCCTTCGCGCGAACGTTGCGCACCGCGATGAGGAGGGGGACGACGACCGAGAACAAGGCCGTGTTCATCAGCACATTCACTCCGAACGGCAGGATCGTCGTGACGGGGGCGATGGGTCCCGGGACCGGGATTAGCGGCGTGGCGAACATCGGTACGAGAAGGCCGACGATCATCAGCGCCTTCGCATCGGCGCCTCCGAACAGGATGCCGGCCTCGAACAGCCCCCTCGCGAAGAGCACGGTCACGAGCACGGCAATCACGGGGATCGGCACGGCGTCCGAGCCGACCCCGACCCGGGCGACCGCGATCGCGACGAGGGCCACCACGGCGACGTACGCCCCCAGCTCGAGGAGGTCAGCGTACCGGTCCCCCCAGGCGCCGAGCCGACCGTCCCAGGCGAACAGGTGCTGGATCACGAGTAGACCTACCACCGCCCAGAGAACGGTGGGCACGGCCCCGTCCGGGACCACGGCGGCGAACCCGATCAAGAAGCCCACCACCCCCACGACCTGCCACAGACCGTCCGGGACCTCGCGGTCCCGCCAGTCCGAAACCGCGGCGTAGGCGAAGCCCCCCAGGAGGAGGGCGAGGTCGGCGGCGAGCGTGTAGGTCCCGAGGTCCGTCATTCCGGAGCGCCGCCCTGCCGACCGAAGACGGAGAGCCGGTTGATAAGGCCGGTTCCCGGGAAGGCGCTGACCCGCCGGGATAGGGCCGATCGCCACCCCCCGGCCTCTGAGGCCCATCGGAACCACGCCGGAGGCGGTCCGCCGGGCGCCCGCCGCCGAGGTAATCGTTTTAAACGACCCTCCACTCGCGCGACCTCGCTCCTTGAGGACAGGATGGTAGAGTACAAGCTCGTCATCTCCGAGCGCGAGAAGTCCGTCGCGCGCACGGTAGGCGACCCGCAAGCGGCCGGCTTCCTTGGGAAGCGTATCGGCGAGGCGGTCGGTGGAGAGCTGATCGGCGCGACGGGCTACACGTTCCGTATCACCGGTGGCACCGACAAGAGCGGGTTTCCGCTTCGCCCGGATCTCCCCGGGGCACGCCAGACCCGGCTCTATGTCGGGGACGGGTTCGGGTTCAAGGCGCCCCGGTCGGGGATGCGCCGGCGCCGAACGTTCCGCGGCAACACGATCAGCGAAGATACCGTCCAGATCAACCTGATCGTCGAGCAAAAGGGCCCGAAGCCCCTCGCGGAGCTGTTCGCAGCGGCATGAAGGTTCCCCGCCAGCCTGAGGTGAACATCGGCCTGGTCGGCCATGTCGACCACGGCAAGACCACGCTCACCCAGGCGTTCACCGGAGAGTGGACGGACCGACATTCCGAGGAACTGAAGCGCGGAATCTCCATCAAGCTCGGGTACGCGGACGCGGCGTTCTACAAGTGCCCGAACTGCCCGGAACCGTCCGGCTACTCCATCCAGCCGGTCTGCGCCTCGTGCGGAGGGGAGGCGAAGTTCCTGCGCGCCGTATCGTTCGTGGACGCGCCCGGCCACGAGACCCTGATGGCGACGATGCTGTCGGGAGCGGCCATCATGGACGGCGCGTTGCTGCTCATCGCCGCGAACGAGCACTGCCCGCAGCCTCAGACCCGAGAGCACCTCTACGCCCTCGACATCATCGGGGTCCACAAGGTCGTGGTCGTGCAGAACAAGATCGACCTCCTCTCTTCCGAGGAGGCCGAAGCGAACTATCGGGAGATCGCCGAGTTCCTCAAGGGCTCGCCGATCGCCGGAGCCCCGATCATCCCGGTGAGCGCGAACCACCGGGTCAACATCGATGCGCTCATCGGGGCTGTCGAGGCGACGATCCCGACCCCGCCACGGGACCCGAAGAAGCCTCCGCTCATGTACGTCGCCCGTTCGTTCGACATCAATCGCCCCGGCACGCGCCCCGCGGCGCTCCAAGGCGGGGTCCTCGGGGGTTCGCTCCTGCAAGGTCGACTCACGGTGGGCGAGGAAATCGAGATCCGGCCCGGCCCCACCGGCACGGGCACCGAACGCTCGGAGTCGCTGACCACGAAGATCACCTCGATCGTCTCGGGAGGCCAGGAATGGCAGGAACTGCATCCGGGAGGCCTGGCGGCCATCGGCACCAGCCTCGACCCATCGCTCGCGAAGGGCGACGGTCTCACCGGACGGCTGGTCGGGACCGCCGGGACGCTTCCGCCGGTCAGCCAGAAGATGCGACTGCGCGCGACTCTCCTCGACCGGGTCCTCGGCGCCCAACGAGAGATCAAGGTCGAGAAGATCCGCACGAGCGAGATGCTGGCCGTCACGGTCGGGACGACGATCGCGGCGGGCAAGGTCACGAGCGCTCGCGGCGACGACTTCGAGCTCGCGCTCAACCGCGCCGTCACCGTCTTCCCGGGAAGCCGGGTCGCGATCTCCCGCAAGCTGAATGCCTGGAGGCTGATCGGCTACGGGATCGTCGAAGGGGTGGCGAAGTGAAGCCCGACCTGCTCGAGATCCTCCGGTGCCCCCTCTGCCGCGGGGAGCTCACGCTCGCCTCCCGCAAGACCGAGGGCGCCGAGATCGTCGAGGGAACGCTCACCTGCACCAAGTGCCACATCGAGTATCCCATCGCGGACGGGATCCCGGACCTGCTCCCACCGGACGAGCGGGACTAGCCCGGAGCGCTTCGCTCAGGTCATCGAGTAGTAGTAGGCGAAGAGCCCGAAGAACATCGCGACCGCGATCGCCACGGACGGGATCAGCCATCGGATCGCCCCGCGCGAGCGCGCCTGCACGGAGCTCCCCACCGTGACGACGGGGATCGCGAACGCGAGCCAGTAGCCCGTGAGGATCGTCTCATAGAGGGCGTACGCGGTCCCGTTGCCGCGCGGGTCTCGCGTCGCGAGGGCCACGACCAGGATGACCCCGAAGACCAGGAACGCGAGACTCACGCCGGCGGCATCCAGGTACCCTTCGAGCCCGCGCTTTCGCTTCGGGTAGTAGTGGCGGAGGAGGAACAGCATCAGTACGAAGAGGCCGAGGGTCGTCGCGAGGAGGTAGAACGAGGGGGTGGCCAGGGATAGTTCGTGAGACCCGGGACCGGGAGGAACGAGCGCCATGCGAGCGGACCTAGGTGGGGGTCACCAACGTCGCTCGGGCGGGACCGCCGTTCCCATCGCGCAGGCGTAGGGGAAGGCATTCGAGCCGGTACTCGCCGGCCGGTGCGGCCGCCAGCAGGAGCCCCTCCAGAATGAGGGTACCGCGACGGAGCAGCGAGTGATGGACCGGGAACGTTCCGGTAGGGTCATTCTCGATCGAGAGGGCATCGATGCCCACCACTCGCACCCCTCGTTCGATCAGCGCGTCGGCCGCCCCCGGCGTGAGCCCCACGTAGTCGGAGAAGAACGTGAGCGAGCTCGCCCACCGGGCCGAGTTGGCCGTACGGAACAGGACCCGAGCGGTCCCGGGAGGGACCTTCGCGACATCCTGCGCTCCCACCGAGGTCATTCGGGGGTCGACGTCGACGACCCGACACGACCCGTTCAGAACCTCGAGGTCGATCTGGTCCGCGGTCGCGCCCCCGGGAACGAAGTGACCGACCGGGTCCACGTGCGTGCCGGCATGAGAGCCGAACGATAGCCCGGATAGGTCGTAGGGGTCCCCCCGGGCGATGGAGGAGAGCGGCGTCACGACGAACGGGGGGTCACCCGGGAACGACGGCATCCCCGGAAAGAGAGGCATCGAGATGTCGATCCGTCGCATGACCGCCGCCGGCCGCCTCCAAGTGAGGGGTCGTTGGCCCCGGTACGCATAAGCGTTCGCCGGGAGGGGCATCCCCTCGACGGTCTACCCCCGCCCCACGCCGGGGGTTCCGGTCGAAACGAAGGGTTAAGCAGTGCCCGGAAAAGACGGGACCGATGCCCCGCGCCGCATCCGTCCGGCTGGACGACGACGACGACGAGCCGGAGGAGGACAAGGAAGCGGCGGACGACGAGGACGAAGAGGAGAAAGAGCCCCGACGTCGTCGGCGGACTCGTACTCCCCCCAAGCATCCCTATCGTCGCCCGCGTCCGACACCGGTCCGGCGGTGGCGCGCCTCCGAGCACGACGAGGAGGAGGAAGAGGACGAGGAGGAGGGGCCTCCGGCGGCGCGGCGACCTCCCCCTTCCGGGAAGAAGACGGTCTACTGGCGGGCCCGCGATTCTCTGTTCTTCGAGCCGCTGGTCGCCCTCGCGATCATCGTGATCCTGCTCGTGTCGCTCTTCGCCTACACCCAGAACTGGCCCCCGGTGTACGTCGTGGAGTCGGACAGCATGCAGCACGGCACGTCCGACCAGCTCGGGCTCATCAACACGGGCGACCTGGTCCTCGCCCAGAAGGTCCCGCTATCGGGGATCACGTCGTACGAGGCGGGGGCTCGGACCGGCTACTCGACGTACGGAGAGTACGGCGATGTGATCCTGTATTGGCCGAACGGCCAGGGGTCCACGCCCATCATCCATCGGGCGATCCTATACCTCGAGTGGAACCCGAACAGCTTCTCGTACAACGCCACGGACCTCACCGGTCTTCCGTGCGGGACGTCGGCGCCCCCCGCGTACTCGTACGTCCCCCTACGTGGGCCCGCGAACTGCGACACCACAGGCCTTAACGGCACGCTCAACCTCTACCGTGTCGGCTGGCAGTCGGTGAACATCTCCCTCGACCTGAGCTCGCCGGTTCTCGGGATGCATTCGGGCTTCCTCACGATGGGCGACAAGAACCTGGTGACGGACCAGCTCAATGTGCCCCAGTTCAGCACGCTCGTGGAGCCGGGATGGATCATCGGGGTCGCGCGGGGCATGATCCCCTGGTTCGGCGCCGTGAAGCTCCTCCTGCAGGGGCAGGCGGGCAGCGTACCTCCGCAATCCTGGCAGTTCATGGGCCTCACGATCGTCGCCGTCATCCTGGTCGCCTTCGGGATCCACTACGCGTTCCGCACGGAGGGCATCGAAACCCCTCTTCGTCGGGAGGAGGAAGAGAAGGCGCGGGAGGAAGCGGAGGAGAAGGCCCGCGAAGAGGGCGAGGCCGCGCCTCCAGATTCCGGTCCGCGTGGATGGCTCTCGCGGCTGCACCGGCGTCACCCAGAGGACGAGGAGGAGGAACCCGAAGCGGAGACCCACCGCCGCCGCCGGACGCGACCCCCGCCCTCTCACGTGCCGGCCGGGCGGGGCCGCCCGGCGCCGCACGTTCGGCGGGCCGAGAAGCCGGCGAAGAAGCGGCCCTCGGACGACGAGCTGTAACCCCCTCTCTCGATCTTCCCCGCACGGGGGAATGACCGACCCGTCCGGCCGGGGGGGCCGGGTGAGCTGGGGCCGTCGCGCAATCTTATAGTCCTACCCCGGGTCCCAAGATTGGGGGTCGAAATGCACGTCATCGGTGGGACCGCGTCGACCGCGCTCGCCGAGCGGATCTCCCGCGAGCTCGGTAACGCGCCGTTCGGGATCCCGTTCACGAAGCGCTTCCCGGACGATGAGATGTACGTGCGCGTCGGCGGTCGGCTCGAGGGAGAGGACGTCGTGGTCGTCCAGTCGACCCGGACGGACAACGACTTCCTCGAGCTGATCCTGCTCGAGGACGCGGTCCGCGAGGCCGGGGCTCGACGCACCTTCGTGGTCGTTCCGTACTTCGGCTACGCGCGCCAGGACCGGCGGTTCTTCCCGGGGGAGCCGGTGAGCGCTCGCGCCCTCTGCCGCCATGTCGAGCTCGATGCCGACGCTGTGGTGACCGTGGACCTTCACTCGTCGCAGACCCTCACACAGTTCACGAAGCCGGCGTTCGAGGCGAGCGGGATCCCCGCAATCGCCCGGTTGTTGGCCGAGCGGTCCCTCGACCTGCTTGTCTCCCCCGATAAAGGCGGCGTCGACCGTGTGCGGCGCATGGCGCAGCTACTCGACAAGCCGTGGTTCGCGCTCGAGAAACGACGCATCGACAGCGAACACGTAGAGCTCTCCCTTCCGTCCACGCTCCCGGTCCCAGTCGAGGGGAAGAACGTCGCGCTCATCGACGACGTCATCTCGACCGGCGGGACCATCGTCGAAGCGGCGAAGCTCCTCCGGAAGAAGGGGGCGGTGGGGATCAGCGCCGCCTGCACCCACGGGCTCTTCCTCAAGGACGCCTTCGAGCGGATCAAGGCGGTCGTCGGGGACGTCTACTCGACCGACACGCTCGGTAACCCCGCCGAGAAGGCGTCGGTCGCTCCCGACATCGCGCAGATCCTCCAACGCCTCGTCTCGGGATAGAGGGAGCCCAGGATCGGGCCGTGGACGAGCCTCTGAAAGCGGCCGGAGCGCGCCTCGACGACCTCATGGAGATCGTTCAGCAGGTCCGGAAGGCGCTGCTCGCGCGAGACGAGTCGCCGGCGGGGGACTGGGTCGAGCGGACGGCCGAAGAGCTCCGGTCGGGACGGACCCCGGGTTGGTACTATCCCGTGGTCCCGGGGGCGGGGATCTCCTTCTACTCCGTGAGCGGAGAGGAGGCCTACGGCCACGTCCACGTGGCCGAGGAGATGGATGCCGTCGACCGAGGCGAACGCCTGGCGGGGGCGCTCCTCGAGCAGCTGCCGCCAGAGGTCGGGTCGATCAACATCGGGTTCACCGGTCTCTCCCCCGCGCACGAGCAGGATCTCTTGGGTCGGCTCGCCGAGCGTCCGGGGGCGACCGTCCTCGAGCGCATGGCAATGGAACGTTCCCTCACTATCGAAGACGGACGACCCCCCGGTCCGGCGCCCGACCACTTGGCGCTCGTCCCGATACGCGCCGTGACGGTCGACGCGCTCGCCGACCTCGACTTCCGGTCCGTCCGCGGGACGCTCGACGCCCAGTTGATCGGTGACCGGGTCGAGGAGTACCGCCGGGTGACCGAGGCGCTGATCGCCGGCAGCCTCGGTCGGTTCTTGGACGAGGCGTCGATCGCGCTCTACCAACCCGATCCCCCGCGCCTCGTCGGGGCCATCCTCTCGGCCGAGCGCTCCCCGCGGAAGGGGATCTTCGTGAACTTCATGGTCGACCCCGAGTTCCGTCGGAAGGGCTACGGTCGGTACCTATTCCGGTGGGGACTGAGGGCGCTTTGGGCCCTCGGCTACGAGCGCGTCCACCTCTGGGTGACGGCCGCCAACGAACCCGCCCGTCGGCTGTACCACGAGTTCCATCTCGAGCCGACGGTCCGCTCCACGATCTACCGCGTCACGCGGGCTGCGGGTCCCCCGCAGCCGCACTCCGACCGGTAGGGGCAGTCCGACGTCATCCAGTCCGGGCACGCCGGCAATCCGGCGGGCGCCCGGTCGCGAACCGCGCCCGCGAGGCTACGGCTGCGCTCCCGGTAGAACCGAGAGAACGGGGTGAGCGAGGCGAAGCGGAGCTCGAGGACCTGGAGCCGGTCGCGGTCGACCTTGGCCCGCTCGAACCCGACCACGACGATGCCGGAGTTCGTCCCCGTGGTGGCGCACCGCAACCCGAGCTCGAGAGCGTACTGGGGAGCCCGCCGGACGACCTCATCCTCTCGGAAGGGCGCCCAGGCACGGGATGTCCTCAACAACAACGGGCGGCCCCGGAACCCGACCACCTCCTCTTCGGGCTCGGCCGACCGGGCCGGTAGCCGCGCGACCTCCCCGGCGGGTCCGCACTCGAGTGCCTCGCTCAACCGCGCGTACAGGTCCGGGGTCGCGGAGGGGGGCGAGACTTCTCGAGGGGGGACCGTCGTCGGGGCCTCGGTTGGGGCCGCGACGGGAGCGGTCCGGAAGAAGTAGGCACGCCGAGGGTAGAGCAGTTCCCGAAACCGCCCCACCGGTGCGGTTTCCTCGGTCGGGATCGGCTCGGAAAGCGCGGCGCGGACCCGGTCCCGGACGTCGTCCTTCGCGGAGATCGTCTCGACCTCCTCGGGGATGGGGTGGGGGGCAGGCTCCTCCCCGCCCGTGCACGCGCACACCGAGGCTTCCTCGAACTCGCAGCCCCGACCGTACCACGGACACCTCGGGAGCGGGTCGACGCGGGCTTCGGCCCAGGCCGCCCGGAGCAGGTCGGCCCTGCGTCGCATCTCCGAAAGAATCCGAGCGGTCGATCGGAACGTAACGTCCACGGCCTGCACCTCGGAGACGCCGTCCGGGCTCGCGACCAAGGTCAGGAGTCGGCCGGCGGGCCGGTCGACGAGCGCGCAGTACATGCCGAGCTGCTCGATGTGGTCGGGTCGGTAGCTCGGGAGGTCCGACGGATCGACGAGTCCGGTCGCGGTCTTCACCTCGATCGGGAGCTCGGCCAGGATATCGATCCGTCCGACGAGCCCGTCCCGTCGGACCCGCGCTTCGAGGGTCCCTTCGCGAGCGAGGCGAGTCCCCAGCGTCCGGTGGAGGGCGCGGCCCTGGTCGAGGCGGGCCTGGCGGGTGGGAGGGATGGGCACGGCGGGCGCGAACGCCCGGTAGAACGCCCGGCGCAGCGAGATGAGATCGGTGACCCCGACGGACCTCTGGCCGGTTTCCCGCTCCAGTCGGCTCGTGAGCTCCCGCTCGAGCGCGGCGTCTCCCCGGACGGATACGACCGCCTCCCACGGGATCGGGGACGGGGGCTCGCTCTCGGGCACGTTCCCCGGAGGCCGAACGGGTATACGACTGCCCCCCCGCTGGGGGAAGCCGCTATACCACGCGCCCCGCTCGCTCTGGTGTGCGCGGCCACGACGGTCGTCCACTGGTCGTCGGTACGGGCATCGCCGGGCTGTACGTCGCGCTCCGGTGCCGAGAGCTCGGTCTGCGACCGACGTTGATCACGAAGTCTCGTCTCGAGGAGTCCAACACGCGCTATGCTCAGGGCGGGATCGCCGCGGCGGTCGGAGCGGACGATTCCCCTGCTCTCCACCTGGAGGATACGCTCCGTGCGGGGGCCGGCCTGGTCGACCACGCGGCGGCCAAGGCGCTGACGTTCGAGGCCCCGGCGCGGATCGCGGACCTCGTCCGGTACGGCGTCCCCTTCGACACGATCGAGGGTCAGGTTTCGCTGGGACGAGAGGCCGCGCACTCCCGGTCGCGGATCCTACACGCCGGCGGAGATGCCACCGGCCTCTCCATCGAGGAGACCCTCAAACGACGGGTCCTGGATGCGGGCATCGAGGTCCGGGAGCGGACCGGGCTTCGCGGGCTGAGGGCGACCGGCCGAGACGGGATGGTCGCCTTCATCTCGAACGATCGCGGTCGGAACGTCGAGGAGACCGAAGCCGGCCCGGTGGTCCTGGCGACCGGCGGCGCGGCCAGCCTCTACCGACAAAGCACGAACCCCTCCGTGGCGACCGGTGAAGGCCTCGCCATCGCGTTCCGGGTCGGGGCGCTTCTCACCGACATGGAGTTCATCCAGTTCCACCCCACGGTCTTCTGGCGGGAGGGTGCGCCTCGTTACCTGATCACCGAAGCCTTCCGAGGAGAGGGCGCCGTCCTCCGCAACGAGGCCGGCGACCGGTTCCTGGTCGGACACCATCGGGATGCCGAGCTCGCCCCTCGCGACATCGTTTCTCGGGCGGTCGACCGCGAGATCCATCGGTCCGGTCACCCGTGCGTCTATCTGGACGCGACCGCGATCCCGCGGGACCGCCTGTTCGCTCGCTTCCCCTCCGTCTGCCGCTTCCTCGCGACGTACGGCCTGGACCCGTCGCGCGACTGGATCCCGGTCACCCCCGCTGCCCACTACATGATCGGAGGCGTGACGACCGACCTCGAGGGCCGAACGAGCCTACGCGGGCTCTACGCGTGCGGAGAGGTCGCTTCCACCGGTGTCCACGGGGCCAATCGCCTAGCGAGCAACTCTCTCCTCGAAGGACTCGTCTTCGGAGAACGCGTCGCGCGCCAGCTCGTGAATCCGGTCCCGAGCCCGGTCCCGGCGCCGGGTCGTCTGGTCCGGTTCGCCTGGTCCCCGGGCGCGGGGCGCGGCGATCTTGCCCAGGCAGTCGACCGGGTCCGTGACCTCTTATGGGACAACGTCGGGATCGTCCGCACGGGAAGCGGCCTTCGAACGGCCCTCGAGGAGCTGGCGGGGCTCGGGCGGTCGACCGAGCCGAGCCGCGTCGCCGACCTTCCGGGACCCGTCGCCAACGCCATTCTGACCGCTTCGCTCATATCGCGCGCGGCGCTCACCCGCACGGAAAGCCGGGGGGCCCACTACCGTTCCGACTTCCCGGCCCGCCGCCCCGAGTGGCGGTTCCACGTTGGGATCGTGCGGAAGAAGGTCCCCGGCCGCCGCTCCTAGTCCTCGCGACAACCGTATGGCCTCGGGCAATGTCGCCCGGGCATGGACCTCACTCTCTCCCGGGAGGAGCAGGACCTCCGCGAGGCCGCCCGACGTTTCGCCCGCAAGGAGATCGCGCCGGTCACCGAGCGGATGGACCGGGAGGACCACTTCCCGAGGGACGTTTTCGCGCGTCTCGGGGAACAGGGCTTCCTTGGGCTCACGCTGCCGGAGAAGTACGGAGGGCTCGGGCTCTCGTACGTCGCCCAGGCCTTGGTGCTTGAGGAGATCGCGCGGGTCAGCCCCGCCCTCGCACTGAGTGTCGGCGCGCATTCGAACCTGTTCGCCGACAACGTGGCTCGGAACGCCGACGACGACCAGCGCGCGGCGTTCCTCCCGGCCGCGGCGGCGGGGGAGGCGGTCGGGGCCCTCGCGCTCACCGAGCCGGACGCGGGCTCGGACGCGGTCTCCATCCGAATGAGGGCCGAGCGGGACGGCGACCACTACCGTCTCAACGGTACGAAGCAGTTCATCACGAACGGCCCCGTGGCCGACATGATGCTGGTCTACGCGAAGACCGCCCCCGAAAAGGGTTCTCGCGGCATCAGCGCGTTCCTCGTGCGGCGGGACACTCCCGGGTTCTCGGTCACGAAGAGCCTCGACAAGATGGGCATGCGGGGCTCGCCCACGGGGGAGCTCGCGTTCCAGGATGTCGAGGTCCCCCGGGACCAGCTGGTCGGGAAGGAGAACGACGGGGTCCGGATCATGATGAGCGGCCTCAACGTTGAGCGAGCGGTCCTCACGGCAATCCCCGTGGGGATCATCGCGGAATGCCTCGACCGGTCGGTCGCCTACGCCCGCCAGCGGGAGCAGTTCGGGCAGAAGATCGGGCGCTTCCAGCTCATCCAGGCGAAGCTCGCGGAGATGTACTCCGACCTCGAGGCGTCCCGGTGGCTCATGTACGCCGCGCTCGAGACCGTTCGGACCGACCACCGCATCCTCCGGGCGAGCGCCGCGGCGCTCACGTTCGCCTCCGAGGCGTCCACCCGCGTCGCCCTCGACGCCATCCAGATCCACGGCGGATACGGCTACATGCGCGACCTTCCCCTGGAGCGGCTCGCCCGGGACGCAAAGCTGCTCGAAATCGGGGCGGGCACGTCGGAGATCCGACGCCTCATCGTCGCCCGCGAGCTTCTCGGTCGCGAGTTCGTGGAATAGGTGGTCCTCTCGGACCCGGGGCATCGGTCCGGGACGGAGGCCTACCCCGGGCGGCCCGAGCGTCAGGGGGCCCTGGTCCCGGCCAACGTATATAGCCGCGGGAACCCCATGCTCCGGCGATGGCGGGCCGCCCTGCGAACCCCGGGGGGACCACTTCCTTCCTTCGGGTGGAGGTCCTCAAAGAACTCCAGACGCTCATCGACGACCGGGAGGTCCGGGACCGCGTCGACCGGGGGCCGCTCGCCGAGACGAAGGGGCGGGAGCATTGGGTGCTCCACCTCCTCCTCCGAGGCCAGGAGCTGAGCCAGGCGCACGCCGACACGCTCATCGGGACCGCCTACTCCAACCTGCTCGCCCGCCTCCAGGCGGTCGAGGACCGTCTCCAACGGATGGAGACCGGCAGTCAGGAGGTGAGCCAGGAGGTCAAGACCCGGCTCGAGGGGATGGAGACGTCGCTCGGCGAGCGGGTCTCTCGCGAGCTCTCCACGGGGATCCAGTCCGCGACCGACAAGCTCTCCACGACCATCACCTCCAACCTCGAGGAGAAGTGGAAGCCGGTCGGCGCCTCGATCGAGACGTTCGCCCAATCGTCCCATCAGCTCACGAAGGACCTTTCCGACACCTACCGCGTCTCCACCCAGAGCCGCCTCCTGCTCAACGAAAACGCCCGGCGGATCATCGACCTCGGCCGGGACCTGGTCGCCCTCGAGGAGAGCCTGAAGCTCACCCTCACGAAGGCGATCGAGGACGGCCTCGGCCCGCTCGAGGAGCGCATCGCGGCGCTCGAGGGCCGTCGGGCTCCCGCCGCTGAGGCGACGACCGACCCCCCGCCGGAAGCGCACTAGGCGCACGCTCCGATGCGCCTTTCTCCCCGCCACCCCCGTTTTGCCAGCCTGAAAGTGCGGCACACTCTCGCCCAGGCCCATCGCCGGGGCCTGGTCGTTCCCGAGGGGCTCATCGCGCAGGGTCGGGGGGAGGCGTTCGACTACCTGCTTGGAGAGCGCACGACCCCCGGGGCCCGACGGGCCGAGCGGGTGGCGGCCGAGTGGCTGCTCGCGGCCCGGCACCCGGTCGTCAGCGTCAACGGAAACGTCGCGGCCCTCGCGGCCAAGGAGGTCGCGGCGCTCGCGCGGGCCGTCCCCGGGCTGGACGTCGAGGTGAACCTCTTCCATCGCACCGGGTCGCGGACCCGTCAGGTCGCTCAAGCGCTGCGGGCGGCCGGTGTGCGCCGAGTGCTGGGCGTACGGCCGACTGCGACGATCCCTCGGCTCCCGTCCGACCGGGCCAAGGTCGACCGCCGGGGCATTTTCGACGCGGACGTCTGCCTGGTCCCGCTCGAGGACGGGGACCGGACCGAGGCGCTCCGCGCCCTCGGGAAACGTGTCATCTCCATCGACCTCAACCCTCTCTCCCGCACGAGCCGGGCCGCCGACCTGCCGATCGTGGACGAGCTCCGGCGCGCGCTCTCCGAGGTCGCCCGTCAGGCCGTACGGCGGCGACAGAGCTCCCGTCCGCCCCGCCTCACGCCCTTTGACCGTCGCGCGGCGCTCTCCGAGGCGCTCGGAACGATCGGGACCGGTCTCACGCGTGCGGCAGCTCGGCGCCCGATCGCTCGACCACGGGGCCGAGCTTCACCGCGACGTCCTCGAGGAACCGGCGGTCGGACTCGTCGAAGGCCCTGACCGCGTTCCCGTCGATGTCGATCTCGCCGACCACGCGCCCTTCGTGACGGACGGGGACCACGATCTCGGCCCGGGTCTCGAGGAAGCAGGCGAGGTAGTTCGGGTCGGACCGAACGTCGTCGACGATGACCGTTTGACCCTCGCGGGCCGCCTGACCGCAGATCCCGCGGTCGAGGGGGATCCGCGTGTGCTCGGTCGCTTGGGACCCTTCCCAAGCGTCGAGGACGAGGTCGGTCCCTTCAAGCCGATAGACCCCGACCCAAGGGTAGTGGGGGAACGAATGCCGAAGGAACCGGCAGACCTCCTTCAGGGCCTGGCGGCCCGAGAGGCGGGACAGGATCGCGTCGACCTGCAGGAGCGCCGGGGCCCGGGCTCGGTCCGGGACCGTCATGGCGGGTTCGGAATTCCCCCCATGGGATCCTGGGCCGAGCGGGGAGCGCCGAGGGGGAGAATCTCCGCCGCGACGGGTTGGCCGTCCTCGGCGTTTGAACTCCCGAGGCGTATTCCGCCACGAGCTTTCCAGACTCGCGCCGTACCGGACTGAGCCACCTCGGCACGCCCTGGCCGACGGACGGGAGTCGACCGATAAGCTTAGCGGAGGCGCGGGGGACGACGCTAGTCTCGGAGAGGGTACCACCGGCAGTTCGCGCAGCCCACGCCTCGCTCCTCGCCAGGAATCAGAACCCCACAGCTCGGGCAGGGCGCGGGGGGACGCACGGAGAGCGCGAGGCAATCGAAGCACGCACCTCCGCGTCGGTCGTCCGGAAGGACCACGAGGTCCTTCCCGCAAAAGAGGCACCGAGAGAGGCGTTCATCGGGCAGTTCGAAGACGCGACTGTCCGCGAAAGAAAGCATCGCGGCTCCACCAGTTGGCCGGTACATAAGACCTCGCGCGACGGGCCCGCCCGGACGCAGCCCGGACGCGGGCCGGGGGCCCGTCCGGGCCGCTCAGGGCTCCTTCCATCGAGCCTTCAGGGCGGCGAGGAGGAACAGGGCGGCCGTGAACCCGATCAGGACGCCCCAATCGATGGCCGCCCCCGAAAGTGTGAGCGCCGGCCCGAGTCCGCACGCCCCTTGGACCAGGCCGGCGGCGTAGGTGGTCGGGGAGATGAGCGCGGCGGACTGGGCCCACGCCGGGAGCGCGGAGAGAGGATAGTAGACCGGGGGAAGGACGGTGAGCACGAGCGAGATCATCGGGCTAAACAGGAACGTCTCGCGCACGTCCTGGAAGTACGTCGCGAGCGTGAACGCGAGTGCGCTCGCGAATGCCCAGACGAGGACGCAGACGCCAGTGATCACCGCGAGGTTCGCCACCGTCGGGTGCCCCAACGCCACGAACAGCGCGACGAACACGGCGAGCGCCGGCAGGGAGTAGACGAGCTCGCTCAGCGCCATTCCGGTCACGTAGGTCGGCGCCTCGACCGGCGAGGCGACCACGACGTCCTGGAACTTCAGGTCGTGCCGGTAGTGGGTGAGGTCGCTCTGCAGGCTCGTTCCCACGGTCATCATCGTGAGCACCATGCCGCCGGTGATCCCGTAGTCGAGGTAGGAGCCCCGCGAAACGATGAAGATGAAGAAGAGGAACGAGAGCGGGGAGGCGATCGTGTTCAGGATGTACAGCGGCGTCGTCCGTATGGGGATGATGCCGTTCAGCTGGACGAGGGTCAGGACCGAGCGCAGGCGGTTGCGTTCGCTCATGCCGCGACCTCTGCGGGGGTCTCGTCCTTCTCCGAGGAATCGGAGTCCTCCTCGATCGACCGTCCGACCACGTCCAGGAAGATGTCCTCGAGGCTGACGGGGCCCATCGAGATGCGCAGACCTCGTTCCAAGGCGCGCCGAGCGACCTCGTGCGCCTCCTGTTCCCGAGTGAACAGGAGCATCCCCCCCTCGATCTCGGAGACCTTCCCGTAGGAGTCGAGCTCCTCCCGAGGGAATGATCCCTGGATCGTGACGCGGTAGGGGTATCTCACACGGGCCCGCAGGTCCGCGGGCGTCCCTTCGAGCATGAGCCGACCGGACTCGATGAGCGCGAGGCGAGAGGAGAGGGCCTCCGCCTCATCGAGGTAGTGGGTCGTGAGGACAATGGTCCGATTCTCTCGGCTCGCCCGACGGATCGCCTGCCAGACCTCTCGCCGTGCGATCGGGTCGAGGCCGGTGGTCGGCTCGTCCAGGAACAGGACGTCGGCGTCCGACGCGAGGACCATCGCGCACATGGTCCGTCGACGGATCCCGCCCGAAAGGCGCGAGACAAGGATGCGGCGGTACTTGGTCAGCGAGAGCTCCTCCAGGACGTCCCGCGTCCGGCGGCGGGAATCCTTGGGGTCGAGGCCGCGCAGTTTCAGGTAGAGATAGATGACCTCCTCGACGTTCAGGAAGTAGAGGGGACGCGACTCCTGGGGGACGCACGCGATGCGCGTGCGGACCGCCCGCTCCTCGGTCCGGACGTCGTGCCCCAGCACGTAGACCGTCCCCTTCGTGGCGGCGAGCTGGGTCGACGCGATCCGGATGAAGGTCGTCTTGCCGGCGCCGTTCCGCCCTATGAGACCGTAGACCCGACCCGTCGGGATCTCGAGCGAGAGGTCCTCGAGCGCGAACTTCCCCGGCCGCGCCTTGGGGTACGTCTTGCCGAGGTGATCGGACGTGATTGCGGACGACATCGAACCTCTCCGAGCCCCGGCCGGACCTTTAATGGCGTGCCACGTCGCGTCCGCTTCAGCTCAGGATCTCGGCCAGGCGGTGCTCCGACCGGCCTCGCTCGATCTCTTGGGCGATGCGCTTTCCCGTCGAGAGACCGGGCTCGATGAGGTCCGAGTACGGGCTGCCCGAGATGAACAGGTTGGTCCCGGCGACGATCCGCGTCGAGACCTCGAAGACCTTGAACTCGAGCCCCTCGGTCATGATCCCCTCGACGCAGAACGGGCCGACCATCCCGCCGAACAGCTCGATTGAACGCTCGACGATCCGGGCGGCGACCTCGAACGCCTTCGGCAAGAGCGACTCTCGGAGGATGACCGGCACGTTCCCCGTGACGACGAACGTCGGGCGGATCCCCGCCTTCAGGAGCTCCTCCTCGGCCCCCAGCTTGTACAGCTCGTCGATGTTCGCCTCGTCCCGGCGGTCCATCCCGAGGAGCTCGAGGGAACCGTGACCCACGCGATAGCCGCGGTCGGAGAGCGGGGAGTAGAAGAAGTGCATGTAGTACCGCGTCCCGAGCACGTACTCCTGGATCACGTGCGGGCCGGTCGGCTTGAACTCCGCGAGCGCCTGGCGGTTCTTCGCGAGGAAGAACCCCTTGCCGCCCTTCGCGCCGTAGTACTTCACGATCACCGGACCGTCGACCTCGGACGGGTCGTCGTAGCGTCGCGGCATCGGGACGCCGGCCGAGTCGAGCCATTCGCGCTCCTTCTCCCGGTCGGACTCCCAGCCGAGGACGGCCCGGTTCCCGAACACCGGAACGTCGAGCTCGGCGAACGTCTCGGCCCCGACGTACTCCACGAACGAGCCGTGCGGGATCACGATCGCCCCCTCGACCCGTAGCTTCTCGGCGGCCGAAGGGAGGTCCTTCGCACGGGGGACCGATAGGAACCGGTCCGGCCGAGCGAGGGGGAACGCGTCATAGAACCGGGGGGGAGGTCCGACGGAGATGCCCAGGGTCGGGAAACCGAGGGCGCGCGCCCCGTGGAATATCTGCAGCGAGGAGTGAGAACACAGCGTGGCGATCGTGGGCGTCCGACCCTTCAAGGACGCGAGGCGAGACTCGGAAGCGAGGGGAATCCCCATACGGGGGAGTACGAGGGACGAGACATAGCGTTTGCGCGAACGGAGGGCCGCTAAGGCTCGGACGGACCGCCCTCGAGCTCCCAGTACCACTTCACCCGGCGCGCCCCGGTCTCGGCGACCTTGCGTCGGACCTCCGGGTCGACCGCCGGGTCCCGGACCAGCCGGCGGACCTCCTCCGGGGTGCCCGAAGAGACCCGGTCCGCGAGGCCCGAGCGCTCGAGGAGAGGCCGAACGGTGTCGAGGGAGTACTGCCAAGCCTCTTCGCGACGGCGGACCGCGACCGAGCGGCTGCCGGGGACGCGATGGACCCCGAGCTGTTCGGCGGCGCGGTGGAGCTCCTCGGCGGTCCGGCGGAGCTCGGTCTCGAGGCGCCCTTCCTCGGCCCGGAGCGTTTCGAACCGGTCGACGAGAGCGCGGAGTCGCTCCCCCTCGGCGGCCGGCACCGCTCGGAACTCGGGGCACCGGTCCTGGAAGTCGCATCGGGAGCAATGGCGACCGGGGGACGGGTCGAACGCCTCCGCTCGGATCCCGTCCATCGCGGTCCCGAGCCGGTCGTGTAGCCTGGCGAGCGCGGCGCGCTCGCGCGGCGCGGTCTTGAGCGGCGTGAGCGAACGAAGATGGTAGAGCGTGAGGCCCTGGACGGGCTCGGCGTAGTTGCTCTCGACCAGCACCTGGTAGAGGCTGAGCTGGTCGGATTCGCGGGCATCGTCGTTCGAAAGGTCGCGCGACGTCTTGTAGTCTACGATCTCGAGGCCCCCCGACGGCGTCCGGTCGATCCGGTCGATGTAGCCGTGGATGGGAATCCCATCCCATCGGGCCTCGAGGTGCTCCTCTACCGCGACCGGCAGGGGGTGCTCCCGCACGAGAAACTCGTAGTACCGCAGCAGGATCTCGCGGCCGAGGGCCCGGTAGCGCGATTCCTCCTCGAGGGAGGTGTATCCCTCGCTCGACCACTCCCGGTCGTAGGCCGCGAGGAGCTGCTCCGCGCTCATCCACGACCCGGGGGTCACCGAGCCCGAGCGGGGGTGCCACTCGTCCAGCGTTCGCTGCCGGTCGCTCTCGCCGGCTCGCCGGGCAGTGGGGACCACGAGCGGCGCGACGAGCTGCTCGAGGACCGAGTGGACGACCCGTCCGAAAGTGAAGTACCCCCGCGGCGCTTCGGGAAGCTTCTCGATGTAGAGGAAGCGCCAGCGCAGGGGGCACTCCTGGTACGTCCGGAAGGAAGAGTAGCTCAGCGCGGGGGTCGCGGGCACGGCCCGAGACCCGCCCGGGGGTTCATCTGGTTTCCGGGGGCGTCGCCCCGGCGCTTTTCCGTCGTTTAGTGGCCGGCGGCGGGGGCGCCGAGGACGGCGTTCTCCCCGACCGTGCCCGCTACGCCCGGCAGCGTGCCGCGCGCCTGCGGGTTCGTCAGGTTCTTCGGAAGGCCCAGGAGCTCGAGGAGCTCTTTGTAGTGGTTGCGGATCGTGACCGGGGTCACGTTCGCGACCGCCGCGATCCGGTCCTGGCTGCGGGGCTCACCCATCAGGTTGGACGCGATGTAGATGATCGTGGCGAGGATCCCGTTCGGCAGGACACCGCTCGTCGAGTAGACCTGCTCCACCTGCTCGAGGAGCGAGAGGACCTTCTGGCGGACCTCTTTCGAGAGGTTCAGGTCCTGCGTGAACCGGACGAGGTAGTCCCGCGGCTCGACCGGCTTCAACCCCAGCTTGAGCTCACGGGCGAGGAGCGTGTAGGCGCGGCCGACCTCGATCTTGGTCGCCTTGGAGTGGGCGATGATCTCCTTCATCGTCCGCGGGACGTGGCACTGGCGGCACGCGGCGTAAACGCTCGCCGCGACCAGCGCGACGATCTTCTTCCCGCGGGTCGCCTTGTGCTCGAGGGCCCGACGGTAGATGTACGTCGCCGACTCCTTGACCTCCCGCGACAGGCCGAGGACCCCGGCGAGCCGGTTCAGCTCGCCTAGCGCGACCACGAGGTTCCTCTGGTGCGTCCGCGCGGCGCGGAGCCGGTGGTTGAGCTTCCGAAGGTGGTAGAACTTCAGCGAGGTGTTCCGAGAGAGCGAGTTCCCCTGGAAGTCGCGCGTCGGGACGCCGATCTCGCTAAAGAGGCCCTTGTCGGGCATCAGCGGAGAGATGACGGGCCCCCACCCGCGGGCCTCCCGGCCCGTGTCCTCCTTCGACCCGCGCTGACCACGGTCGCTGACGAGGGCGCTCTGGTCGACCACGAGGCCGCAATCGGCGCATACGATCTCCCCTCGGATCTCGTCGCGGATCAGGTGCGAGGAGCCGCAGTTGGGGCAGACCTCCGCCACCGCGGGAGCCTGAGGCGCGGCGGCCACGGCCCCAGTGGGCGCGGGTCGGCCCAGCGTCTTCACGCTCGTCGCACGGGGGTTTCGCCCTGAGGGTGCCGGAGAGCTGGTCTTCATAGCTTGTAGCCCTCCCAAATAAGGGCCCATATTTATAGGTTCGTTCGCTCCATGTATCGTTTGTATGCTACACATGCTACACCATGCCCCGGTGTAGCATGCCGCCTCAGGCCGGGGTCGCCGTGAAGACGCAGCCGCGGCTCGCGTGCTTGGTCGGGTCGGGCTTCGAGACCTCCCAGCGCTGACCCGTCCGGGTCTCGAGGACGGTCCGCAGGAGCTGGGAGCACATCACCCGCCCGATCTCGGGCGAGTCACCGGTGCAGGCAAAGCACCCGGTAACGCGGAGGGTGAGGGGGCGCTCGCGGACCGTGACGAGGTGACCCATCGTGTGCGTCTCGTAATAGAGCCCGAGCGCCCGAGCGACCTCCTCGGGGGACCGGCCCTCGACCTGGCCCGCGATCTCGCGTCCCAGCTGCCGCGCGATCGTCTCGATCAGTTCGGGAAGGTGGAGATGGAACTGTCGGACCCCGGACGCCCGCATTCCGAGCTTGGCGACCTCTTTCAGCCGCTGGAACGGCACGGCCTCCTTGCCGGAGACCACCGGAAGAACGGCCTCAGGAGGATTCTCGAGCTCGACGAACCGGGCCTCGGCTCGGGCGGCGGGGGTCCACAGGCGGTGGTGGTAGTCCCGGGCCAAGCGAATGAACATCGGTGCGGACGACCAGAGGGCGACCTGCTCCTCCCCCGAACGGCCGAGCCCGTCCTCGCTGGAGACATAGACGAGGGAGCCGAGCCGGTCGATCACCACCGCCCGGTTCGCGACGGGGTTGCTCGAATGACGCAGTTCGGAGAAGCCGGCGAAATGCTTCGCCTCGACCAGGTTCTGGGAGTCGACCTCCGCGACGACCCGGACCTTCACCCCCCGGGTGCTCGCCTCCCGGAACGCCCGGTCGAGTCCCAGGTCGACGAACCGGGAGAGGGCCCGCTCGCTCGCGCTCACGAGGATCTCTCGGTCGGCGGCTCCAATGCGCTTCAAGAGGAACCGACGGATCGCCTCCGTGCCCTCGAGGACCGCGAACTTGCGCGGGTCGCGCTCGTCGAACTCGTCGCGACCCTCCTCCCACTCGGCTAGGATGCGGTCCCGGTCCTTTTCGAGCTGCCGGAGGCGCTCCGAGGCTCGGTGGATCCACCGGTCGACCAGGTCGTCGGGGGTGAGCGCCTCGAACCGTTGGGGGCGGCCTCCGGTCGCCCGAAGGAGGCCCTCGGCGCTGAGCTGTTTGATGAACCGGTAGGCCTCGACCCGGTTCACTGACGAAACGCGGGCGAGCTCGCTCGCGGTCATGGCCCCGCCCCGGCACGCGGCCAGGTAGACGCGTGCGCCCTTCTCCGGGACTCCGTGCTCGGAGAGCAGCTCGAGAAGACCCGACTTCGGCGGTCCCACGAGAGAAGGAGGCGACCCGCTGATAAAAGGTCGAAGGTGGCGGGAGTCGGGTCGTCGCCTAAGGGGAACGGTTTAGAGCGCGGCCTGGAAGTCCTCGATGGTGAGCGGATACTCGACGTCGGCCCCGCCGGCACGCGCCTTCAGGGTCTCCCGGGCGAGGAGCCAGTAGACCGTCGCCAGGGCCACGCGGCCCTTGTTGTTCGCGGGGATCACGAGGTCGACGTCCCGCGTCTCGTTGTTGACATCGCACAGGCCGACGACAGGGATCCCGATCGAGACCGCCTCGCTGAGCGCCTGCTGGTCGGTAGCGGGGTCCGTGACGATGAGGACCTTCGGCTCGTAGTACTCCTCGAGGTTAGGATTGGTGAGGCAGCCGGGCACGAACCGCTCAGCAAAGGAGACCGCCCCGAGCGTCTTCGCGAAGACGCGCACCGGCTTCTGGCCGTACTGGCGCTGGGAGACCACGAGGATCCGGTCCGCCGGGTACCGGGAGAGGAACTTCGCCCCGAGTCGGATCCGGCGGTCGGTCTCGCGAACGTCCAGGACGTGCAACCCGTCGAATCGGACCTTGAAGACGAACCGGCGCATCGACGCCGACTTCTGCTGCGTCCCGATGTGGACGCCCGAGGTGAGGTACGTGTCCTCGGGGATGAGCAGCTCGCCCGGCTGGATGTCCTGGCCGTCGCTCGCCGTCATCGGCTCTGGCATCGGGGTCTCTTCGTCGGGCATCTCGTCAGGTTCCGGTGGCGCGGCCGAGCCGCAGGAGTTCATTTAGCTTTGCCACCCGCTCTCCGCCGAGAATCCCGCATTTTAGCCCCCGGGCCGCGGTCCCGAGCGCCACGTGGGCGAGCCAGCCCTCCGGGACCTCTCCGGACCGGTGCGAGGTGACGGTCGAGAGCCCCCGGCTCCTCGCGAGGTCGACGGTCGCGAAGGTGTCGGTGAGGGTCCCGACCTGGTTGACCTTGATGAGGATCGAGTTGGTCGAGTTCCGTTCGAGGCCGATTCGAAGCCGCTTCTCGTTGGTGACGAAGATGTCGTCGCCGATGACCAGGGTCCGATGGCCCACCGCCTTCGTTAGGGCGGCGAACGCATCGAACGCCTCCTGGTCGAACGGGTCCTCCACGAACTTTAGGTCGAACCGGTCGACGAGCTTCGAGACGAAGCCGACCTGGCCCTCGGAATCGAGCGTCTGCTCCCGGTACCGGTACTTCCCGTCCGCGTAGAACTCGCTCGCGGCGAAGTCGAGCCCGGGGTGGACCTCGAGGTGGAGCTCGTCGCGCGCCTTCGTGCACGCCTCCGCGAGGATCTCGAGCGCCTCGAGGTTCGAGACCGCCGCGACCCACCCTCCCTCGTCTCCCCGGCCCAGCGCGGCCTTCGGGAGCCGCCGGTGCAGCTCCTCTCCGACGAGGGTATGCACCCGGACGGCCGCCCGGACGGAATCCTCGGGCCGGGCGCAATCTGCGAACGCGATGAACTCCTGGATATCCGGACCGCCGATCGCGTGCCGACCCCCGTTCAGGCAGTTACCGGCGATCGAGGGGAACGAGCGGCCGTCGACCCCCGGGCGCGCGAGGACCTTCCAGAGGGGACGGCCGGTCTCCTCCGCGGTCGCCATGGCGGTCGCGACGGAGACGGCAGTCGCGGTGTTCCCTCCGATCACCGAGAACGATGAGGTCCCATCGACCTCGTGCAGCATCGAGTCCACGGCACCCTGGTCCGCCGCGTCCCGCCCCACCAGTCGGGGTCCGACCCGCGCCCGGAACGTCACGAGCGCCTCCGGAACGCCGCCCTTGGGGAACGCCACCACCTCGTGTACGCCCGTGCTCGCTCCGCTCGGCGCCCCGGCGCGGCCCCACGCCCCGGAAGCGAGGGTGATGCGGGCCTCGACCGTGAGCCGGCCACGGCTATCGTAGATCGGGAAGAGCTCGGCGGAGGCGATCGGGGTCATGGCGCCTCTTCGACGAATTCGACCAGGACCCCACCGAACGCCGAGGGATGGGCGAAGCCGACCCGTCGGCCCCGCGCCCCGACGCGAGCATGTTGGTCGATCAACCGGCCCCCGCGGGCCGCGACCTCGGCCAGGGCCACGTCGACGTCCGGGACCGAGAACGCGATGTGATGGATCCCCCCGCCCCGCGTGGCGAGAAACTTCGAGACCGGCGACTTGAGACCGGTCGGCTCGACGAGCTCCACATGTGTATTGCCCGCGGAGAGGAACGCGACCGTCACCTGGCTTCCCGGGACCGTCTCGGGAGCGGATTCGGGCTCCCCGACCAGCGGCCGCCAACGTTCGAGCGTTTCCGAGATGTTCGCGACGACGATTCCCACATGGTCGAGCTTCACGGTTCCTCCTAGAATGCGGTCGAGGGGGGCTGCTCTCCGAAACAGGACCTCCACACGTCCGCGACCTCGCCGAGGGTGCTCCCGGCCCGGGCCGCCTTCAGGACGGACGGCATTACGTTGGCGCCGCCGTCGGTCGCGACGCGCAGCTCGGCGAGGGCGGCCTCGACGGCCGTCCGGTCGCGTTCCTGCCGCCAGCGGCGGAGCCGCGCGACCTGCTGCCGCTCCTCCGCGGGCGTGATCCGTTGGGTGTGGACCCCCGCCGTCCCGCCCTCGGCGAAGAGCGAGAACCGGGGGTTGCCCTCGGTGAACTCGTTGACGCCGACGACGACCTCCTCCTTCCGCTCCCGCGCCCGAGCGACGCGGTAGGCCTCCTTCGCGATCTCGCCGGAGACGAACCCCCGCTGGATCGCGACGAGCGCCCCACCCATCTGCTCGATCCGGTCGAGATACTCGCGCGTCTCGGTCTCGATCCGGTCGGTCAGGTACTCGATCTCGTAGGAGCCGCCGAGGGGGTCGATCGTGCTCGCGACTCCCGATTCCTCGGCGAGGATCTGTTGGGTCCGCAACGCGAGCCGGGCCGACGACTCCGTCGGGAGGCCGAGCGCCTCATCCAGTGCGTTCGTGTGCAGGGACTGAGTGCCGCCGAGGACCGCGGCGAGCGCTTCCAAGGTCGTGCGCACGACGTTCAGCTCGGGCTGCTGGGCCGTAAGGCTCGACCCGGCGGTCTGCGTGTGGAATCGGAGCTGCTTCGAGCGGCTCCCCTTCGCCCCGAACTCGTCGCCGACGATCCGGGCCCACAGCCGTCGGGCCGCGCGGAACTTCGCGACCTCCTCGAGGAAGTTCCGGTCGGCCGAAAAGAAGAACGAGAGGCGAGGCAGGAACTCGTCCAGGTCGAGCCCTCGGTCGCGCACCGCCCGGACGTAGGCGATGGCGTTCGCGAGCGTGAACGCCACCTCCTGGACCGCGGTCGCACCCGCTTCGCGCATGTGGTAGCCCGAGACGGAGATGTAGTTCCACTGCGGCATCTCACGCGTCGTGAACTCGATCAGGTCGACCGTAAGGCGCATCGAGGGGCCGGGGGGGTAGATGTACGTCCCGCGGGCGATGTACTCCTTCAGGATGTCGTTCTGCACGGTCCCGCCGAGCCGGGCCCGGGGCACTCCGTTCTCCTCGGCGACCGCGACCAGGAGGGAAAGCAGAATCGGCGCCGTCGCGTTGATCGTCATCGAGACAGTGGCCCGGTCGAGCGGGATCCCCCGAAAGAGGGTCCGCATGTCCCCGAGCGAGGTGACCGGCACGCCGCAACGTCCGACCTCCCCATGGGCCCGCAGGTGGTCCGAGTCGTACCCGTTCTGCGTCGGAAGGTCGAAGGCGACGGAAAGGCCGGTCTGACCGCCCTTCAGGAGGAACTGGAACCGTTCGTTTGTCGCCGCGGCGCTCCCGAACCCCGAGTACTGACGGAGCGTCCAGAGTCGGCCCCGGTACATGGTCGGCTGGATCCCCCGAGTGAACGGCGCCTCCCCCGGGAAGCCGACCTGTTCCAGGAACGCCGTATCGGGGTCGGGGGGAGGGTCGACGAGGATCGGGAGACGGCCGCCTTGGGCCCGGGCGCCGATCGCCCGGCGGGCGTCCTTCTCCCAGCGCCGGCGCGCCGTGGACGCTGTGGGAGCGCGCCGCGAACGGGCCATCGCCGATGGACCGGGGAGCGATACTAAACGCTTCCGTGACGTGCGACGAGGGGCCAGAGGGCGGTGAGGTCGACCTCGACCCACGCCACGGGGACCGGGACCCCGAGCTCCGCGAGCAGCGCCGGCGCGACCTCTCCGAGCTCGGCGACCACCTCGCCGGCGACCCGAACGCGCGCGGCGCGGCCGCTCGTCACGCCCGGGACCTCGGTGGGCTCGCGGGCCCCGACGACGTCCACCGCCCGGAGCAGGTACTCGACGAGGGAGGCCGCCTCGGCGAACCCCGCGCCGTCGGAGGCGATCACGATCCCCGCACGGTAGCGGGTCTCCCCTCCCGTGTCGGACCCGGCCGAGGCCACGACCACGGGGGCGACCTCTCCGAACCGCTGCGGGTAGCCGTGGCGCGTGTTGCGGGCGAGCACCTCGAGGTGCGAAAGCAGTAGGCGGTTCCTCACGTAGGCGAACTCCGCCGAGACGGGGTTGCGGAGGTGGAGGGGAGCCTCCCCTCCGACCCGGGCCACCGCCGATTCGGATACCAGAAGCGACGTGTGAGGCGCGGCCAGGCCGAGCCCGAGAAGGGCGGCCGCGAACCGCCGACGGAAGACCGTCTCCCGACGAAGGCGACCCCGGGTCCGGCTCGGAGGCAGGAGCCCGTCCTCGGGGCGGATGCCGTCCGCCAAAAGAACGTCCTCGGCTGCGTCGACCGAGGTCAGGAGATCCGGGCGCCACGGTGGAGCATCGACCTTCCACCCCCCGGGGTGGGGGCGTCCTCCGAGCCGCGCCTGGGCGAGCCGCCGCTCGACGACCGCCGTCGTCGGTCCCTCCCCTCCGAGCGTCCGAAGGACCGAGGTCGGCAGGTCGACCGCGTGGGAGGCGATCAGCGAGGCTCCGTCCGAGCGGGCGCCGCCCGGGCGGACCACCGGAACCGGAGCGACGGACCAACCTTGCGCCACGAAGACCACGAGAAGAAGTCCCACCGCCTCGGCGACGCTACGCTCGCGGGTCCCGGTGGCCTCGATCAGGAGGTCGCGATCCCCGACCCGGGCCTCTCCGGCGGCGCGACCGTTGAGGATCGGCGGTAGGCTGAGGATGGTGCCCCGGGCGTCCCGGAGCGTGAGGCACGCATCGCCGTGCCGACCCAGGGGTCCGTACGTCCCGGCCATCGGATGGTCCCGGAAGAACTCGGCGGCTCCGACCTCCTCCGAGGCATCGAGCGGCACGAAGCGGACCGAACCGAACGGTTCGAGCGCGTAACGGACCGGGAACTCGAGTCGCTCCACCGGGTAGATACCGAGGCTCGCCGCTCGTCGGTCCCGCCCGATCGTGGCATGGAGGATCTCCTGGAAGCGGACGGCCTCCGCCAAGAGCCCGGCATCGAGCGACCGACCCTTCGGGGCCCGGACGACGGCTCCCCCGATCGCGGGGCGAAGGAGCTCCACGGAACGGTCGACCTCGAACCCGGAATCGAGGTCCTCGGTGGGCGGCGCCCGATACGACGGGATGCCGCGGGCCGCCTCGAGCACGCCCTGAAGGTAGAGGCCCAGCCCTCCTTCGGAGAGGAGGTCGAGGCGATCGGGGGTCACCGAGACCGTGAGGGCGGGCCCGTCATGGCCTTCGACCTCGGCCTTCGAAGCGAACAAGAGGTCGTCGAGCGCCACGTCGCTGAGGGGCCGACCGGCGAGCGAGAGGAGGCGTTCCGTGTCCAGTACCGCGCGCGGCATCGCTACGGGCTTCCTCCGGTGAGCGCGGCCAGGTCGTCCTGGAACAGCTCGCGGATGTCGTTGCAGCCGAGGGCGACCATCGCGAGCCGCATGACCCCAATCCCCCATGCGAGCACGGGAACGTCCACGCCCAGCGGGCGGAGGACCTCCGGGCGCAACACACCACCGGGGAACACCTCCATCCAGCCCAGGCGGGGATGGCGGACGTACCCCTCGATGGAAGGCTCGGTGAAGGGGAAGTAGCTCGGCCGGAACTTCACCTCCCTTAGCCCGATCGCGTCGGCGAGCGTCGTGAACACGCCGACGAGATGCCGGAGGTCCAGCCCCTCCTCCCCGATGATCCCCTCGCACTGGTGGAACTCGAGGTGGTGGCGAGCGTCGACCTCTTCGCGACGGAAGTTGCGGTCGATCGAGAACATCCGGAACGGGGGTCGAGGGTTCCGCGCGAGGTAGCGGGCAGAGACCGCGGTCGTCTGAGAGCGGAGCACCGGGCGGACGGCGACCCGGACGTCGTACGAGCCCGGCCACCCCGGCCCGAGGGGCGAGGTCGTACCGGGGAGCGGTCGGCCCTCGTGGACCGCGGCGACGCGGGCGAGGAGGTCCGGCGCGGGCGGCTTTCCCTCGACCCCCTCGACCGAGAGCGCATCGTGGATCGACCTCGCCGGGTGGTCCTGAGGCATGAACAGCGCGTCGTTGTTCCAGAACTCGGTCTCGAGGAGAGGGCCTTCGGCCTGCTCGAAGCCGAGCCCGACCAGGACCTCCTCGAACTCCTCGAGCCACGCGATGTACGGGTTTGGTCGTGCCCCCGTGAGATACGGCACGGCCGCCCGGACGTCGTAGGCCCGGAACGTGCGGCCCCGCCAGCTCCCCGAACGCAGGAGGTCGGAGGTGAGCGAGCCGAGAAGCTCCTCCCCTTCGGGGGCGATCGGAAGGCGGCGACCCTCCTCCGAGGCGGACCAGCGCTTGATCGACCGATGGTCGCGACGCACAAGGCCGCGCCGCTCGAGCGCGTCGACGATCGCCGGATCGACATCGGTCGCTGCCTCCGATACCTGCCTCAGCACGGTCTCTTCCGGAAGGAATCCTTCCTGGACCCGCGCGTCGTCCTTCAGCCGGAAGGGGGGCCCTTCGGCGAGGAATCCTCTCCGGCGGAGGATCCCGATGGCGGCGGACCTCTCTTCCTCGTCGAGTCCCGCCGCCGTCACTTCGTCCGGGGTCAGCGAGCCGCCGTGGCGCGAGAGCGCGTCGAGGAACCTGCGTTCGGGAAGCCCGCGGGTGAGCGCCCCTTCCCCCTTCGGGGCAAGCCGGAGGATCGTCTCGTGCTCTTCCTCGACGAGAGCGAGGTGCTTCGAGCGGAGGCGCTGCAGGCTTCCCCGCACCTGGTCGGCCGGTAGCCCGACCTCGCGCTCGAGCGACTCCTCATCGAGAGCGGAGCCTTCCCGCTCACGCAAGGCAAGCAGCAGCGAGCGTTCTGGCCCCGAGAGAGCGACCGGGGCCGCCCCGACCGGGGCATCTCCCGATGCCTCGGGCACAGGGAGGCGAGAGGGGGACCGGATTAAGTCTTTTGGGGCCGCCGTCCGCCGAGGGAGAGTTGGGGCTCCCGCCGGACCGGAGGGAGCGGCGACTAGGACGGGGGAGGACCGGGAGGGCCCGGCGGCCGGGACGGGGCCGGGGGCGGGACGGCGGAGGCCGGGTTTGCTGGCGGTGCCGCCGCGGGGGGCCGGCCCGCCGCGGCAGGTCCTGGCCCTTTCGGTGAAGCAGGGTGTGGAGGTCGCACGCGACCCCGACCGAGAACGAATCCGATCGCCGCGGCGGTTCCCATGATGAGGACGAACGCGACCACGTCCCAAGGGAACTGCTCGATCCCGACCAATGCGGGAACGAACCCGAGGAGGTTGACCTCGAACGTGGTGGAGTTCGTCCCGTAGTAACCGTCGCTTGTAACGGAGACCTGGGCCGTCCCGTGCGCCCCCAGGAAGCAGACCGGGACGGTCACGGCGACGCTCACCGATCCGGTCGCGTTGCTCTCGAGGCTCCCCGAGTTCCACACCCCCGCGCACGGTCCGTTCGGGTCGCTGGCCTGAAGGATGATCTCGATCGGAACGCCCGCAATCACCGCTCCGCTCGTCCGGTTCGAAAGCTGGGCGACCATCGTCACTGTGCCCCCCGGAGCGACCGGCGAGGGGGTGACGGAGACGGCGAGGTGGACGAACGTAGCCGTCAGGTCCTCGTAGAGGAGGAGGGCGCGAGGCGACCCCCAGCCTGTCTCCGGGTCCCATCCCTGGGTCGCGCTGCCCATACACGTGGAGCCGCTCGTCACATCGGCGAGACCGACCGCGTCCTTGCCGCTCTCCTGGGCCGCTCCGACCGCGTAGAGCCGCGGCGTGAGAAAGCCGAGCTTGCTTCCGTACAGGGCGTCCATCTCCGTGATGAGGCCCGCCCAGAGCGGCGTCGCGAAGCTCGTACCGGCCGCGACCGAGTTCTGACCGGCGTAGTAGAGGAAGTCGTACGCCGAGCTCGCGGCCACGTCGGGGACCCCTCGATGGCCGTTCGCGCGAATCGGGGCGGCGGCGCTTCCGACCTCCTGCCACGAGGGGGCCGTCGTCGTCGAAGAGAACCCCCCGCCGCTGCCGCTCCAGGCCGGCTCGCTCGCCAGTCCGGTGATCTGCCCCAAGAGGTTGCGAGCCAGCGTGGGAGCGGTACCCCCCACGGCGATGACCTCGGTCGAGTCGGCCGGATAGTCCGTCGTGGTCCCCCCCATGCAGGAGGGCCCAACGTCACCGCCGAGGTCGCCGGTCGCGGCGAGGAGCGTGATTCCCTCCTGGGTCGCGGTAGCGAGGTCGGTGGCCCAGGCCGCCGAGAGCGGCTGGCTCGACCCTTCGGGGGTCCCGAACGACATGGAGATGACGGAGACCCCGGGGATCCCGGTCACGGCCAGGTTGAGGGCGTCCGTCATGGAGGCGACGGAGGGGGAGTAGTTGTTCTGGCCGCCCGGCCCGTCCGGAGCGTAGACGGCGTCTATCGTCGCTCCCGGGGCCATCGACCCGGCCCACTCCACGTCGAGCGTCAGCTCCTGCGGAGCCTTGCTGGGGTCGTTGGTGGCGTTGGTCGCGGGAGACGGAGCCCCATCCACGGGGAACGGCGCTATCGTGGGCTGGGGGAAGCTGCTCGGGTAGTCGCTCGAGAAGAACGTCCGGAGATCGTCCGGGTCATACCCGTCTCCCCAGAGAAGGAGGGCTATCCCCTGCCCCGTCGCGAACCGGGGCGCGCCCGAGACGTTGTAGAGGGAAGAAAGGTCGTAGACCTGCCTTGCGATCTCAGGGGAAATGAGCTCGTCCGATCCCGATGCGGGGCTCTTCGAGGCGCTGGCGGTCCCGCCCGGAAGGCCGGCGGGCAGCGAGAATGTGACGAAGCCGCTCGAGAGCCCCGTGACCGCCGCGACCGACGATTCGATCCCCGCGGGCAGGCCCGGTGGGGAGGAGGGGAACGTCACCGCCCGACCTTCGTACGTCCCCGACTCGAGCTCGGTGCCGAACGCGCGGTCGATAGCGGACGGCGTTCCGTCGAGCGTGAGGGAAAGACGGTCGGGGCTGGTATGGGCGGTCGTGAGACCCATCGATTCGAAGTACGATTCCGCGGACGCGTAGGCGGCGGGGGAGAGGCCGTATCGATCGGCGATCTCGGTCACCGAGAGAGCGCGGGCGCCGGACGTTGGGGCAAAGAACGAAGGGTCGGTCGGGCGGAAGGTAACGACCACGAGCTGAGCGTCGGCGGCCGGAACGGCGTCCGAGACCGAACGGGCATACCCGCTATCGTAGCCGGCTCGCGTCGCGAACGACCCCGAGTACACCGCCGCGGCATCGACCGGCACGGTGGAGCTCGAAGCGGCGGTAGTCGCGGCCACGAGCCGGCCCGTTGCGGAGGGTAGACTCGGGACGCCCATGAGCACAGCGACGAGCGCGACGAGCACGAGAGCGCGGAGCCGGCCGGTCCGTCGCCCGAACGTCATTGCCCGTAGATGGAGCGGGACCTGGGAAAAAGGTTCCCGACCGGCGACGGGAGGCCGACGGTCTACACCCGGATGGGGGCGGTGTAGCCGGCGGGTCGGTGGAAGCTCTCGGCTCCCCCGAGCGGGTCGGGTCGCACTGTGGCGGTCTCGCCCCGCTTCGTGGAGAGGTAGGCATCGATCGCGTCGGCGGCGTCCATCGCGGTCCCCATGGCGTACACGACCGACCGACCCCCCGCGGCGAAGATCCCGGGAACGGCGGTCTCGAACCCTTTCCCCTTCCCTTCCGGCCAACCCTGGGAGGTAAGCTTGAGGTCGAGCTCCGGCCCGAAGCCGGTGAGGTCGGCCTTCTGTCCCACGGCAACGATCACGGTGTCACAGGGGATCGTCTCCTCCGAGCCCGGGACCGGCACGGGCGATCGGCGACCGCTAGCATCGGGCGGACCGAGCTCCATCGTCTGGACGACGAGCCCCTCGACGTGGTGATCCCCAACGATGCGGATCGGCGCCTTGAGGAAATGGAACCGGATCCCTTCCTGCTCCGCCCCGTGAGCCTCCTCGGCGTCGGCGGGCATCTCCTGGCGACTGCGGCGGTAGACCAGCGTCACATGTCCCCCGTGGGACTCCCGGAGCGCGGTCCGCAGCGAGTCCATCGCTACGTCCCCGCCCCCGATGACGATGATCTCTTTGCCCACGGTGACCGGGATTCCGTGGTTGACGTGCTTCAGGAAGTCGAGCGCGGGAAGGACCCCGGGGAGGTTCTCGCCCGGCACGCCCAGCGTACGGTGGCTCGGCGTCCCGATCGCGATGAAGACCGCTTGGTACCCGTCCTCCCGAATCAGCTTGTCGAACGGGAACTCCTTGCCGACCTTCGAGCCGTTCACGAACGTGACGTCCAGGTTGCGGAAGCGCTTCCGGTCGGTCTCGACGTCCGCGTCTGTCATCCGGTACGCGGGGATCGTCTGCATGAGGCCCCCGAACCGGTGCTCCTGCTCGAAGACGGTGACCGAGTAGCCCCGGACGCCGAGCTCCCAAGCCATCATGAGACCGGCCGGGCCCGCGCCAACCACCGCGATGCGCTGGTGCTTCGGCTTCGAAGGAACGTACACGAGGTCGCTCTCCCCGTAGTCGAGGGCCGCGCGCTTCAGGTGTCGGATGGCGATCGGGACCCCCTTCTTCTTGACGACGCAGGAATCCTCGCAGTAGTGGTAGCAGACCTTGCACAGGCACGTCGCGAGGGGGTTCTCGCGCAACGTCACTCTCGCCGCTCCCTCGAAATCACCGTCCGCGATGAGGCGGATGTACTCGCGGCAGTCCTGCGTGATCGGACACGCCTCGACGCACCACGGCCGGCGGCACTGGATGCACCGCTTCGCCTCGAGGATGGCGTCCTCCTTCGAGTAGGCGTGGAGGACCTCGCGGAAGTCCGTGGTCCGTGCGTCCACGGACTCCTCGGCGATCGGGACCCGAACCGGGTTCAGCTTCGGCGGCGCGGACTTCGTGGGCGGGGGGGCCGCGTCAGGAGTCATGGCCTCGGCTCTTCCGAGCTTCGTAAGCTCTTAAGACGATTCCGTGGCGAGCGAAGCCCTCGCACGCCGGACCGCCCTCGGGGCGCGCACGGTTCCCACTTATAGCCCGGCCACGTTGGGTCCTTGGGCCCCTGCGGGCCGGCCGGCACCATGGTCCTCGATTCGCTCGGAAAATCGCTTCGGGGCGTTCTCCAGAAGATCGCGCGCGGCTCCGTAGTGGACGAAGCCCTCCTGTCGGAGGTCGTGCGCGACATCCAGCGAGCGCTCCTCCAGGCGGACGTCAACGTCCAGCTCACCCTCGACCTGACGCAGCGGGTGCGGCGACGGGCCGTCGAGGAGAAGCCGCCGGCCGGGGTCAGCCTCCGCGACTTCCTGGTCCGCATCATCTACGAGGAGGTCCGGGGCATCCTCGGCAAGGACCGGCCGTTCGACCTACGGCCCAAGAAGATCCTCCTCGCCGGCCTCTTCGGTCAGGGAAAGACGACCACGGCGGGAAAGCTCGCCCGATACTTCCAGAAGCGGGGCATCCGTGTGGGGCTCGTCGCCGCCGACGTCCACCGACCTGCGGCGGTCGACCAGCTCGAGCAGCTTTCGAAGAAGGTCGGGTGCGAGTTCTACGCGAACCGGTCGGAGAAGCGGGCCGAGGTGATCGTTCGGGAAGCCCTCGAGAAGTTCCCGCCCCACCTCGCGGTGCTAGTCGACACGGCGGGACGCAGCGGCATCGACCCGGACCTGATCGAGGAGCTGAAGCGCGTGAAGACCGCGCTCGCCCCGGACGAGGTCCTCTTGGTGCTCGACGCTGCGATGGGTCAGACGGCCGGCCGGAGCGCGGAGGCGTTCCACAAGGCGGTGGGGTTGACGGGCGTGATCCTCACCAAGCTCGACGGCTCGGCGAAGGGTGGCGGGGCGCTCTCCGCGGTGGCGGTGAGCGGCGCTCCGATCCTCTTCATCGGCACCGGCGAGCACTTGGACGAGCTCGAGCGGTTCGAGCCGACCCGGTTCGTCTCCCGCCTTCTCGGGATGGGCGACATCCAGAGCCTCCTCGAGCGGATCGAGGAGCTTTCCGACAAGGACGCCGCGGAGAAGGCCGCGAAGGCGCTCATGAGCGGGCGGTTCACGCTGCGCGACATGCGCGCTCAGCTCGATTCCCTCGGGGAGATGGGTCCGTTCTCGAAGATCCTCTCCGCCTTCCCCGGGTTCGGCTCGATGAAGGTCGACGACAAGGAGCTCGAGCAGACCCAGAAGCGTCTACGCGGGTTCCGGGTCATCCTCGATTCGATGACGGGCGAGGAGCTGGACGACCCCCAGGTCATCAAGGCCGACCGGGTCCACCGCATCGCGCGGGGGAGCGGCCACCGGCCTCAGGAGGTTCGGGCGCTTCTGAAGCACTACGAGACCACCCGCAAGGCCGCCCACGGCCTGGTCTCCAACCGAAGGCTCCGACGGCAGATGGAGAAGCAGTTCGGCGCCGGAGGGGACGCGCCCCCGTGAGCCGGGCGGCTGAGCGATGACGATCGTGAGCGTCGCCGAGGGGCTCGCCGGCGGGCTCTTGCTCTTCTTCGTCCCGGGGTACGCGGTCACCAAGGCCCTCTTCCCCGAGTGGCGGGTCCGAGGTCCCGAGGGAGGCCGACGCTTCCTCGAGATCGTGACGCTTTCCTTCGTGACGAGCGTAGGGCTCACGGTCGTGGTCGGATTTGGGGTCCTCGACCTCGCTCCCGGCGGATTCGCCGCCACGTGGTCCGACCCGGTCCTCGAGGGCGCGCTCGCCGCAGTGGCCCTCGTCGCGCTCGTTGCAGCGTTCTTCCGGGGGGCGTTTGCGCGGACCCCTCCTAGGGCCTCGCGAGCAACGGAGACATCGGGAGAGGAGGGAGCGTGGGAGCTCTCGCGCGAGCTAGAGCGGCTCGGGCGAGACGAGCGGCGGCTCCAGCACGCCCTACGCGTCGCCTCGGGGAGCCCGACGGAGACCGGTCGGCTCACCGCGGAGCTCGACTCGGTGAGGGCCGAGCGGGAGGCTCTCCGCCGGAAGAGGGAGGACGAGTATGCCTCCTAGAACGGCCCCCGGAAGCCCTGATTACAAGATGGTCCTCGTGGTTCGGGGCGAGCTCCGCCTGACCGCGGGTAAGGCGGCCGTCCAAGTGGCCCACGCGGCCGTGCTTCTGACCCAGGAAGCGGCGAAACGGGCCCCGGAGGCGTTGCGCGCCTGGTCGGCCACGGGTCAGAAGAAGATCGCGGTGGTGGCGTCGACCCTGGAAGAGCTAGAGACGCTCGCCCGGGGGGCCCGCGCTCACGGTATCCTGTGGGTGCTCGTGGAGGATGCGGGGTTTACCGAGGTGCCGCCAGGGACCAAGACCTGCCTCGGGATCGGCCCCGCTCCGAGCTCCCAACTCGACCCGATCACGGGGTCGCTCCCGCTCCTCTAGACCCGGTCCGATTCGAGGGCCGGGTCGACTCGGCGGACCAAGTTGATAACCGTATAAATACAGGGATAGGTTGGACTGTTTGTGCCCGCGCGGGATGGGGTCTAGCCCATGCGGATGTGGATTTACATCGTCCGACGCCTGATCCTGATCATCCCGATCGTGATCGGCGTAATGACCATCACCTTCGCCCTGGTGAGCGCGCTCCCCATTCAGGACCGCCTGATCTCTTCGTTCGGGCCTCCGCCCAAGAACTCCCCGGGCGGATACGCCGCGACCGTCCCGTGTTCGGTCTTACACATCAACAAGACCGGCGACTGCCCGAACCCTTTGTACGTGCGGGATACTCACAAGCTGGGCCTCGACCAGCCGATTTTCGTCCAATGGGGTGTGTACATCGGGAATAGTCTCACGTTCAATTGGGGGTACGTCGATAACAATAGCGGAGCGGCCCGATCGTTCCCCGGGAACATCCAAGGCCTGTCGGTCGCGACCACCCTTGGCGAGTTCCTGCCCTACACTTTAGAGTTAGCAATCTTCTCTCTCGTCATCATCCTCGTCGTCTCGATCCCGCTCGGAAATCTGGGCGCCGTTTACCGGAACCGTCCTATCGACCAGGCCTCCCGGGTGATCTCGTTCTCTGGCTACGCTTTGCCCGGGTTCCTGCTCGGGTCGCTCCTGTTATTTTCGTTTGTGTTAGCCCTCGGTCCGACCTTTAACTGGACCGACCCGACCTGCAACAAGGAATCGTGGTACCTGTTCTGGTACGGCTCGTGGCCACAGCAGACCTGCTATCCGGGCGGCCAGTGGCCGTCCTGGCTAACGGCCGGGCAGATCAGTTCTCCCACCGGCTTCCCGACCGTGGACGCCCTCTACCACGGCCAGGGGTGGCTCGCGCTGGACTCGATCATCCGCATGACCCTCCCGGCCCTGGTCATCGCATACGGGACGATCGCGGGGCTGCTCCGGTTCGTCCGCAACAGCATGCTCGAGGTCATGAACCTCGATTTCGTCCGGACGGCTCGGGCGAAGGGAGTCCCTGAAAACGTCGTGATCTCACGTCATGCGGGTCGCAATTCGCTCAATGTCACGATCACGGTCCTGGGCCTCACGTTCGCGTTCTTCATCGGTGGGTTCCCGGTCGTCGAGTACATCTTCAACCTCTGGGGGGTCGGACGGATGTTCGTCTACGCGCTCCTCTCCCCGTACGACTTCGGCTTGATCTTCGGTTCGACGTTACTGTTCACGTACCTGGTCGTATTCGCCAACATCATCGTGGACGTGCTCTACGCGTACCTGGACCCACGGGTCCGGTTGGGGTGAGGGAATAGGTATGGCAGAATCCGGAACGGTCCCGTCCCCGCCTCTCCCTGCCAAGACGAAGACCAAGAGGGTCAAGAAGGCCCACCGGCCGAACCCCCGAATCGCCCAGATGAAAAGAACGTTCTACTTCCTGCGTCGCAACACGCTCGCGATGGTCGGGATCGGGATCCTGCTCATCTTCATCGGCATCGCGATCTACGCGCTCTTCCAGCCGATCCCCTGGACCCAGCTCACGCAACAGTGCGCCTCCAACAACGGGCCCTACCCACCGACGGGTGGCTGCCTGTGCACCTATACGCCCGGCTCGCAAGACCCAGGGCCGAACTGCTACCAGACTCCGCTCGGCAGTCCATCGATCATCGCGCCGACGTTCAATTTTGCTCACGGTACGCTTGGCCCATTGCCCTTGGGCTCGCTCACCGTGGCTCCCACAACCCCGATCTTCTTCGACACGTACACGGGTCTCTTGCGAGGGTCGGACTGGTCGCTCGGCATCTCGGTCGCGATCGTGGGGACCGGGGCCCTGATCGGTCTCCTGGTCGGAGCGATCTCGGGCTTCTTTGGCGGCTGGGTCGATGAGACGCTGATGCGTATCGTCGACATCTTCCTGTCGATCCCACAGATCCTCTTCGTCATCATCGTGATCGCCGTGCTCGTCCAGATCCCGTTCTTCCAACCGTTCACGCTCCGGATCACGTTATTGATCATCGGATTCGTCATCGTCTGGTGGCCGTTCTACGCACGTATCGTACGGTCGCAGGTCCTGGTGGTCCGCGAGCAAAAGTACGTCGAGGCCGCGCGAGCGAGCGGGGCGGGTGGTGGGCGCCTGGTCATCCGTCACATCATCCCGAACAGTGTCTACCCCATCTTCGTCCAGATGTCGCTGGATGTCGGTACGATCCCGTTGCTGCTCGGGACGCTTGTCTACCTCGGTTTCCCGCTGTTCGCGACCATCTACTTCCCTGAGTGGGGCTCCATGGCGGCCCTATCGGTGTTCGGGCAGACGCTTAGCAACTCGTTCCTCACCTGCCAGTTCGGGACCTGCGTGATCCCCTGGTGGCAGTTCCTGTTCCCCGGGTTGGCGCTCTTCCTGTACGCGATCAGTGTGAACTTCCTGGCGGACGGGCTTCGCGACGCCCTGGACCCCCGGCTCCGGAGGTAGAAAGGAAACCATGGCAGCGGTATCACGTCCGGTTCAGGAAGTGCCCCTTCCTCCGACCGAGCTACCCCTCGCCCCAGGCGTGCCGGACCTCACGGCCCAGGAGCCCTCGATCGGAGCGACCCCTCCGAGCCCAGTGGTCCTCGACGTTCGGGACCTGAAGACGTACTTCTTCACGTACGATGGGGTCGTCAAGGCGCTCGACGGGGTCTCCTTCAAGGTGCGACGGGGGGAGACGCTAGGGCTGGTCGGAGAAACCGGCTGTGGAAAGAGCGTAACGGCGTTCTCCGTGACCCGTCTGATCCCGGACCCTCCGGGGCGCATCATCGCCGGCAAGGTCCTGTTCCGGGGAATCGACCTCCTCTGGGGTCTCGACGCCGAGGCCCGGATCAAGGTTGACAAGAAGACCGGTCGCGCGAAGGTCCGTCGGTCGTTCCGTCGGATCAAGGCCGGTCTCGAACGAATGTCCGCGGTCCGGGGTCGGGGGATCTCGATGATCTTCCAGGAACCGACCCAGGCGATGAACCCGGTCTTCTCCGTCTCGAACCAGCTTTCCGAAGCACTCCTCCTGCATCACGGGACGGCCCTCGTCGACGACCTCCTCTCGGCGGCCCCGGCCGACCCGGCGGTCCGTCCGGCCCTCGAAGCGCTGGTCGAGACGGCCCGGGGCGGGACCTCGGACGCTGTCCGCACGTCCTCGAGGAAGGTCGGCGAGGCGGTCCACGTCGGCTCGTTCGGGACCCAGGCGTTCTATCTCTCTCGAGATAGCGAACTCTCCTCGGAGGACCTGCTCCGCCGCCTCGAGAAGAGCCTTCACCGGCTGCATCTCAACCGCCTCGAGAAGGCGTACCTGAGACACCGGCGCAAGCGCATGGTCGTCGAGGACGAACTGCACGAGGTTTACCTGGCCGAGATGCGTGAGGGGCGCATCGACCGACGGCAGCGCCGGAACCTTCGCGCCCGACGCACGCGCCTCAAGCTTGGTGGGTTCTACTACGGGATCTGGGGGCTCCGAGGCCGGGTCCAGCGCCCGCTGCGGGACGAGTCGTTCTGGCGATCGGTGCAGCTCCTCGAGGAGGTCTCGATCGCGAACCCGGTCCAGGTCGCCCGGGGCTACCCCCACGAGCTGTCCGGGGGCATGCTGCAGCGGGTGATGATCACGATGGCGCTCTCGGTCGACCCGACGATCCTCATCGCGGATGAACCGACCACCGCGCTCGACGTCACCATCCAGGCCCAGATCCTCGAGCTCATGCGGGGCCTAAAGACCCGCATCGGCACCGCGATTTTGCTCATCACCCACGACCTCGCGGTGATCGCCGAGGTCGCCGACCGGGTGTGCGTCATGTACGCGGGCCAGATCGTCGAGACCGCTCGCGCCCGTGACCTCTATCAGCATCCGCTGCATCCGTACACCCAGGGGCTCCTCGCCTCAATCCCTAACCTCGAGCGTCCGGACAAGAGGCTGACCTCGATCCCGGGTTCCGTGCCCGACCTGATCCACCCGCCCGAGGGCTGCCGCTTCCACCCGCGCTGCCCGTACGCGATGCCCGTCTGCAAAGAGGTCCGACCTCCGACGACGGTCGAGGGGAGCGAGCACACGGTGGCGTGCCATCTCTTCAAAGGCACCGTGTCGGTGGAGTGACCATAGGGGGGATTCACCGAATGTTGAGCGAACCGTCCCCGATCCTGATCTCCTCCTACAACCTGCGCAAGTACTTCCCGATCCGCGGAGGGCTCTTCTCCACCCGGATCGGCGACGTCCGGGCCGTGGACGGCGTCACGCTCGAGGTCCGCGAGTCCGAGACCCTCGGGCTCGTCGGAGAATCCGGCTGCGGGAAGACGACGGTCGGCCGTCTCCTCCTCCGCCTAATCGAACCGACCTCGGGACACACGTACTATCACCCGTCGCCCGATATCCTCGCTCGACTCGGGTCGCTCTACTCCACGCTCAAGGCGTCGACCGCGACGGACGGGGACGGCGGCACCCCGGATGCCCAGGCGGCGCTCAAGGAACTGGACGAGATCGCCGATCAGTACTCGCTGTACCGGCTGAAGCATTCGAAGATGAAGGAGCTCCGCGGGAAGCTCCAGATCGTCTTCCAGGACCCGTTCAGCTCGCTCAGCCCGCGGATGCTGGTCCGCGACATCATCGGCGAACCGCTCGCGATCCACCACACCGGCACCCGCGCGCAGCGGTACCAGCGGGTCGCGGAGCTCGTCCAGGAGGTCGGTCTCAACCCCGAGCACCTCTGGCGCTTCCCGCACGAATTCTCCGGCGGCCAGCGTCAGCGGATCGGGATCGCCCGCGCGCTCGCCCTGCGCCCGGAATTCATCGTGCTGGACGAACCGACCAGCGCGCTGGACGTGTCGGTCCAGGCCCAGATTCTCAACATCTTGAAGAAGCTCCAGGTCGAGCAGCGGCTCGCCTACATGTTCATCTCCCACCACTTGTCGGTCGTGCGGGCGATGAGCCACCAGGTCGCGGTGATGTACCTCGGCGAGATCGTCGAGCGGGCGGCCACGGAGGATCTCTTCTCGCGTCCGCTCCACCCCTACACGCAGGCGCTCCTATCGGCCATCCCGGTGCCCGACCCGACCCTGAAGCGGGAGCGGATCGTGCTGAAGGGAGATGTCCCCAGCCCGGCGGCCCCGCCGCCCGGGTGCCGTTTCCACACCCGTTGCCCGGCGGTCATGCCGGTCTGCTCGCATGCCGAGCCTCCCCTCATCGAGGTCCGGAAGGGGCACTGGGTCGCCTGCCATCTCTACCCCCCCACCGCGGACGGGCCTTCTTCGAGCCCGCTCTCCTCCCCTACGCTGGGGGCCGGAGCGGTGGACGCCGGCGCTCCCCGGGCCGCGTAGGCCCGACGACCCGTGACGTCATCGCGCGCCTCCGATGGGTCCATGGTGGGCGCCGAGGGGTCCTCGGACGCCGACCTCGAGGGAGAGTCGCTCCAGGACCGTGTCGCCGCCGAGAAGTCCCGGGCCCTACGCGAGCCCGGGCCGAGTTGGCGCACCTGGATGTTCCAGAGCGCCTTGCGGACCTACTACGTGCTGGGCATTCTCATCGCGGACGTTCAGGTCGTGGTGTTCTGGTACGAAGAGGGGAGCGTCGTAGGTCTCGTCGTGTCCCTGGTCCTCGCGCTCTACCTCGAGTTCCTCCTCTACCGGTACCTCTGGTATCGCCCTCGGCCGGAGGCTCTTCTTACGTCAGGCAAGTTCCATCCCACGTGGCTACGCCCTGTGGAATACGGCCGATGGACCGCCGAAGCGGACCTGGTCCGAGCCGGCGTTTCGATCCGTCGGACGGAAGAAGGCCCGAGCCCCAAAGAATTCCTCTGAGGAGCTCCCGGTTCGGGGGAGCCAAGACCGATCACCGGGTCGACCAACCTACACACGTTCCCGCCCGAAGAGACCAGGACCGGGCCGCAACTTTAGCCGCGGGGCGGTTCCGGGGGCGAACATAGGGAACGAGAGGTCACGAACGCCATAGCTCGGATGGAGGAATAAGAAAAGGGAGGAAAGGGTTGGGCGCCCCGGTCGGGTGACCGGGGCGCGGGCCTGTGCTGGTTCCCTGCCTATGAGGACGGCAGCACTCCGTTCCCGCCGTAGAGGTACCAGGTGTTGTCCCCGCCTCCACCGATGGTCGGGTTGATGTTGATGGTCGTCGGGTTGATCCACGCGGCGTACGAGACCACCAGGCTCTCCTGGTCGTAGTACACATACAGGGCGAGCCCGTTCGCGATGTGCTCGACCATGTTGTA
>Ga0209039_10000171_pt1 | contig 59728 bp, 49 predicted proteins | sample BogFormECP12_OM1_FD_188238 | JGI IMG/M metagenome (GOLD analysis project Ga0209039, IMG submission 188238) | Bog forest soil microbial communities from Calvert Island, British Columbia, Canada - ECP12_OM1 (SPAdes) (version 2) | ecosystem: Environmental > Aquatic > Freshwater > Wetlands > Bog ...
GGCGGACTTGGGTTCGAGGACGACGGCGGCCGAAAGATCCGGGAGCAGGTGAGGGTCGGTTTTGTCGATGCGAAAGACCGCGGTAAATGTCTTGATGGGGCTGTTGAGACCGGCGGAGGCCACTGGACTGGCGAATTCGAAGTGGGCGGGCAGCGCCAGATCGGGATAGGCATCCAGATAGACCTTGGCCTTGCTTCCAGGCACGATGGCTTCGATATCGGGCTCCCCGACGCTGCAACGGACGCGCATCTCGGAGGGATCGAAGATGCTGACGAGGGGCTGGCCGCGAAAGAGTTGATCGCCCTCCTGGGCGTGGCCCAGGGAATTACCGCGGTTGAGATTCTCGAGGGCGACCATGCCGGCGAGGGGGGCTTTGACTTCCAGCCTGGCGACGTTGGTCTGGGCCCGTTCGAGCGCCACCCTCTGGCGGTCGCGCTGCAATTCGAGGATACGCAGGGCTGCGGCATCGGCCCGATCGTGGAGGGCGTTGGATTTCTTCAAACTCCCGACGTGCAGGGTGGCGATGCGGGCCTTCTCTTCATCTTTCAAGCGCTCGATTTCACTGAGCACGGGACCCTTGCGCAGCTCGATCTGAGCTTTGGCGAGATCGGCTTCGGCCTGCTGCAAATCGGTGGCGCGCTTTTCGGCGTCGGCGCGGTTCTGGGCGCGCTTCTGATCGGCCTGGTGGCCGAGGTCGTCACCCTTGGCCTGAGCATCGCGGGCGGCGTCCATTTGAACGGTGGCATCGAAGCTGGCGATGGGATCGCCGGCCGAGACGCGAGATCCGCCGGCAATGATGCGGGTGATGGTCATGCGGTTGTATTGGCCGGTGATGGCCGGTACGAGGACCTTGGAAGCGTGGACAGCCTGGATGACGCCGGTAACGCGAACCTCGTGTTTTGCGTCCGGCGCCTCGGTTGTTGCAGCGGGGGTCGTGGCCGCATGGGCCGAGGGCGCCGGACGTTCGCAGGAAACGAGAACCACGGCCGAGACGGCTGTCGCAAGGACGCAAATCCACTGCTTCATTTTGGCTCTCGGAGATTAGACGCCAAAAGGCGGGAAATGGTTGATACCATTTTCGGACGGGATTGTGCCGTGAAACGCCGGCACAGCGTGGCGCAAGGCCCGCGATTGACCGGCCGCAACTCCAAAACTCCGGCTCGGACTGAAACGGTTGTTGGCGGCGAAAAGAATCGGGCGGCAAATACCTGTTCACAATTTTTTAATTATTATATTTGGCTTGTTTTCAAGTACTTAGCATTTTGATCCGGCCTCGATGGTTCGGGGCGAATGCTACTCTCGAATCGGGTAAAGAATTACGCGGCCTCGCGAAAACCAACGCGAGGCCGTTTGCTTTTTGGGGACTCTTTATGAGCAAGACCGGAGCCAAGACCGACGGAAAACGAGACTGCAAAAAATGCGGCAACTGGGAAGCCATCCGAGAGCACGTGAGAGTATCGGAGCTTCTGGATAAAGCGATCGCCAGTTACGACGAAAAACTGAAGGACACGGATTTTAAGCCAACTATCGCGGAATATCTCAAGCTACTGCAACTTGAAAAAGAGTTAGAAGACGAACTACAGAATACGGAGGTACAAGTCACATGGGTAGGACCCAACATAGTGTCACCCGAGAAATAGAGTACGACCCGTTGCCGTCGCAGAAAGCCTTTCACGAGTGCGGCGCGCGGTTTAAGGGGTTTTCCGGACCGGTGGGGAGCGGCAAGAGCCAAGCGGTCTGCCAAGAGGCCATCCGGCTGTCTTATCAGAATCCTGGGCGCACAGGGTTACTGGGCGCCCCCACTTATTCGATGTTACGGGATGCCACGCAGTCCGCGCTGTTTGAGATTCTGGACGAAAACGAGATCCCGTTTGAACACAACAAGAGCGAAAACACGATGATTCTGAAAGACAGCAAGTCCAGAATCCTATTTCGCTCGATGGACGACTACGAAAGGCTGCGGGGAACGAACCTGGCGTGGTTCGGCCTGGACGAGCTGACTTACACGGCGGAGGAAGCGTGGACCCGAATGTTAGCCCGGCTACGGGATCCGAAGGCGCAGCGGCTCTGCGGCTTTGCCGCCTGGACCCCGAACGGCTACGACTGGGTTTACCGGCGGTTCATCGACCAGACCAAGGTGGCCGACTACGTCGCCATCCTGGCCAAGCCGAACGAAAACAAGCATCTGCTGGCGCAGGTGCCGGACTATTATACGCGGCTGAAAGACATTTACGACGAGCGATTCTTCGCCCAGGAAGCACTGGGCGACTACTTGAGCCTGGACGGCAGCCGGGTATACGGCTCGTTCGACCGCAAGGTGCATGTTCAGCCTCTGGGAGTCGACCCGCACGTGCCGCTGCTCTGGGCGCTGGACTTTAACGTGGACCCGATGACCTCGATCGTCGCGCAGTACAACGGCGGAACATTCCGGGTGTTGGATGAAATCGTGCTACGGCACGCGAGCACCCCGGAGGCGGTGGAGGCTTTCACGGAACGATACCCCACGCATGTACTGGGCGTGACGGTATATGGGGACGCGTCGGGCAACAGCCTAAAGACGTCGGGCAGCAGCGACTACCAGATGATCCACGAATCCTTCAAGCAAAAGGGCATCACCAAGGTGGACTACAAGGTGCCTCCCTCGAACCCGAGCGTTCGCGACCGGATTGTTCTGACCAACGGCCGGTTAAAGTCCGCCTCCGGCAACATTGCCATGCTGGTGGACCCGAAGTGCAAGGAACTGATTCAGGATTTTGAGCAGGTGTCTTACAAGACCGATTCCACCCATGTAGACAAGGACCGGGACCGCATGCGAACGCACGCTGCGGACGCCGTGGGATACCTGTTGTGGCAGGAGTGCCAGATGGGCACAAAGATCGGTAAGAGGCAGGAGCGACTCTTTTAGCCATGGAAAACATCAACCGGGAACATCCTGAATACATCGCGCGCAAGCGGATGTGGAAACAATACAAGGACCTCTATGCGGGCGGCGAGCAGTTTCGCCTGCACGCCTCCGACTACCTGATGTGCCGCCACAAGGAGCCAGGTCCGATCTACCAGGAGCGGTTGAGCCGGGTCTTTTACCAGAATTACATCGGCTCGATCATCGATTGGTTCGCCGCCACGCTGATGCACTGCCCACCCGTGCTCATGTTCGAAGGCAACGATGCGGCAGCCAAAGACTTCTACAGCCTGCTTTACAACGACTGCGACCTCAAGGGGACCAGCCTCCCCGAATTTTTCCGGCAAAGGTTCGTCCAGACCGCGGTCTGCGGATCGAGTTACATTGTGGTGGATTTTCCCAGGACCACAGGCGCCGCACGTTCCCGCGCGGAAGAAGACGCCTCCGGCCAATCGCGAGCCTACCTGGTGGATTACGGCCCGGAGGAAGTCATCAACTGGAACTTCAACGAGACCGGCGTCCTGGAATGGATTGTGATCCGGACATCGTGCCTGCAGCAGTCGCAGGTGACGGACGCCAAATGGGAAAGCGAGACGCGGTGGGTTTACTACGACCGCGAAAACTTCCGGATCTACCGCAAGACCGCAGAGAGCAGCCCGATCCAATTGATCGACCAGGGACGCCACGCGCTGGCATCGCTCGACCGCGTGCCGGTGTTCAAGGTGAAGGTAACGGAAGGCCTGTGGCTGATGAATAAGTCGGCGCTGCTCCAGTTAGAGCACTTTAATAAGTCGAACGCGCTGGCATGGGCGCTCACCATGGGACTTTTTGCCACTCCCGTGATTTATTCCGACCGGGAGTGGAACCAGATTGCCGGCGAATCCTATTACATCCAGATGGGGCCGAACGACCGTTTTGGATGGGCAGAGCCGGAGGGGAAGGTTTATCAGATCGCGGCGGACAACCTGGACGTGCTGAAAGACGAAATCTATCGCGTCTGCTATTTGATGAGCCAGGCGGGCGCCGGCAACAGCACGCGCCAGTCCGCGCTGAGCAAGCAGTTGGACTTCAGCACTACCGAGGAAGTGCTGCGCGCCTACGGCGACGCGGTGAAGGAGACCTTGCGGCAAATTCTATGGGCGGTGGCTGCGGCGCGGCAAGACGGCGTCACGATCGACGTGGTGGGCATGGACGAGTTCGACATCAACGATCTCGGCACGGAGCTCGGCGATGCCACGCAGTTGCTGGCATTAGGAATCGGGTCGGAGACGCTGAAAAAGCAAGTCTTCAAGAAACTGGCCCTCAAGTACCTCAGCGATGAGCGACAGGAGATCAAGAACCGGGTCGCCGAGGAGATAGACAACCAATAAGGAGAGCTATGGAAGGAACGGATATAGAAGCGATCGTGCGCCAAGCGGTTCAAGAATTCGTCAAAGGCGAGACAAGTAAGAGCGAACCGGCTTACAAAGCGGAGCTCCAGGAAGAACGCAAGCGGCGGGAACATTTGGAACGCCGGATGAATGAGCTGGTGGCGGAGAACAAACGCAGCCGCCAGGCGGCGGAAGAGGCGGAACGCAGCTCGACCGTCAGAGCCGAATTGCAACGCCTCGGCGTGGCCAAGATCGATCTCGCATTCAAGGCGATACAAGACGGCATCGTGCGTACCGAGGACGGACGCCTGGTGGCGCGGGCCGAGAGCGGCGAAATGCCGGTCAAGGACTACCTCACCAACTTCGTCAACGAAAATCCGGAGTTTCTGCCGGCTCGGATTGCGGGGGGAACCGGGATGACGGCAACCCTCAAGGCCCCGGTGGTGGGCAGAGAAGCAGTGAGTATCGACCAGATCCGCCCAGGTATGAGCGCGGAACAGATGCAGCGGGTACGTGAGGAGATCGTACGGGTTGCATCACAGTCCCTTCGGGGCATGTAGCAGTACCGGCACACTGGCCGGCAAAAACAGTCACTCAATAAGGAGAAAGAATGGGAGCAATTACATCAAATAACGTGGCCAGCGCGATTGTGAAGCTGGTAGCGGCGGACGCGTTGCCGGCACTGGTATCAAACCTGGTGATGGGGAACCTGGTCAATCGCGATTATGAGCCGGTCCTGGCGAATGCCGGCGACACGGTGAACGTGCCGATTGCGCCGGCGATGCAGGCCAACAACATCCTGCAGGGCGGGTCGGTGCAGCCGCAGAATCCGAGTCTGGGTAACGCGCAAATCGTGCTGAACGTGCACGCCGAGGCAACTTTCCAGATTCCAGACGTAACCAAAGTACTGGCGGTGCCGGACCTGCTGAAAGTTTACATGCAGCCGGCGGTGATCGCTATTGCGGAGAAGGTGGAAAGCGACCTTCTGAACCTGTATGCCGGTTTTACGGCCAATACCCCGGTGGGAACGGCAGCTACGCCCATCACGGAACCGACCATCGACGCGGCGGAAACGGCGCTCTTTCTGGCAAAGATTCAGCCCACCGAGCAGAAGTACATCGTGGTGGACGCGGCAGCATATTCGGCGTGGCGGCAGATCCCGCGGTTCAGCGAATTCCAGACGGCCGGCGACGCCGGTTTGATGGCGCTGATCGGCGGAACGGTGGGGAAGATCAAGGACTTCTTCGTGTTCCGCTCGCAACTGGTGCAGAAGACGGGCACCAGCCCCAACATCAACACTCACAACCTGGCGTTCACGCGCGACGCGATCGGCCTGGTGATCCGGCGCTTGCCGCAACCGCTGCCGGGCACCGGCGCTGTCGCGGAGTACGCCGAACTGGGCAATTTCGGGATGCGCGTGGTGATGAGCTACCAGCCGAATACGCTGGCGCAGCAATTCACGGTCGACATTCTGTACGGATGCGGCGTGCTGCGGAACGCCGCCGGCGTGCAGGTGAACACCTAGCAGTGCCTGGGGCGGGGGGTTCTTCGGACAACCCCGCCCCAAAAGAAGACACCAAAAGGAGAACAGCATGGACCTGAGACAGTACTACCAAAAAATCAGTGAGAAGGAAGCGTCGTTCAAGGATCCGTACCCGATCGTGGTGAGCCTGGAGACGGGCGACGGCGGCAAGACTGGCGTGCTCGCCGAGGTGACGCCCGCAATTGCCGCCCGGATGGTGGTCGACGGGACTGCCGCAGAGGCTTCGGAAGACCAAGCCACAGAATACCGCGGGCTGCAAGCGGAGGAGCGACGGCTGGCCCACGTGGCAGCCGAGGCGAAAAAGGTGCAAATCGCAGTGGTCACGAGCGACGAATTCAGACAGATCAAGGGCGGCAAGCCCGGAAAGGCATAGGCGGATCACATGGCCCTGTTCACAGACGGTCCCGTTTCGAGCATCGAAGATCTGACGGCACAGGACTCTCAGCTCCAAAACGTGGCGAACGTCGAGGGGATCGACGTGACGCAGAAGCTGGCGCTAGCCCAGGAACAACTGGCTCTCGAACTCATCACTTTGCTGGACAGGATGACCTTCGTGAACCAGTGGTCCTGGCTGGCGCCGCCGCCCTCGCTCAAAACCGTGGTAGTAACGCCAGCGCTGAGACTGTGGCACACATTTCGCGCGTTGGAGCTGGTGTATGCGGACGCGTTCGCCAGCCAACTGAACGACCGGTACGCCGCCAGGCGCGATCAATTTCACGAGCAGGCCAAGCAAGCCTGCGATCAGTTGTCTGCAGCCGGTATCGGCATTGCCTGGACGCCCGTGCCGCGGGCAGCGGCGCCCAACGTGGTGGCCGCAGCCGGCAACCTGCCGGACAACACTTACTACGTCACCATGACGTGGACTAACTCCACTAACGAAGAAGGCGCCCCAGCGGTCACCTCAGCCATCACCACTTCGCAGAGCACATTGCTGGTCGAACCGGTTGCGCCGCCGGCGAACGTTACGGGATGGAATGTCTACGCCGGGACCGATCCGGACGGCCTGGAGTTGCAGAACGGCTCGCCGATCGCGGTGGGCCAGACATGGCTGCAACCGGGAACAGTGACGACGGGCGGACGCGGACCGGGACGCGGGCAATCGCCCAGCTACCTGAGGCCGGCGCCGAGGGTAATCCAGAGGGGCTGATGGCTACAACAATCGGAAGCGCGATTTCGGGCAAAGTGCTGCAACTGATCACCGGCCCAACGGGCGTGAACTCCGTGCTGGCGACGCTCATGCAGGGGAGCGTGGCGGCGCCGGGCCAATTCAGCCCGACGCAAGTGCGCTCGCAAAACGTAGCGCCCGACGTGGCGGACCAAAGCAACACCATGCAGTACCCATCGTTGAATGTGTACTGCGAAAAGATCATCAACAGCCTGGCGGAAAAATTCCGCAGTTTTTCCGGCACCGTCCAGATGGCAATTGAAATCCGGCATTCGCAGGACCGGCTGGACGGACTGCAAGACAACCTGGAACTCTATGCGGACGCGGCGATCCAGGTTCTGGCAGCCAATCGCGGCGATTGGGGCGACGGCGATTTCTACGCCGGCGAATACCAGGTAGTGTTCGGAGCCGTGAAGCACGGCGGCAAGAATTTCATTCAGATAGCCAAGATCACCTTTGAGATGGGAGTGAGTAAAAACTGATATGGCCTATATTTCCTCTAACGCGAACCGATTCTATACGGCGCTGGAAAGCGCGTATGGACAGACGCCAACGATCACGGCCGGCAATCGAATACCGGCGGTCAAGCTGACCGTCCAGCAGCAACTCGAGGTAGCCAGCCGCAAAGACAAGACCGGCAGCCGCACGTTTGCGGGCTTGCCGGTGGGCGGCAGGCGCCGCACCAATTTCGAGTTGCAGACCTACCTGACCTCCTGGCAAAGCAGCGGGGGCGGGCCAAGCTACGGGCCTCTGTTTCAGGCCGCGCTGGGAGGAACACCGCTGATGTACGCGGGCGGCTCGGTGGCTTCCAGTACGGCGGCGGGCCGGCTGGGCTTCGCGGCGGCGCATGGACTGAGCGCCGGGCAGGCGGTGACGTGCAGCGGCGAAATCCGTTTTGTGGCGGCGATTGTGGATGCCCAGAATGTGCAACTGAACGCGCCGTTTTCAACGCTTCCGGCGGCTGGGGAGACGGTGACCCCGGCCATTACCTATGTGCCTGCCACGGAATTGCCCAGCGTGGGGATCTTCGATTACTGGAGTCCCGCGACGGCAGTGCAGCGGCTGTTGTGCGGGGCAGCGGTGGACCAACTGGAAATCGATGTGAATGGCGACTACCACGAATTCCAGTTCACGGGACTGGCGCAGGACGTGGTGGACAGCAGCAGCATCGGGTCAGGCACGGGGGTCGCGCAGCAGCTTACCAGTTTCCCGGCGGAACCGGCGTCGGGTTCGTTCGACTACTCGATCGTACCCGGCAACCTCGGGGAAGCGTGGCTGGGCACTACGGCGGCGCAGTTTTTCACCGTTACCAAAGCTTCCATCGTATTGAAGAACGATCTGGATACGCGCATGAATGAGTTCGGCTCCAGCCTGCCGCGAGCCATCTCGCCGGGACAGCGTACGGTGACTGCCACCTTCGAACTGTATAGCCAGGATGACAGCAACACGGCGGCGCTCTACCAGGCGGCCCGCCAGCAATCGCCCATCAGCGTGATGTTCCAGTTGGGCGCCGCGGCGGGACAGCTCATGGGGGTCTACCTGCAGAGCGTGATTCCGGTGGTGCCGGAGTTCGACGACAGCAAGAACCGGCTGCAGTGGAAATTCCGGCCGTCGCGCGCACAGGGAACCATAGACAACGAAATCGCCGTGGCGTTCGGATAGGGCGATGAACTACGAAAGCGTCTCAGTGGTGGAATCGCGCATTGCGAGCGGAGTGTCCTACACGGTCGCCAGAATGTCGTTCGGCAGGCGCACGGAGCTGATGCGGCGCATTCGGGAGCTGGCCGGCCGCATGGAATTTCTAGAGGCCGGCCCGGAACCCGGCGAGAGGATGGACGCGGCGCTGCTGCAGGCGGAAATCCACCGCCTGTATCTCAGGTGGGGTTTGCGGGCGGTATCCGGCCTGGAACTGGACGGCGTCGAGGCCACTCCGGAATTGCTGGCCGAAGCGGGACCCGAAGACCTGTTCCGGGAAGCGCTGGCGGTTGTGAGGGCAGAGACTGGCCTCAACGAGACCGAACGAAAAAACTGATCGTCGCCTTCCATTTTCAATTCTCCAACCAGGCCGGTTGGAAGTGCGACATCTGCCGGAAATCCGGCCTGGAAAAGAAGCGGCGCTGCGGTTGGCTTCCCCCTGAAGAACGAAAGCAGGCGGCGCCGGTTTGGGCTCGCAAGCACATTGTGCTGGAGACGTGTCCGAAGTCGACGATCACGGCGGAGAGCCAGAGCCTGGTGGAAGAGTTCCTGGTGCGGCGGCGCCTGCGAGTGCTGGACTGGGAGGGACTGAGCGCACGACAAGTGGAGGCATTCGTCATTTTAGAAAAGGCGCTTGCGGCGGAGATGGAAAATGGCCAGCACAACACAAGACACACTCTATGATGCTTTCTCGAATGCAGCCGGCAGCCAGGCGGTAGACCTGGAACCGATCGCCAACGCCAGCGACGAATTGGCGGATTCGCTGCAGGGCGTAACGGGGCAAATGAGCGAAGGCCCGTCTCAAAGCTCCTCGGGGACCAGTTCGAACGCGCCACAGAGCGCAGCGAGCGAGGCGTTGTCCATCGCCACCACGGTATTGGAGAGCGGGCTTGGGCTGATCCCGCTGGTGACGGGGCTGATCGGGCTCTTCACTGGCGGCGACAGCACTCCGGCCCCGCTGACTAAATACGTCATGCCGGACAAGATCGACTTCGAAGGCGCGGACACCGGCAGCGGAACGAGCGAGATGGATTACGACCAACTGGGAACGCCGAGGACGTACGACGGGCCGCTCGATTCGCCGTCGCCGCTCGCGGCGGAGACTTCGGCGGCGACGCCGGCGGGGGGGTCACAGACCTCCGGGGGTGCGCCAACGGTGGATTTCGACCAAATGGGCACGCTGAAGACGTACGATGGGTCGCTCGATTCGTCGTCGTCGCTCGAGGCCGAGACTTCGCCGGCGGCGGCGCCGGGGCCAGGGGCGGCGACGCCAGCGGCCGCGTCAGGGACCACCGGGAATGCCCTGACGATAGATTCGCAATGGTTCATGGACCACAGCAGCGACATTGCGCGAGCGGTCCGCAACGCGATGTTGAATATGAGCTCGATTAACGACGTGATGAGCGACCTCTGATATGGCAACTTTTCCCACTCTCAAGACGAACGCCGTGGCGCAGTACCCGGCTTCGAAAACGGCGCGCTATCAGAACCAGGTACTGCGATTCCTGGATGGCACGGAGCAACGGTATCGCGATTCGGCCGGGCCGCTCGATCGCTGGATCATCAAGCTCAACGAGCTGGACGAAAGCGAAATGGCGGCGATGGAGCAGTTCTTTGCCGATAACCAGGGCCAGTTCGGCAGCTTCGCATTCACCGATCCGTGGGATGGGACGATATACCCCGATTGCAGCCTGGCGAGCGACGAAATGGATCTGACCTGGCAGGCGGAGATGCGCGGCGCGACATCGCTGACGGTGGTGGAGAACCGGGGATAGAACCATGCTCGTATACCCACAATTGACAACCGGGGCGTTGAGCCAGTTCCCGATTGAGAAGCGATGGCGACAGCGGACCGTGGTGAACACGGCGGCCGATGGAAGCGTCATCAAGCTGGCCGACCCAAACGGGGCACTGAATGAGTGGCAGTTGCAGTACGCCGGACTGAGCGACGGCGAGCTGGCAGCGCTGCAGCAGTTCTTCGCGGCGGCGGAAGGAACGCTCAACGGATTCACGTTCCTCGATCCGACCAGCAATCTCTTCGCGTGGAGCGACCACCTGGAGAACGTCGTGTGGAGCATGGGCTCTTTCCTTACCAAGACCGGAGCCGTGGCCGACCCGGCGGGCGGGACCAACGCCTGGCTGCTGACGAACTCCGGCGCCGGCGCGCAAAGCATCACGCAGACGCTGGCGGCGCCGGGAGGATACCTGTTCTGCCTGAGCGCGTGGGTCCAGGCGGCCGCGGCAACCACCGTGACGATGTTGATCGGAGCGAACCGTTCCCCACAGCCGGTCCGGACGGGTTGGAATCGCATCGCATTCACGGGAAGCGGAGACGCGTCGGCGCAGTCAATCGTGCTCGGGTTGGAACTTCCGGCCGGGGCGGCCATCAATGTGTACGGGCTACAGGCGGAGCCGCAAGCCGCTCCTTCCAAGTACAAAGCAAGCACGACGGGGGGCGTCTACGAAGCCGCGCGCTTGCGCGACGATGCGCTCACCTTTACGAGCGAGGACGTGAATAACCATTCCGCCACGGTGAACATCCTTTATGCAAGCCATCTCTGATCTCAAAGAACAGGCGGTGGTGGATACCCCGCTGATCGTGTTCGATTGCACGCTGTCCAACGGGCAGCGCGAAAGCTGGAGCACCCATGCGGTGACGGTGGGGCAGACGGCATACGCGGCGCGCGTGTTGCAGCACAGCGCGTTCGACATCCAGACGGCCTCCGACCAGGGGGTGGATGGCAGCCCGCGTATTTCGATTGTGCTGGCCAACGCCGATTCGCACTTTTCGGAGATCGAGCGCTCCTGCGGCTGGAAGGGCGCGGCGCTAGCGGTGAGCTTCCTGTTCTACGACCTGCGCAACAACGTTCCACTGACGGATGCGCAGGTGGTGTTTCAGGGAATCTGCAACCCGCCGGACCAGATCCAGGAAGCGACATGCCGGTTGACGGCCAACAACCGTATGAACCTGCAACGGCTGGTGCTGCCGGAAGTACGCATCCAGTGCCGCTGCCCATGGGACTTTCCGGCGACGGTGGACCAACGAACGGAAGCCGTGAATGGTGGAGCCAACGGCAAGTACTCGATGTATTACTGCTGCGGCTACTCGCCGGACATTGCCGGAGGCAGCGGGAGCATGAACGGAACCGTGCCTTATACGACGTGCGGCTACGTGCGTTCCGATTGCCAGGCGCGAGGAATGTTCAAGAGATTCGGCGGCCTCGAGTTTGTGCCTCCGGTGATCGAGGTTCGGGGCTATGGCAAGGACTGGACAACATCCAATTTGTCGGTCAACCAGGCACGTTACAACGACTTTGTGCCGATGGTATACGGCACGGCCTGGTATAACCCGGAGGTGGTATTTGCACGCAACGACGGAAACCTGACCCGCATGGAGGTGCTGTTGGGGATCGGACAGATGCAAGGCGTTCTGACCGTGCTGGTGAGCGGCGTGCAGATTCCGCTAGGCGTGAATGGAAAGAATATGACGAGTTCGGGCTGGTATAACGTCGAGACGCTGGGAACACGGGACGGCTGCCAGGACCCCAACTTCACGGACGCCAGCGGGAATCCGACGGGCGATCCATACGGCAGCATGGCGTACCTTTCGGTGGTGGTTCCGAACCAGCTCAACAACGGGAACTCGCTACCCAGCGTGCAGGTGCTGGTACAGGGTTTGTTGATACCGGTCTATGGCGCGGACGGGACTTATATCAGCGACCAATTCTCCAGCAACCCGGCGTGGATCCTGTTGGACGTGCTGCGAAGGAGCGGCTGGGCGGCATCGGAGATCGACGTCGTCAGCTTCGCGCAGACGGCGGCGTATTGCGACGAAGCGATCAATGTCATCGACCCAAACGGTAACACGATCTCGCTGCCGCGTTTTCAATGCAATCTGGTGCTGCAGAATCGGCGCAGCGCGGGCGACGTGGTGCGAGGCGTCCGGAACTGCGCGCGGCTGTACCTGACCTATGATGCCGGCGGCGCGCTGCAGCTCAACGTGGAGAACACGGTGGCGCTGCAGATGCCGTCCATGCCGGTGGGGTCGAACAGCACGGAGCCGCTCAACGGCGGGTGGCCGGCCTACGAATTCGGGGATGGCAGCACGGGGTTCTCAGGCATTCTGCGGAAGGCGAGCGGAGAACCGAGCATTACGCTGACATCGCGCAGCATCGCCGACACTCCGAACCGCATGACGGTGGAGTTTCAGGATTCTCTCAACGGTTACCAGCAGGACAGCTACGAGATGGTGGACCCGGACGACATTGCGCTGGTGGGGCAGGAAGTTTCCGCGACGCTGATGGCGGTGGGGCTGCCGCAGTACGACCAGGCTGCCCGGATGCTGAAATTCAACCTCGACAAATCGATTTACGGAAATACCTACATCGAGTTTCAGACAAGCGTGATGGTTTTCGGGGTGCGGCCGGGCGACATCATCACCGTGACGTACCAGAAGGAAGGACTGAACCGCCAGCCCTTCCGGGTTTTGAAAATTTCGCCGGCTACCAACTACCGGACGACAACCATCACGGCGCAGTTCCACGACGATGCCTGGTACGCCGACACCAACGGCCAGGTGACCTCGGGAGCGGGCACGAACCAAAGCGGCAACTCAGCGGTGGGCGTGCCTCGGCCCCTGGTAGGCAGCGTACTCGATGCCAACGGCAATATTCAGTTTGGGGTGGAGGAGACGGCGACCACGAATAGCGATGGCACAGTAGAGACGAGCGTGACAGTCAGCTTCGTGCCGCCGGCCATCGCTCTGGGCGCCGGCCCTGGGATGCCGCTCTTGAGTCTTTCGCCGACGCTTGCGGGCGGCGGAACTCTGCATGGCGGGCAGGTACTATATTATGCTGTTTCCGGCGAGGACAGCGCGGGCGACGAAAGCTCGCTTTCTTTTGTGGTGAGTGCCGCGATAGTAGACAACGGCAGCTCCGTGACGCTGACCGGGCTGAGTTTTGCACCGGGAACCGCGACCTTTAATGTGTATCGGGGCGCCACGCCGGCGTTGATGTACCGAATCGCCTCGAACCAGCCGATCGAGGCGCAGTTTACCGACACGGGTCTTGCCGATCAATTGATCGCGCCGCCCGATTCGAATTTCGATCACGCCAATTTCTACTGGCGATCGGAATTGCAGCCGGAAATTGCGGTGACCGCGCATACGCCTGCATCGGTGGCAAACGGAACCCTACAGATGGCGGTGAACGGTTACGTCGGGATGACGGCGCGGATCACGCGCGGCACAGGCGCCGGGCAGGAGTGCACGGTAACGGCGAACAGCGCCACGAGCTTGACGGTTTCTCCGCGCTGGACCATCGAGCCGGACGCAACCAGTTTCTTTACGGTGGCCGAAGCGGGCTGGCATTTCGGCGCGGTGACGCAGAGCAGTCCGGTGCAGTTTGCGATTCCCAACCGGTCGGGTGAAGTGGTGCAGATTACCGGACGCTCGGCCAATGTCAACAACGTAGAATGCTCGCCGGAGCTCTGCACGGTGACGCGCTGGACGATTGGAGGCTCGGGCGGAGCGGACACACAGGTGCCGCCGCAGCCGTTCTTTGGAATGGGTCCGGGAACGGCCGAAGGCACCGCGGTATTGAGCGGCGTTTCATTCACCGAGCTGACGAACACGAGCTCAATCTCCTCGGGCACGCTAACGCTGTACTACTGGAATGAACTGCTGGGTACGCCCACGACGCGGCTGGCAAGCGCCATGGGAGTTAGCGACCAGACGCTGACCTTGGCGGCGGCGGGTCCGGCGGTGGCGGGGAGCACGCTCGAAATCAACGGCGAGATCCTTCGAGTGACGGCGGTCGAAAACGGCGGCACTGAGTACAACGTGGCGCGCGGGATCGACGGCACGACGGCGGCCACGCACGCGGCGTCGGCGCCGGTGTACCACCTGGCGAGCCAGACGGCGATCGCGCCATTTCCCGCCGGGTTCTTTGGCAGCCCGTATTGCGGGAACTGGAGCTACGCGGTGGCGCTACCGGATGTGCGCGTCGCATGTGCGGAGCTGTTCGTGACCAACGACGTGGGGAACAGCGTGACGGCCGCGATCAACCTGACCCACAACGACGACAATGGGCTGCGTACGCTTTCGGGCGGGCAATACTCGATCCAGGTGGATGGATACCTGGCAGTGGAACAGTCGGTGGCGCCACCGATTGTGCTGGAAGCGTCGCACGCGGTGCGCGACGTATACGCGGTTCTGGGAACCGCGGCGGACGCAGTGGTTCAGGTGCAAGTGTACGTGAATGGCGCCTTGTACTGTGGGCTGACGTTTCAGGCCGGAACGACGCTTTCCAGCAGCGTCAATGGCAACACGCTGCCTCCGCTGATTATGGGTGGGCAGGTGACAGCGGCGGTTACGTCGGTGGGACAAACGAATCCGGGCGCCAATCTCACGGTGCTGATCAGACTCTAATGTCGGAACAATTGACCAAGCTGCGACCCGATCGGGACCTGCAATGCTATTTCCAGCAGCCGACGGCGGCGGCGGCGCTCAGCCAGACCAGCGCGGGCGGATTCACCGTGTCGGGCAGTTGGCGGCAGCAGTTCGATTGGGCTGTGGTGGAATGGAATCGCGATAACGTGTTCGAGCATCCCGCCCTGCGTAATCTTCCGGATGGCGACTTGAGCGGCGTTCAGCTCGCCTATCAAGAAGCGCGCACGAATTGCATTCCGATGGACTCCACGCTCTACCCAACGGTGGAATGGCCCTATCTGCGCATCTGGACGGAAACCAACGGCGCCGATACGCTGTACGACGTGCCGCTGATGAAGTATGCAACGGCTTCGGCCGGAGGCTATACGCCGGCGACAGTACAATTCACGCTACAGGGTGTGGCGGCAGCGGGAGATTATATCGAGTTGGCGTGGTTGGCGGAACACTACAACTACTGCCTGCTGGGAGGCGACACGCTGGAGACGGCTGCGACCGCGCTGGCCGGCGCCGTCAACCAGTTCGGCGACGGCACCGTGACGGCGACCGCCAGCGGCGCACAGATCACGCTCTCTTACGCGGCGGAAGCAGGCCAGAATGCCAATCTGATAGGGGTATATGGCACGGTGCATGGCGCGGGGACGGAGACGTGGTCGCCTGTGTCGGCGCTGTTCAGCGGCGGCGCGTCGCCCCAGCAGTGGCAAGTGAACCTGAATTTCAGCGCGCTCACAGGCTACATCGACCCGGACCGCACGACGTTAGTGCCGGTCCCGACGACCAGCGTGCGAAAGATGCGCTGGACGTGGGCAGCGGAGCTGCAGCGGGGAGATTTCGAGCGGGGCGAATATTCCGTGGCGATCACCAACTGGACGGTGACTGGAAACAACCTTGTGTATGAAGTAGTGGGCGCGGGGAGCCGGCGAATCGAAGACGACGCCACGGTGATCGCATATTCGCCGCTCAGCCAGTGGAGCCAGGGACGGGGCAACTTTTCGGGCGGCTCGATCCAATGGACGACGACGCCCGGGGCTTCACTCACCTGCTCCTACACGGCCGGGGCCAGCCACACTCTTTACCTGGGAACGCGGCGCCTGGCTGCGGGCGGGCAGGTCTCGGTGCAAGTGGACGGGGGCGCCCCGCAGACCGTGATGCTGTCGCTCCCGGGCGAAGACGTGCTGGTGCGGGTCCCGCTGGGCCAGTTCACGGGGCTGACACAACACACGGTCACGATCACGCATTGCGGAACCGCAGGCTCGTATTTCTATTTCGATTTCCTGGAACTGGCGCTACCCACAAGCACATTGCCAACCTTCAGCGCCATTCCAACAACCAGTCTCGCGACCGACTGGGATACGAACCACTCGATCGCGCTCGCGCCGGAGCGCACGGCATGGCTGATCGACACGCTGGGATTCCATGGCCGCGCCAATCATTACGCAGGGGCTTTGTGGTTTTACGAGCTGTGCAACCCCACGCAACAATATGCTTCGGGCGAGATCACGTTCGCGGGCAATCCGGAGTTCGGGCAGACGACGCAGGTCTACCTGGGGCCGACGGTAATCGAGCACGTGAACCTGATCGGCGACACGGCGCAGAGCATGGCGCTGTGCTTCGCGCTGCTGATCAACGCCGGCTCGACTGGGGTGTGGGCGAGCGCAGCGGGCAGCACGTTGACGATCACGTCGCGCACGATCGGAGGCGCGGGAAACGGTATGGCGATTTCGGCCGCGCCCGCCAATTCCCAGAACAACCCCACGCCGCTCGAAGCGCAATCGAGCGGGTCGCTGGCAGGCGGCAGTGACGGCAAGTGGCTGACGGACCTCACGGCGGCTCCACGGATCAACCGCGCGGCGCGCGACTGGAACGGCGCGTTTTTTCAGGCCTTGAAGGGGTATGGAATCGACGTGGCGACGTCGTTCAGTATGGAATTGCAGAATGGCGACGACAGCACGCAGGCGGGCATCGCACAGCGATACCCCAACGGCGACGCGGCCTGGCTGAACACGCCGGCGTTGCAGACCAACTTCAGCCCGGCCAGTACGGCGTTCTGGCAGCAGGTCTACTCGGATATGGCGAGCCTGATGGCGGACGCTGGCGTGGTGCCTTACCTGCAATTCGGCGAAGTCGAGTGGTGGTACTTTCCGGGTCCATCGGCCACGACGGCCACCGAACCTGGCATGCCGTTCTATGATGCCTACACCACATCGACCTTTGAATCGACATACGGGCGGGCCATGACGGTGATCCCGAACCAGTACGCGGATCCGACATCGCTAGCGCAGGAATGCGCGTTTCTGCCGGGGCTGATCGGCACGTTCACGCGGACGATTCGCGGCTTTGTGCGGCAGACGCACGCGAACGCGCGGTTCGAAGTTCTATATCCGCCGGACGTCAACAACACGGCGCTAAATCAACTGGTGAACTTTCCGAAAAACGACTGGACCCCGGCGAACCTGAATTGCCTGAAGACGGAGAACTTCACCTACACGGGCGATCGGGACTTGAACGCCGCCGCGCAGTCGATTCAGTTGCCGATGCAACTCGGGTTCCCAGTGTCGCAGAGCAGCCACCTGGTGGGCATCAGCGATCCCACCACGCCGTGGCAGAAAGAGCAGCGAATGGCGCTGGGCGCGAGCCTGGAATCGGTAGTGCTGTTTGCGCTGGACCAATTCTGCCTGATCGGTTACTCGCTGCCGCTGGAGAAGAGCCAGCGCCTGGCCCGCTTCATGGGGCAGTAGACAGGTTATTTTCCAGGGCGAGATAGCCGGCGGCGATCACAACCAGAAACATGATGAGAACTTCGGAATCGCCCAGGTTCACTTCCGCAACACCTTCGACCAGCGCGGCAATCACGACGGCGATGCCGGCGTGCAGCAGGTAGCGGCGATTGCCCCGGCCGGGTGGAAGCGCCCGAAGACCGCGCGCGAAATCCACCAGAATCTGAATCATCAACCAGAGAAAAACCAGCAGCGCAGGGATGCCGCGCTCGGCGGCGTACTGCAGGTAGATGTTGTGGAGATGCTCATAAAAGCCTGGCGGCCGGGTGGCCCAAACATCAGGCGGAACGTACTCCTTGAAGTGGTATTTGGGGCCTTCGGGGCCGATGCCGAGCAGCGGGTGTTTCTCGACCATCTGAATGCCAGCGTTCCAAGCGATGATGCGAAACGAGTTGGAATCCACCTGCTGGCCATGCAGCATCGACTCGATGCGCTCCCGCATCACGGCCGGCGACGCCACGAAAGCCACTGCCGCGATCACCGGAACCGAAAACACCACCCAGCGCTTCCAGAACCAGACGAGGTAGAGGCCCGCGGCGCCGGTCGCCAGCCACACAGCGCGCGTCCAGCCCAGGTACAAAGCCACGGCCATCAGAGCGCCGCATAAGATCCAAATCCAGGATTTGCGCATGCGGAGGCCGAAAAACAGCATGGCGGCCAGCACCAGGAGGGCGAACATCTCTTCCGCCGCGTAAGTATTCCAATGACTGGTGAATCCCGTGATGCGCTCCGACACATAATACTGGTAGAGGTCAATTCCAGCCCGGTGCGCTTGTTCGACTTTTGAGAAGAATTGCACGAAGCCGCGCAGAGCGGCGATGGAGGCCAGACCGGCCCACGCGAGAAAAAGCCAGCGCAGCACCGATAAACTGCGGAGGGTGGAGAAGACCAGCAGCAGGATGCAGAAGTCCCAGAACTTTCGGATTTGGGGAAAGCCTGCCATCCAGGGGTCCGGGGAAAAGATCCACGCCACTACGGTGAGGAGCAGGAAGATGCCGAGGGGCAGCTTGATGGCTGGCAGGCGCAACGGTTCGCCGGAAAACAGCAGGGCGGCGAGGGCCAGGGCCATCAAGATGTTGAACGCGGCGATGGAAAGCACGATCGACGCGGCGGCGGCAAAGGTAAGCCAGAGCGCGGCTCGCGACATCAATGAGGGGGACGGGTTCATGGGGGCAGATCTTCAGTATGCCAGAGGCACCAAGGAATCGGGATGCTCCGGAACTTGGCGGTTGCATTTTCTTTCCTTCGCATGCTGTAGTTGAAGTTCTCCGCACATGCTTCGTGAACAAGCCAACCGGCTCGCAGTCGTGATTCCCGCCTACCGTCCGTCGGCCGCGCTGGTGGAGGTGGTGCGCGCGCTGGCGGAGCGGCAGTTTTCCGCCATCCTGGTGGTGGACGACGGCAGCGGCGAGGAGTTCCAGGGGATCTTCGCCGACGCGGCCGCGATTCCCGGCGTCCAACTGCTGCGCCATGCCACTAACCTCGGCAAGGGCGCCGCGCTCAAGACCGGCATCAACCACGCTCTCTGTACGGTGCCCGATCTGGCAGGCGTGGTCACCGCCGATGCCGACGGCCAGCACGACCCCGCCGATATCGAACGCGTCGCCGAATCGCTGATGGCGCATCCCCAGAGCCTGGTGTTGGGGTGCCGCGCTTTTCATGAAGACGTGCCGCTGCGCAGCCGCTTCGGAAACATCCTCACCAGCGCCATCATGCACGCCCTGATGGGACGCAAGATGGCGGATACCCAGACCGGCTTGCGCGGCCTCCCCGCTTCTTTCGCGTTGCGCACGCTGAAGCTCGAAGCGACCGGCTACGAGTTCGAGCTGGAAATGTTGATTGCCGCGCACCAGCTCGGCATCCCCATAGTGGAAGAAAGTATCCGCACCATCTACGAACCGGGCAACCGGTCCTCGCACTTCAATCCCATCGTGGATTCGATGAAGATTTACTTCGTCCTGCTGCGGTTCGGCTCAGTTTCGCTGCTCACCGCGCTGCTGGACAACCTGGTCTTTTACCTGGCATATCGCCACGGAGGAAACATCCTGGCTTCGCAGGTGCTGGGCCGCGTGTTCGCCGTCGCCTTCAATTATTCGATGGTGCGCAGCTCGGTGTTCTACTCGCATCAGCAGCACAGGAAGGTTCTGCCGAAATACCTGCTGCTGGTGCTGGCCAGCGGGACGGTGTCCTACGGCGGCATCCGGCTGCTCTCTACGAATCTTGGCATTAACCCCGTTCCCGCCAAGCTGCTGGTGGAGACGGTTCTCTTCTTCGTCAATTTTGCGGTGCAGCGCCTGTTCATTTTTAAGCCCGACGGCGCCGCGGCGGCTCCTCACGAACCGCGCCGCCCACGCACGCTTCCGGGCCGCCTGGTTTCCACGGTGGTGGTGTTGATTTCGCTCGGCGTGCTGGCGATGGAAGTCTACGGTTTTCGAACCGGCCATCTGTTCTCGCAGGAAATCTGGCTACCCGTCGGGATCAAGCGCTTTACGCGATTCATCGGCATGTACCTGGGAGTCTCCGTCCCGGTCCTGCTGCTGGTGCCCTGGAGTTTCGCCGGTCTCATGGCCGGGCTCGTTGCGGTCGGCACAGGGGTGTCGGTGGGCCCGCTGCCGTTGCTGGCGGTGGCCTTCTACCTGGTTTCGTCATGCGCTCTCGGTTCCCGGCTGCTGGGCCGAAAACACGGCGACGACCCGCAGTCGCAGCTCTTCTCCACGCTGCTCGGAATGGCCGTGTGGATCTTCTTGATGTACTGCGTGGCGCGGCTTCCCGTGAATTACCCGGCGACGTGGGCGGCGCTGCTCGCTATCCCGATCCTGCTGGACCCTCGCGGCGCATGGCGGCGGCTGACCCGTTGGGTCGACCTGTTGCGCACCGCCGAACTGCGTTGTCCAGGTGAACGAGCGGCCTTCGCGATCCTGGTCTTTGTCCTGCTGGCACACTGGTTCGTGGCGCTGATGCCGGAAACCAGCGCCGATGGCCTGGCCATGCACCTGGCGATTCCCGCCAACATCGCCGCCAACCATGCACTGACTTACCAACCCAGCCGCTTCCTGTGGGCGGTGATGCCGATGGGCGCCGACCTCACTTACTCGATCGTCTATCTTCTGGGCGGCGAGTACGCCGCGCATCTGCTCGATTTCACGATGCTGCTCGCGATCGAGGCCCTGCTGTACTATGCCATGCGCCGTTGGCTGACACGCGGCGCAACGTTCCTTCTGATGGCGTTGTTCGCCACCACTCCGCTGGTACAACTGGTCACTGGGTCGCTCTTCGTGGAGAACCTGCTGACCGCCATGATCCTGGGCATGATGGCAGCCATCTGGCGCTTCGGCGACACCGGAGAAAAGCGATTCCTATATCTTGCCGCGGTGTTGGGCGGAACCGCGCTCTCGACCAAGTTCGGGGCCTTGGCCTTCGTGGCGCTGGCCTTACCATTCGCCGCGTGGGAGGCAGTGCGTCACCGGAAGTCGCTCGGCCCCAAACTGGCGGCCGTTTGCGCGCTGGCGTTGGTGCTGCTGCTCGCGACTGCGCTGCCGCCCTATGTCATCGCGTACTCGAAAACGGGCAACCCGCTGTTCCCGTACCTGTACGACAAGATTCCTTCGCCGTTGCTGCCTGCCAACGCCGGCCTGGTGGATGCTCGCTTCCTGAGACCACTGACTTGGACTACACTGTTCGATCTTACCTTTCACTCCAGTAAGACTTACGAAGGGCAGGACGGGTCTTTCGGTTTTCAATACCTGTTACTCGCCCCGTTAGCCATAGTGGCGATTCTCTTCTTGCGGAGGCGCGCCGCGGCGAGCGCGGCGGTGGTGGCGCTGGGCGCCGCATTCCTCATTATGCGCTCGCAGCCCAATGCCCGCTACCTCTACGCGGCGCTACCTCTGCTTACCGTGCCGTTCGCCGCGCTGCTGGGATGGGCGGCGGACCACCGCCGGCTCTATTGGGGGTTGATCGCGTTTGTGGCGGCCTGCATCGCGATGAATACTTACTTCCTGCCTTCATCGAGTTACTATCATCGCGATTTCTGCCTGCGCCTGCCCTTTTCCCGCGCGGAAAGAGACCGCTTCCGGGCACAGGCCGTGCCCATCCGCGAAGTGATCGCTTACTACAATCGCGCTCATCCGAACTCCACTGTGTTAATGGCCAGCGGAAGTGCAATTGCCGGCCTGAATGGCACGATCTACGAGAACCACTGGCACCAATACGACACGCTCATGAGCATCCGCCATACGCTCAACGTGCCCGACATGGTGCGCCTAATGCAGAGTTGGGGCGTGCAGTATTTCATTGCTTCCAAGCCGGGCGTGGAAGACGACGTGACGCCCGCGGCGCTGCGGGAAATGCTGGAGCGCTGCACCGAAGCGGAGTACGAGCTGGGCGATCAATACCTGGCGCACCTGCAGCCTGCCTGCGAGCCGCTGCGGGAGCGCGCTGCCGTGGTAGTCTCAGCCGGGTTTTACGACGATTTCGACCCGGCGCTGCTCTTCCGCGGCGACTGGACCAGGGACCGCTCATTCGAAGGCCCGGACCGCCATACCATCAGCTATTCCAATGTCCCGGGCAGCGAGGCGCAAATCATTTTTAAGGGAACGGCGCTGACGTACACGTACACCAAGGCGCCCAATCGTGGCTTGGCGGAAGTGACCATAGACGGAGCGAGCCAAGGCGCCGTCGATCTGTATTCCGCCAACATCGAATGGCAGACGCACACGCGCTTCTGCTGCTTCGCGGCTGGCACACACGTGGCAGTGGTCCGCGTGGCGGCCCGGGCCAATCCAAAATCCACGGGTGTGTTTATCGACCTGGATTCCTTCACCGTGGAATAGCGGCCGCGCGGGAGGCGTTCCTAAGTGACCCGCTAACCGGTATTGACTTCTGGCATCTGAGTCAGTTATGGGCTCACGATCTTAGAACAGATGTCCACGTTAGAGCCGAGGGTCCACTGACTGAGCAACAGTTAGCAAAGATGGACTATATCTATACCTTCGAAGGCCGCACAATGATCCAGTTGAAACAGCGCGGCTCATCGACAATCGACGCTGACCGGGACGGGCCGGGGCACCGCGGCTTTCCGATACACCAGCCAGGCCGATGCCACCACCGCGAGCGTCCCCAGAGCCAGTTTTCCTTCGAAAAGCCAGACGTTGGTGATCTCCGCGGTCGGCACTATCGAGCATAGGATCGCCAGGACCGTGATAGCCCACCCGGAGAGCGCGCTGAGCCGCTTGCCGCACTTCCAGGCGCTGCCGAAAATGTACAGGTACGGCAGGAATCCGGTGATCACCATCAGTGAAATCAGTTCCTGGTAGGCCGCCCGCAGGCTGTCGCCCAGTTGAAATACCACCAGCAGAAATGAAGCCACGCCGCCGAATGTGAGGATCGAAACGTATGGCGTGCCCCAGCGGGGATGCACTTTTCCAAAGGCCGCCGGCAACAGGTGGTCTACCCCGGCGGCGAAGGGCAGGCGCGAAACGGAGCTTCCCACTCCGCCGAACTGGCCGACCGCGCTCGCCATCACCAGCACCGCCAGAATCGGCGGGAGCCACAAGACGCCCAGGGCGGTGCCGGCCGATTCTCCAGCTTGTGCGAGGCCATTCAACTCACTGATCTTCTCCGGCCGCAGCAACACCAGCATCGCGATCGTGGCGGCGGCGTAGAAAACCGTGGCGAAGCCCGAGGCGATCCAACCGGCGCGCCGCAGCGTGCGTACGGGATCGCGGATTTCCGCTCCCATCATGGCGGCCATCTCCATCCCCGACAGGGCGTAGGCAATGGCGGACCAGAAACTCACGGTGGCCCAATCCCACTTTGGGATCACGTCGATCCTGGTGGCCACGCCGCGCTTCGCTCCCACCAGCACCGCCAGTACAACCAGCAAAATTCCAAGCACCCAGGTGGCTCCGGCGCCCACGTTTTGGGTCCACTTGCCGATGCCAACGCCTAGCAGGTTCGTGGTCAACGCCACCCAGATGGCTACAAGCGCCGCAGCCAGCAGGGCGGCGCGGTTGTCGGCAAGATGCGCGTAGCGAGGACCCAGCGCGAAGAAGCCGGCGCCCATATAGAAGAGCGCGGCGGTGGGGAGCAAGAAGGCGATGCCCATCCAATAGACCCAGAAGCAAAGGAAGCCGTGCCAAGGGCCAAAATCGCCGCGCGTCCAGACATACAAACCGCCCGCGCATCCGGGGTACTTCACAGCGAGCGCGCCCACGGCCACCGCCAGCGGCAGGGCGAAAAGCAGCGCCGCGGCCAGCCACAACATGACGGAACCCGGCCCGGCATGCGAGGCCGCAGGGATCCAGCGCGTGCTCACGATGCAGGCGATGGCGAAGAACGTGACGTCGCGCAGCCCCATCTCGCGCTTGAGGCCCGTTGAGGATTCGGCCGTTTGGGACATGCGTTAGCCGGCCCCAAATGCCTTTCCGAATTCGATCCCGATCCGGCGCAGCCCTTCGCTGAGAAACTCCGGCCGCCCGCCCAACCACAGCCGCACAAATCCTTCCAGGCCCAGATGCGCGCCCGGCACAATCAGCACGCTCTGGTTCACACGCACGCGCTCGCACAGCGGGTAGCTCGGCATGGAAGAATTGTACCGCACCAAACACAGAGCGCCCGCGCGCGGCTCGCGAAACTCCAGCTTGCCGCCGAAGCTCTCCACCCACTTCCGCACGATCGGCAAATTGTGCTGCAGAATTGCCCGCGTGCGCGCGTACAGCCTCTCGCGGTTCTCCGCCTGCACGGCCACGCGCGCCACCGCGTCGGAGATCTTGTTCGGCCCGATGGTGATGTAGTCGTGCTGGCTCCAGCACTGCGCCACCACTTCCTCGGGGCCGGCGATCCAACCGATGCGCACTCCCGGAATTCCGTAGGCTTTGGAGAGCCCGCTGGTGACGATGACGCGGTCGCTCATGCCCCAGAAGCTGCGCGTGCGCTCGCAATGAATCTCCGCGCCGAGATAAACCTCGTCGGCCAGCAGATAAGCGCCCACCTGCTCGCAGCGTTCCACCATGCGGCGCATAGCCTCCTCGGCGAGCACCGAGCCGGTGGGATTGTTGGGATTCGAGAGATACACCAGCCGCGTCTTTTCGTTGATGGCCTGTTCGAATTCGTCCCAATCCGGTTCCCAACCGCGGTCGAGCAGCAGGCGGAAAGTGCGCAGCCGCGCGCCGCAACTCTTCGGCAGCCCGCCGAACTGCATGTAATTGGGGACTTCCATGGCCACCTCATCGCCATCGCGCAGCAGCGAGAGCGCCAGCAGATAGTTGGCCTCCGAAGTGCCGTTGGTGACCTCGATGTGCTCCGGCGTCGCGCCGGGGTAGAGCGCGGCCAGGGCTTCGCGCAGCGGAATGGTGCCGTTCGACTGGCTGTAGCCCAAGGGCATGCTCAGGATGGCGTTGAGGTCGAGCCCCATTTCCCCAAGTTCCAGCAGGGTTACGGGGCGCACGCCGCTCTCGCTCATGTCCATTTCGACGAGGTTTTCCCACGTCGACTGCATGCGCTCCATCGCAAACGGTTCGATTTTCAAACGAGCCTCTGGTAACAGTATTCGGCGATGTACAGGTCCTCGACGCCGAGCCCCGTGAGGTCGCAGACGCTAACCCCGGCGCCGTCCCACGCAGTCAGCGTTTCACAGAACGCGCCGATCTCCAACGCCCGTTCCCGCGCGGCTGGCGCGTGCTGCAATTCTCCGAGGTTCTCACACTGGCGGCGCGAATCCACCAGCAACAGGGCGGCCTTCTGGAGGATTTCAGGATCGAGCTCCTGCTTCCCCGTGGAATCCGCCCCGACAGCGCAGATGTGCGCGCCGGCCTGTATATCGGCCGCGGCCAGCAGCGCCTGGCGCGCCGACGTGGCGGTGACGATGAGGCGCGTGTGCTGGGCCAACTCGCGCGGCGACCCGGCGATTCGCACCTCCACCCCCGGCGCGACGCTGGCAAGATCGATGGCGAGATCGCGCGAGCATTCGAGCGTCCGCTCCACCGAGCGGCCCCAGATCCAGATCTGTTTCAGGCTGAGGACTTCCGCGTGCATCCGCGCTTGCAGCCGCGCCTGCACGCCGGTGCCGAGGATGCCGATGCTCTCGTCGCTCCGCCCGAGCTCGCGCGTCACCATGGCGGCCACGGCGGCCGTGCGCAAATCGGTAAGGTGGCCCTCATCGGCCAGCATCGCCACGGGCTCGCCGGTTTCCGCCGACGCCAGCAGCATCATGCCGCTCCCGGTGGGCACGTCGCGCGCGACGTTGCCCGGAAAAGTGGTCGCGACTTTCAGGGCGAAATACCGGCCGCCGCGCCGGTAGCTGGACTTCATGTGGACTTCAGCCCGCTCCGAAGAAATGTCGAGGTGCATCGGCATGGGAGTATCGCATTCGCCGCGGGAGTGGGCGATGAGAGCATCGCGCATGCAATGGATGAGATCGGGGTACGCCAGCGCGCGCCGGATTTCGGACAACTCAATAATTCGCAACCGTCGTCCATTTTAGCGCGCCGGAATGCACGGAGTCTTCGAACAGGATAGAATTCGCATATGCGAAGATTTGCCCTCTGGTTATTCGTGCCCGCAACCGTGGTCCTGGCCGGCGATTTTGGCGGACGGTGGGATGCAACCATTGCATCCGGCGGAGCCCGCGTTCCTTTCCGCATGGAAGTTACCGAATCGCCCGCGCGGGTCTGCTTCTTTGAAGACACCCAGCCGGCCTGTTCCACGTCGGCCGAGATTAAAGACGGCGCGCTGACGGCTCGCTGGGACTACTTGAACACGGAGTTGCAACTGGCCGCGAAGGACGGAGCGTTGACCGGCAGTTACGTGAGTCTACGATCGCAGCGGTCCCGGCCGAGCGCGATTGAAGCGAAGCCTTACCAACCGCCGCCGGCGGCGGCGCAGCCACCCGCGAAATTCGATGGCGAGTGGGAAGTGCACACGAAACCGGCCACGGTGGGGAACCAGTTGCTGCTGCAACAGTCCGGCGCCGACCTGAAGGGCACCATCCTGAGGGTGGACGGCGATGAGGGCACGCTGGTGGGCCGCGTGGACGGCAACCATTTCCTGATCAGCCATTTTTCGGGCGACCGCGCGGTCTCGCTCGAAGGCACGTTACTGGCTGACGGGACCATTGACCTCACGCAGGGCAACTCCAAAATGACTGCGTACCGCCCGGCCGCGGCGCGCGCGCGCAACCTTCTGCCACCCGAGGATCCGGCGATGTACGCCCGGGCCAAGGATCCCGCCGCCAAGTTCCATTTCAGCTTTCCTGACCTCAATGGCAAGACCGTGACGGACGATGACTTCGCGGGTAAGCCGTATATCGTGACGGTTACGGGAAGCTGGTGCCCGAACTGCCGCGATGAAGCGCCGTTCCTGGCGGAGTTATACAAGAGTTATCACGCCCAGGGCCTGAACATAGTCGGATTCTGCTTCGAATACTCCGATGACCCCACTTACGCTCCGCTCAAGGCCTTCGTCCGCAAATACGGGATCGCTTATCCGATGCTGCTGGCGGGCGACCCGAGCAAAGTCAAACTCCCGGAGGTGGTGCCGCAAGTCGAACACATCGGGGCCTATCCCACTTCGATTTATATCGGGCGAGATGGCCGCATCAAGGCCGTCCACACGGGCTTTCCGAGCATCGGCAGTGGCGAAGAACTGACGCGCGTCAAGAAAGAAGTAAGGGACCTCGTGGAGCAGATGCTGGCCGACAAGCCGGCGAAGTAAGACGGTCCGCTTACGGCTTCGGAATCGCCGCCAGCGGCCAGTTCACATACTTGATGCGCTCCCGCCGCCACGTGTAAGTGATGTGCAGGTTGCCGTCGCTCGCCTGGATCATCGCCGGGTAGGAGTACTCGCCCGGTTCCGTCTCGAGCGCGTGAAACTGGGTCCAGCGGTCGCCATCCGCGCTCACCGCCAGGTTCAATGGGCTGCGCGCCGTGGCGCTGTGGTTGTACGCCATCACGAAACGGCCGTCCTGCAAGCGCACCACGTCGATGCCGGCGTTGGGATTGGGAAGATCGATGGGTTGAGCGGCGGTCCACGTCACGCCGGCGTCCGGCGAATCCGCCACCACAATCCGCCCGAACTGCGAACGCGCGTAGAACCGCACGTGCTTGCCGCCCATCCAGACCACTACCGGTTGGATGATGCCGCCGCCTTCCGCTCGAATGGGACCGTGCCGCGTCCAGGTCTCTCCCTGGTCGGTGCTGCGCTCGATCCACGCCGACCACGATTGGTAACTCTCCACCGAGGTTCCGCTCACGATGGTTCCATCCGGCAGCACCAGCGGTTTGGCGCGAATGGGCCCGTAGATGCCGGCGGGAAGGTGCTCCGGCGCCGACCAGGTGGCGCCGTCGTCGCGGCTCGACATCCGTGCGGCGGTCCACTGTTGCGGTCCCGGGCCGAACTTATAGTAGAGCCACAACACGCCATCGCCGGAGCGGAACAGCACCGGGTTCCAGGTGGCGATATTGGGCTCGCGCACCAGTTCGGCGGGTGCGCTCCAATGTCCGTTGCGCCGGCGCGCGCACCAGATAGCCACATCCGGGCGGCCTTCCGCCGTGCCGCCGAACCAGGCCGCCATCAGTTCGCCAGGGCGCAGCTCGACGATAGTGGAAGCGTGGCACTGGGGCGTGGGCATGCGCTCCGCGATGAACTCCGATGTCTGCGCGTGAAGCGCCGCCACAAAGGCTAGTAACATCGCAAACTTAGTAAACCGTTTCATCAATGCAGTCTCGTCTGTCCCGAAGAGCGCACCCTCGCGGTCGTGCGACAAGTCGCGGCTCTGATCCGAGCCGCGCGCGTCAGCAAGCGTTTCTCCCATACGCTAGCGAACTTTTGGACCGGCGTGCTTAATAAACCGTCTCATCAATGCATTCTCGCACTCCGCGAGGGCCACACCTAAATGAGCGTCGAGGATGGATTGCCACTCAGAACTCGCGATTCCTAACTATTTTGATGGTCGAGCGCCTACCATCGTAGCCGAGTTGGGGATAGAATGTCTTCAATGGCAAAGAAGGCTCCGGAACGGATCGAACTGCTGCAGGGCACCCTCGACATGCTCATCCTGAGGACCCTGCTCTTTGGATCCTCCCACGGACACCAGATCGGAAAGCACATCCAGCGAACAACCAACGATCTCTTACAGGTCCAACACGGTTCGCTCTATCCAGCGCTCCATCGCCTGGAGCGAAAAGGCTGGATCGCCTCCAAGTGGGAGACCGCACCCGACCGCAACCGGGAGTTCAAGTACTACCGGCTGACGGCAACCGGCAAGAAACAACTCCTGACGGAAGAATCGAAATGGAAGCAGATGGCGAGCGCCGTAGCACAAATCATGTGGCGCATCGAGGAGAAGTGACATGAAATGGCGGCGGAAGAAGCAAAGGGAGGAGGATCTTGAGCGCGAATTATACTCGGATCTGGAACTGGAGGCTGAAGAGCAGCGCGAGAGCGGTCTGTCGCCCGAGCAAGCCAGGTACGCTGCCCGGCGAGCCTTTGGCAACCCGACGTTGTTGAAGGAGGAGGTGCGCGAAATGTGGGGCTGGGCCTGGCTCGATGGCTTGGTTCGCGATTTTCGGTATGGTATTCGTCAATTTGGAGGGAATCCAGGATTTACCGCGGTGGTCATCGCGACACTCGCCCTAGGTATTGGCGGCAACATGGCCATTTTCAGCGTCTTCCGGGGCGTGTTGCTGCGCTCTCTTCCTTATCAAGAACCGGATCGGCTGGTCGCGGTCTGGCAGAAGGACACTGCGCGCCAGCAGAGAGATGCAATCACCGGAGGAGACTATGTCGATTGGAAGGCGCGCAATCATGTCTTCCAAGAACTGGCGTATTCGTGGGACGCCGCCTACACGTTGACGGACAGTGGCGATCCACAATCCCTCTATGCCTACCAGTTCTCGCCGAACTTCTTTTCGCTGCTCGGAGCACGGCCGCTGATGGGCCGCACCTTTGCAGCGGAGGATGGGCAGCCGGGACACGATCATGTGGTGGTCCTGAGCTATCGGCTCTGGGAGAGCAAATTTGGCGGTGATCCGAATGTCGTGGACCGGGCGATTCGACTTGATGGCAGTCCCTACACTGTCATTGGTGTGATGCCGAACGAGTTTGCTCACCCGAGTACGAAAGTGGATTTATGGACTCCGCTTCCGTTTCCCAATGGGCTGGCGCAGAACCGCGGGCTTCACGCCTTTCACGTTTTTGCGCGCCTCAAACATCGGGTCAGCCTTGCCCAAGCCCAGAATGAAATGAACGCTCTTGCGCGCCAGAGCGCGCAGGAGCATCCCGAGACAAATCTTCACAGGTCCGCAGAACTGGAGCTGATTCGTGACACCTATGTCGCCAATGTCCGGCCGACGCTTTGGGTGCTTCAAGCGGCAGTCTTCTTCATGCTGCTCATTGCGTGCGGCAACGTTGCTAACATGTTCCTGGCGCGCGCCAGCACTACTGAACGGGAGGTCGCGGTGCGCCTTGCCCTGGGCGCGGGCAGGTGGCGATTGCTTAGGCAATATGTGATGCAGGGCCTTGTCTTGTCGATATGTGGCGCAGGACTGGGAATTGCGCTCGCCTTTTGGGGCGTTGGAGTTCTCCCCCAACTGTTTCGAGATCAACTGGCGAATCTCCCATTGCCGAACCGTGCGGGAGCATGGATGGATTGGCCGGTACTGAGCGTCGCCCCCGCAATCGCTGTGCTGGCCGGATTGATTTTCGGCGCGATTCCCGCGTTGCGCAGTTGGACCCTATCTCAAGAGGTCCTTAGGGCCGGCGGCCGGGGCGCAATGGAGCGACTGATCGCGGTCCGATTGCGGAGCGTCTTGATCGTGGGGCAGGTAGCGCTGTCGTTTCTGCTGCTGGTGGGGTCTGGTTTATTGATCCGCAGCTTCTTGCGGCTGCAGGGCCAGTCACTCGGATTCCAGACTGATCATGTCATGACGTTCGTGCTCACATTTGCACCCAATCGGTACTCCGGCTTGCCGAAGGCGGCTTCCTTTCTCGAAGAGATGGTGACTCGCATTCGTTCGGTCCCTGGCGTGGAATCGGCTGCTTCCATCAGCACCCTTCCGCTAACAGGCATGGACGCACGCCGGCCATACGTCAATCCAGGGGAGCCAGCTACAAACGAACGCCAACAGATGGTGCAATACCGTGTGATTACTCCCGATTACTTTCACGTCATGCATATCCCGTTAAGGAGCGGGAGATTCTTTGACGACAGGGATCGACAGGGCTCTCGTGATGTGGTCATCATCAACGAGAAGTTGGCTCGTCGGCTCTGGCCGAACGCCGATCCAATTGGGAAGAGCCTGAAAACGGCAGATCTGGCGAAACCGGAACAGAGGGAGATTGTCGGGGTGGTGGGCGATGTGCGCCATGGCGGATTGACGTCGGAGGCGCCGATCGAAGTCTATAGACCTGCTTATCAGGCGTTCTGGCCGTTTGCCGGTGTGGTTGTCCGAACTTCCCTCGAACCCACGCAGGTCGTGAGGTCTATTCGTGAAGCGGTGTGGGCTGTGGATAAAAATCAGCCGGTCAACGACGTCCGAACCATGGAGAGTCTGGCCGCCGACTCACTAGCATTACGCCGGGCGAGCATGTTGCTGTTGGGTGCATTTGCTGGCCTGGCCCTGCTCCTGGCTTCTATCGGAATCTATAGCGTGATTTCCTATTCCGTTACGCTGAGAACCCATGAAATCGGAGTACGACTGGCGTTGGGAGCACGCACGACAGATGTGCTCTTGATGATGCTGGGGCAGAGTGCCTCGCTGGCTCTGATCGGAATTGTATTCGGTTTAATTGCTGCACGGGCGCTGACGCGTTTTCTAGCCACCCTGTTGTTCGGCATCACGGTGACCGATGCCGTTACAGTCGTGGTTGCAATCGTCACAATGACTGTGGTGGCAGTGAGTGCGGCCTATTTTCCAGCCCGGCGCGCATCTCGGGTAGACCCAACGGTAGCCTTGAGATACGAATAGGTAATCCAAGTTTTGGCGCCGCCAGAAATGACGCCAGCAAGACTCAGCCAGGCCGCCGATGCGAAACTGTTTTTTCGCCGGCCCTTAGTCAATCCTGTCTCTTCCCAATCGCGATCAGCGACTTAGTAACTCCCAGAAAGCGCTCGCGCAGGATGCGCGCCGCCGGAAACAGCGCGCGCAGTTCGCGCGGCCCAAGCAGCCGGATGTCCCGCAGAAAGTGTTCGATGTAATAGTCGCGCCGGTCCGGCGCCGGCCGCGCCACCGCGCTCCACACGGTTCCGCGCCGCGTGATCGCGCGCTGCCACGGCTTCGGCAGCCAGTGAAGGAACGGCGTCAACAGATGCTGCTCCACGGGGAACCAGCGGTTGGGCGTCTGCACCCAGAATCCGCGGCCCACTCGCGCCACCTCGCGCGCGAAACGCTGCTGGCTGGCGGCATCGCCGACGTGCTCGATCACCGAATTGCTGAAGACCACGTCGAAGGACTGGTCGCCGAACGGCAGCGCACAGCCGTCTCCCGCCACCCATTGGGCGGCGCCCGTCAGGTCGGCGCGGGCCCGCGGCATGTTCAGCAACACCAGGCGCGGCTGCACGGGAGCCATTTGCCAATCGCCCGGCGTGCCGCCTACATCCAGCACGCGCGTCTCCCGGCCGATCGAGAACTCCCGCACAAAGCGCTCGATGCGCCGGCGGCGGAAGCGCCGCGAGAGGCGTTGCAGCGCGGAGGGTGGCGGAGGCACTCTTACATCTTGCCTCGAACCGCGGCGTCGAATGAAATCCGGTTGTCGTCCAGGATGGAGCCGGTGGCCCGCTCCAGCGCGGCCTTGGCCTTCACATACGAGCTTTGCGCCGCCACTTCGGTGGATTTCGCCTGCGCCAGCAGGCTGGCGTACTGAATGACGAAGAAGCTGGTGGAAGAGCCCACTTCGAACTTGGTCTGCTCGGCTTCGAGCGATTCCTTCTGCAGGCGGGTCGCCTCGGTCGCGGCCTGGTAAGACGCCCGCGCGCGGCGCATGGCAATCAGCGCGTCTTCCACTTCCAGACGCGCCTGGTTCTGCAATTGCCCCAGCCGCACTTGCGATTGCTTCACCTGCAGCTCGTCGCGCGCCAGGTCCGCTTCGGCGATGCGGTTGTGGATGGGCAGCGTCACCTGCACGCCGATTCCATAAGTGGGGTAGTTGCGGGCCAGCACCTGCTCGAGCGCGCTGCCGTAGCCGCCGCTGAAACCGGGATAGGAATAGCCCACTAATGGATTCAACGTCCCGGCCAGCCCGTTGTTCTGCATGGTGCCCACCAGATCTACTTCGGGAAGCGTGGCGTTGCGCGCGCCTTCCAGGCCGGTCACGGAATTCTCGATCTGCAATCGCGCCTGCCCCACGTCCGGCCGGTTCTGAAGCGCCGCGGCAACCAGATCCTGCATCGGCTGGAGGTCGTCGCGATCCGGTATGGCCAGGGTGTCGGTGGCAATGATGTGGGCCGCGCGGATTTCGGCATCGTCGTTGCCGCGCCGCGTCAGCACGGTCTTGAGGATGGCTTCCTGTTCCTCCACCAGGCCGTGCGCGTTAATCAGGTCCTGGCGCGCCGAAAAGACCTGGGCGTTGGCGCGCGCCAGCTCCACGCGGGCCAGCGTCCCCACTTCCACCTGCGCCTGGGTGTCGCGTTGCAGCTTCTCGGCCAGCGTCACGGTTTCCTGCTTCACCTTCTCGTCTTCGGTCAGCGCCACGAAATCCGTGTAGAGGCGGATGACGCCGTAAACCGTGGCGATGAGCTGCTGCTGGAACAGCAGGCTGGTAATCTTGCGTTCGTTCGAGGCGATGCGGATGAAGCGCCGGTTCAGACTAGCGCCGAAGCCCCGCCGCAGCGGCTGCGTCACCGTGATTCCCAGGCTCGAGCCGGAAAACGGCTGGAGGCCGCTGGTGACGGCGTTCCAGTTGGTATGGTAGTTGTTGAAGCTCGCCGACGCGGTCGCGCCGGAGGCAAAACCTTGCCCGATTCCCGCGTTGGCCGTCGTGGTATTGGTCACCAGCGCGTTGCTCCCATAGGACTGGAAACTGGTCTGCGGAGTGGTCTGGTGGGTGAAGTTCAGCAGGCCCGTTGCCACCGGATCGTAGCCCGGAACGGCGCTCCCGCTCGATTGCGCGACGGTGCCTTGCAGCGAGTAATTATCCTGCGGCTCACCCAGCACGCCCAGCTCAAGCGCGTTGGTGACCACCGACGTTCCGGCCGTGGCGCGTCCCGCCGACGCCGCGCTGGTCACCACCGGGCTCAACGGCCCGCCCACGCCCACGGGCACTTCCGCGATGGTAAAGTTGAGCCCGCGCACCGTGCCGCCTCCTTGCGCCCGCAGCAGTTCGGCGTCGCCCTGCGGCATCAGATACCGTTCGAGCTCGATATCCAGGTTGTTCTCGATGGCCAGCGCCAGCGCGTCCTGCAGCGAAAGGTACAGATTGCCCGCGCGCATCAACTCGTGGACTCGCGGCGAGTTCTGGAAACTGACCTGAGGCGCGGCCACGCCGGGCCCCGCTACCAGCCAACCGGCAAGCAAGACGCTAAGGATTGATTTGCACATCGCTGATTTCCTGGTGAAGATTTGGATTGGTTCCGGTTCGACAATGAGCGCAAGAGCGCGACCTGGGGGTCGCGCGCGGACGAAGGCGTCCGCCCCACCTTGGCCCAGGCGCGCATTGTCAGGAATTCGGAGGGAGAGGACACTAGCGCCGCGCGGCTGCCGGCTGGGGAGCCTGAACCGGCTTGACCTTGGCGCCCTCGCGCACCACATCGCTGGGGTTGGCTACCAGTTGCTGCCCGAGTTGCAAGCCTTCCAGCACCTCAAGGTGGTCGCCGAAATCGCGGCCCAGTCGAATCCGCGTGAAATGCACCACGCCGTCGGGCCCCACCACCGCCACCTGCGGCCCGTCGCTGCGCACCACCAGGGTGTCGCCGGGAATCAACAGCGGCGGATCCTGCCGCGGCACCGACAGGTCTACCTGCGCGTACATGCCCGGCATCAGCGTGCCGGCCGCATTGGCAACCTGCACTTCCACCAAGAGCGTGCGCGTGGCCGGATCGAGCGAGTTCGCCGTGCGCGTCACTTCGCCCGGGAACGTGACGCCCGTGCGGCCCGCGATCTCCAGAGTGGCGTGCTGCCCCACCCGCACGTTGCCGGCATCGGCCTGCGGAACGTTGAGATAAGTGCGCAGCCGGCCGGTCTGCGCGATGCGATAGAGCAGCGTGCTGCCTTCGTTCACCAGCGCTCCCACGTCGATGTTGCGCACCGTGATCACGCCCGCAAAGGGCGCCCGCACCGTCAGGTAATCTTTCAGATCGTTGAGCCGCGCCAGGTTGGCTTCCACCGCCGACGCGCTGCCGCGCGCCGCGTTGACCGCTTTCTCGAGCGCCTGTACGTTGGCCTGCTGGGCCGCATACTGCATTTGCGCGGTATCGTTGTCCTGCCGCGAAATCACGTCCTTGTCGAAGAGCTTCTGCTGGCGGTCGGCGGTCACCTTGGCGAGGGCCGCGTTGCTGCGTCCCTGTTCGAGCGCCGCCTGGGTCTGCTCAATGTTGCTGTGCGCCTGGTCCACGGTGGCCTTGGCCTGCGCGATCTGTTGATCCAGCTCCGGCGCCTCGATCTCCGCCAGCACCTGGCCCTCCTGCACGCGGTCGCCGATATCCACGTAGCGCTTCAGAACATACCCGCTGGAGCGCGCCAGCACCGGCGCTTCCGTCACCGCCTCAATATTGCCCGCCAGCACCAGGTTGCCCTTTGCCAGGGACCGCCCCACCGGCGCGACGCTGACCACCGGCAACGCTTCGCCGCCGGCCTTCGACTCCTGAGCCAATGCCATTTCGCGCTGCTGCCGCGGAAGGTACCCTAAGAAGTAGCCAGCCACCACCAGCGCCAGCAGCAGCGAAATCAACACCGCGAACGTGCGAAACGTCGGGCCCTTATGCGCAACGGAAGGCCCGTGGGGCTGGCTGGCGGCCAACCGCCGCTTGAGATCTGCAATTTCGGAGCGCAGCCGCTCTTCGTTGGTCTGGATCTCGTTCATGCCATATCCTCGCCCGTCATCTCGTCTTGCAGGTACTCGTGTTCTTCTTCCACAATCCTCCGCTCGTAATCCACCGGGGCTTTCTTTCGCAACAGACTATACACCAGCGGGACCACAAACAGCGTCGTAATAGTCGCCAGAATCAGTCCGCCAATCACCGCGCGGCCCAGGGGCGCGTTCTGCTCGCCGCCTTCGCCCATTCCCAAAGCCATGGGGAGCATGCCGATGATCATGGCGCTGGCCGTCATGATCACCGGGCGGATGCGCGTGTGTCCCGCCGCCAGCGCCGCCGCGCGGGCATCCAGGCCTTCTTCCCGCTGGTCGTTGGCGAACACCACCATCAGGATACTATTGGCCGTGGCGACTCCGATGCACATGATCGAACCCATCAGCGACGGCACGCTGAAGGTGGTCTGCGTGAGGAAGAGAATCCAGACGATGCCCGCCATGGCGCCCGGCAGCGCCATCAGAATAATGAACGGGTCCAGCCACGATTGAAAGTTGACCGCCATCAGCAGGTAAACCAGCACCACCGCGAAGATTATCCCCAGTCCCAGCCGGAAGAAGGAGGTTTCCATGGTGGTGATCTGGCCGCGCACATCGATCGAGCTGCCGCGCGGAAGCTTGGCGGAGGCCTGTTTCACCAGTTTCTCCACCGCCGATCCCACCGCGCCCAAGTCCCGGCGATCCACGTTGGCGTACACGTCGAACACCGGTTGCACATTGTAATGATTCACGATTTCCGGCGCGATGCCGCGCGAGACGCTCGCCAGGTTGGAGAGCAACTCCGGCCCGCCCGCCGCCGCGCCGGGGTTGCCATAGGCCAGCGACGCCTGGTTGGGCGCCGTGCCCATCCCGGCCGGACCCGACGTTCCAGCCATGGACGTGGGCGTGGTGGAGCTGAAGCTGCCCACTGCCGCAATGGGCGTCCGCAGAATCGCCGAGAGTGAGTCCATTTTGTATTGCGGCGTCTGCACCGATATGAAGTAACTGACTCCGGTATTCCAGTCCAGCCACTGGGTGGGCGCCACCTGCCCGCTCGACGAGAGCGAAATCAGCATGCTGTTGGTGACGTCTTTCTGCGTCAGCCCCACCAGGCCGGCCTTGGTGCGATCCACCTCCAGCCGGATTTCGGGGTAGTCCACCACCTGGTGAATGTGCACGTCGGCCGCGCCGGGAATCCGCGCAACCAGCGCTTCGAGCCGCCGCGCGATCTCGTAGTTGGCCGCCGTGTTCCGCCCCACCACCTGCACGTCGATGGGCGCCGGCAGCCCGAAGTTCAGAATCTGGTTGGTGATGTTGGCAGCTTCAAAGAAGATGATCACGTCGGGAAACTTCTCGTGCAGGCGCCTCCGCAACCGGTCGGTATATTCGGCCGTCGAGCCGTGGTTCTCCGGGTCCAGGGCAATCAGGATGTCGCCATCCGATACCCCGAGGCTCGGGCTATCGCCGAACGCCAGGTTGATACCGGCCGGAATCCCAATATTATCGATGATGTCCCGCATCTCCCGCGCCGGAATCACGTCCCGGATTTCGCGCTCGATACTCGCAAAAATCTGCTCGGTCTGTTCGATCCGCGTGCCCGGGGGCGCTTGGGCATGCAGGCGCATCTGGCCGGAATCCACCGTCGGGAAAAAATCCCGGCCGATAAAAAACGCCAGCCCCAGCGAACAAACGACAAAAATGGCGAACCCCGCCAGCACACGCGCGCGGTGAACCAGCGACCACTCGAGGAGCGTGGTGTAGGATGCGCGCATCTGTTCAAACCGGCGGTTGAAAATATAGTGCGCCTTCCAGATGGGGCCCTTGCCGCCCGCCGTTTCCCCGTGTTGGCCCTGCGCGTACAACTTCACTTCCGGCCGCAGCATGAAGTGCACCATGGTGGGAATCAGGGTGCGCGACAGGAAGTAGGAAGCCATCATGGCAAACGCCACCGCCATCGCCAGCGGCGTGAACAGATACCGCGCCGCGCCGGTCAGCAGCAGCACCGGCACGAACACGATGCATATGGAAAGCGTGGAGACGAAGGCTGGCACGGCAATCTGTTGCGCGCCGTCGAGCACGGCCCGCACCAGGGGCTTCTTCATCGCCATGTTGCGATGGGTGTTCTCGATCTCCACCGTGGCATCGTCCACCAGAATGCCCACCGCCAGCGCCAGTCCACCTAGCGTCATCACGTTGGTGGTCTGCCCCGTGAGGCTGAGGAAGATCAGCGAAACCAGGATCGAAAGAGGAATCGAAATGCAGACGATGATGGTGCTCCGCCAGCTTCCCAGGAAGATCAGGATCATCAGGCCCGTGAGGCAGGCGGCGGTAACCGCTTCCCGCACCACACCGTTGATGGCCGCCCGCACGAAGATCGACTGGTCGAACAGTTGCCGCACGTGAAGCGCCGGCGGAAGCCCCGCCAGAATCCCCGGCAGCGCCTTCTTCACATTGTTCACTACCGCCAGCGTGGATGCCTTCCCGTTCCGCAACACGGTCAGCAGCGCCCCGCGGATTCCGTTGGTCCGCACGATGTTGGTCTGCACGGCATAGCCGTCGCGCACCTGCGCCACATCTCCCAGAAAAACCGTCGCGCCGTTCACCACCTTCATCGGCATGGCATTGAGCTCGCTCAAAATCCGCGGGCTGCTATTCACCTTGATCTGGTAATCCCGGTCGCCGATCTTGGCGCTGCCGGCCGGAAGAATCAGACTCTGGTTGTTTAACGCGGTTGAGACGTCGGTGGGCGAAAGCCCGCGCGAGTAGAGCGCATCCGGGTTCAGATCCACCATCACCATCCGGGTCTTGCCGCCATAGGGGGACGGGACCGCGGCGCCCTGGATGGTGGCCAGCGGCGTGCGGATGAAGTTCTGGCCCGTGTCGTAGAGCTCCTGCTCGCTTAACGTGTCGCTTTGCAGGCCCAGTTGCAGGATGGGGACGCTCGAAGCGTCGTACTTGATGATGCTCGGCGGCGTGGTGCCGGGCGGGAAAATGCGCAGCAGCGTCTGCGCGATGGCCGTGACTTGCGAAAGCGCCACTTCCACTTTGGCGTTCGGTTGGAAGTAGACGCGCGTGACCGAAATTCCGGTGTAGGATTGCGATTCGATGTGCTCGATGTCGTTCACCGTAGTGGTCATGGCCCGCTCGAAGATGGTCACCATGCGCTTTTCCATCTCTTCGGGCGAAAGCCCGCTGTATGTCCACAATATGCTGACCACCGGAATATCGATGTACGGGAAGATGTCCACCGGCATGGTGATGATCGCAGTGACGCCCAGAATGGCGATGAGCATCGCCACCACGACGAAGGTATAGGGACGCCGTAAGGCTAATCGGACTATCCACATGGAGGTTTCGACCGGCTTGGGTTACTTGGCGCCAGGTTCCAGACGCTTATTCCTATGATAATCGAACGTTGGAAATTCCGGGGAGCGCCGCCGGAGCAGGCCTGGCTAGCCCTTTCGGGCCATCGGCTCAGACACCGTGGAGCGAGCATTCTGCACGCTCCAGGGAGATTCACGAAAGCTTTGCATAACGAGAAGGTTTCACATCCGGCTTGCCGAACCGGCCAGATTGTCCGATACTGGTATCGTACGAATTGTACAAAACGTACGCCAAGCTATGACACGCCTCAATGTCTCGAAAGCCCGCGAGGAGTTTCCCGAAGTCGTAAACCGCGCCGCCTACGGGAAGGAGCGGATTATTGTCTCCCGCCGTGGGAAGGACCTGGCCGCCGTCATTCCCATGGATGACCTCCATCTTCTGGAACGGCTGACCCAGGAGGAAATGGACCGCCAGGACCTCAAAGACGCCCGCGCTGCTATGAAAGAGGCGAAAAGGAAGGGCACCATTCCTCTGCGGGACCTCATGCGGGAACTGGGGGACTGAGTCCTGGCCTACCGGGTTGAAGTCACTCCCGCCGCTGCAAGGGACCTCCACAAGCTCGATCCTCACATCCGGAGGCAAGTGAGTCGGGGCGTCCTCCGCCTGGAAGAGAATCCGCGTCCTCATGGGGTGGAGAAGATGGAGACGAAGGAGAAGCTCTACCGCTTCTACGTGGGGCCGGGCAAGAGCTATCGCGTCATTTACCAGATTCGGGACGAGATCCTCCTGGTCCTGGTGATGAAGCTGGGAGACGGGAAGGAGGTCTACCGCCGGGTGAAGGGAAACTGCCGTCCGGCGTCGACGCACGCCGCCGACAGGATGCCGGCGTTGCGGGCTGGAAGTCCGCTCCACGGATTACAATACGACTTGTGAGTGCCATCACGACCTCGGATGCACCTTCTTCACCGCCTTCCCCGCAGACGGTCCAGCGATGACTGACGCACCACTGGACGCGAGGCCTTTTCTGCTGCACCAGTTCTTCGACAACGCCGCCCGGCGCTGGCCCCAGAGAATCGCTGTCGAGGTTCCACCCGACAGCGGCCGTCCCGTTCGCAGCTTCGTCACCTATGCGGAACTGGCTCGGGAGGCCCACCGGATCGCCGCGCTGCTGGGCTCAATCGTTACCGGCGAATGCGTCGTCGCCATCCTGCTGGCGCGCCAATCCCATCACCTGTATGCCGCCCAACTCGGCGTCCTGCACGCCGGCGCCGCCTATACCTGTATCGACCCGGCTTTTCCCGACGCGCGCATTCGCGAGATCCTCGAAGACTCCGCCGCGGTCGCCCTGCTCACCGACGGCGCGGGCCTGGAACGCGCCCGCGCCGGCCACTTCGGCGCAGGCCCCCGGTTCGACGTCACGGCCGCGCTCCCACCCGCTGATCGGCCGCCTCCTCCCGCCTGGCTCACGCCCGAGAGCCTGGCCTACACCATCTATACTTCGGGCACCACCGGCCGCCCCAAAGCCGTCATGATCGAGCACCGCAGCATCTGCAACCTGGTCGCCTCCGATCTGGATGAATTCCACCTCACGCCCGACGCGCGCGTATCCCAGAATTCCTCCTCTGCCTACGATTCCTCCGTCGAAGAAATCTGGCTGGCCTTCTCGGCGGGCGCCACCCTGGTGGTGATGGATGAGGAAACCGCCCGCCTCGGCCCCGACCTGGTCGGCTGGCTGCGCCGCGAGCGCATCACGGTCTTCTGCCCTCCGCCCACGCTGCTGCGCGCCATCGGCTGCGAGAATCCTCAAGCCGAGCTGCCTTCGCTCGACCTGGTCTATATGGGTGGCGAGGCCCTGCCCCAGGACATTTCCGATCTCTGGGCCGCCGGCAAACTCATGGTCAACGATTGGGGACCTACCGAATGCACCGTCAGCACCACGCGCGCCGCCATGCACGCGGGCTTGCCGGTGCACATCGGCAAGCCCATCCGCGGCGTCCAGGCCTGGATTCTCGACGAACGCCTGGAAGAGGTTCCCGACGGCCAGTGGGGCGAGCTGGTTGTCGGCGGCGTGGCTCTGGCCCGCGGCTATTGGAACCGCCCCGAGCTCACCGCCGAGAAGTTCCCCGTGCATCCCCGGCTGGGACGCATCTACCGCTCCGGCGACCTGGCCCACCGCGATTCCGACGGCAATCTGCATTGCCACGGCCGTATCGATTCCCAAGTTAAAATCCGCGGCTACCGCGTGGAGCTGGAGGAGATTGAAACGCACCTGGCCGCTTGTCCCGGTGTGCACGCCGCCGCCTGCCGAATCCAGGACGACGGCGGCCAGCCCACGCTGGTTGCGTTTCTGCTCCCCTCGGACGGTTCCGCGCTCCCATCGCCCGACTCGCTCAAATCGATACTGCGGGAAATCGTCCCCTCTTACATGGTGCCGGCGCGTTTCGGCTCGCTTGCCAAACTGCCGGTCACCGTGGGCGGAAAACTCGACCGCGCCGCTCTTCCTCACCTCGATCCGCCGGCCGTTGCCGAATCCACCGCTTCCCTGCCCCGCGACTCCATGGAAAGCCTGCTGGCCTGCTCCTTTGGCGAAATCCTCGGCCTGCCGCAAGCCGTCTCCATCCACGACGATTTCTTCGCTTCGCTCGGTGGCGATTCCCTGCGCGCCGCGCAGCTCGTTACGCGCCTCCGCCACGTCACGCCCTCGACTCCGGTGGCCGTCCGCGACGTCTATGAAACCCGCACCGTGGCCGCGCTGGCGCAGCGGATGCGCGCGGCACCACGCGTCGAGCCCGCGCCCGCCAAAGAAAAACCGGCTGCCCAGCCGCGCGGCGGCCGTCCCTTTTTCGCGACCCTCGTCCAAGCCGTCTGGCTGCTGCTGGCCTTTGCCGTGGTGGCGGCAGCCGCCTATTCCATCGTCTTCGAAGTCGCGCCTCGCCTCGCCCGCGGCCTGGGCATCTTCCCGCTGCTGTTGCTCGCGCCCGTGGTCTTCTTCGCGGGCCTGGTGGTCTATGGTTTCCTGGCTGTCGCCGCTGCCACGTTGGCCAAGCGCGTCCTGGTGGGAGCCTACCGCCCCATGCAGGAGCCCGTTTGGGGAAGCTTCTACGTTCGCAATTGGATGGTCCAGCAGGTCGCGCGCGCCATTCCCTGGTGGCTGATCGAGGGCACCGGATTTCAGCTTGCCGCCATGCGCGCGCTCGGCGCCCGCATCGGCCAGCGCGTCCACATCCATCGCGGCGTCCCCACCAGGCAGGGAGGCTGGGATCTGCTCGAGATCGGAGACGACGTCACCATTGCCCAGGACGCCTCGCTCGGTCTGGTGGAACTGGATGCCGGCCGCATTGTGGTCGCACCGATCTCCTTGGGCCATGGCTCGACCGTCGATGTCCGCGCCGGTGTCGCCGGCGGCGCGCGTCTAGGCCCCGGCGCGTGGCTCACCGCTCTCTCCTGGCTGCCGCCCGGCGCGACAGTCCCCGCCGGCCAACGTTGGGACGGCATCCCTGCCCGCCCCGCTGGCCAGGCGCCGCCCATCCCCACCGTCACCGGGAACGAACGCACGTTTTCCCCGTTCTGGCACGGCCTGTGGATGGTCCTGGCCCGCTATGCCATCGGCACTTTGCCCATCCTCACGCTGGAATTGTTTGCACTGCTCGCGGTAGTCGTCCTGAATGTCGACGCCGACCGCCTCAACCTCTGGCTGACGCAACCCTCCGCCGAGTTCACGCCTTTCCTGCTGGTAATCGTCCTGGCGTCGCTCTCCGTGCCGCTCTCGCTCCTGCTCGAAGCCCTCATTCTGCGCCTGCTCGGGCGCGTGCCGGAGGGCGTCATCAGCCGCTGGAGCCTATCGTATATCCGCGTCTGGCTCAAGCCCGGCATCCTCGTCGCCGCCAGTGAATGGCTCAGCGGCACGCTCTTCTGGCCGGTGTGGCTGCGCCTCGCCGGCATGCGCATCGGGCCCGGATGCGAGATCTCGACCATCCTCGACGCCGTTCCGGAACTGGTCGAGATCGGCCCCGAATGTTTCTTCGCCGACGGCGTCTATCTGGCCGGCCCGCGCATCTACCGCGGAACCGTCACGCTCACCCGCACCCGCATTTCGAAGAACACTTTCCTCGGCAACCACGCCGTGGTCCCTTCCGGCCAGTCGCTCCCGGAGAACATTCTGCTCGGGGTTTGCACCGTCGCCGACGACACTGTCGTCCACACGGGGACTTCCTGGTTCGGCCACCCACCCTTCGAGCTGCCCGTGCGGGAAGTCGTAACTGTCGATCGGAGCCTCACTTACGACCCATCCTTCATCCGTTACTGGAACCGCGTCTTTTGGGAGCTGCTGCGCTTCGCGCTTCCCGCCGCCCCCACCATGGCGGCCCTGCTCTGGTTGCAGTTCATTGCCATGGTGGAACCGGTCGCTTCGTGGCAAGAACTGCTGTTGTGGCGCGTTCCGCTGGTGACCCTCGCCGCCGGCGCCGCGCTCTGTCTCCTGGTGCTGGTCCTCAAGTGGGGGCTGCTGGGACGCGTCCGTCCCGGCCAGCATCCCCTATGGTCCTGCTGGTGCAGCCGTTGGGATTTCCTCTACGTCGCCTGGGCCCTCTATTCCCGCGGCGCACTGGCCGCCCTGGAAGGCACCCTGCTGCTTTCCTGGTATCTGCGCGCCATGGGCGTCAAACTCGGCAAGCGCGTTGTGCTGGGCGCCGGTTTCTCCCAGGTGGTCGATCCCGATATGCTGACCATTGAAGACGACGCCACCGTCAGCAGCACTCTGCAGTCCCACACCTTCGAGGACCGCGTGCTCAAAATCGACCGCGTGGTGATCCGCCGCGGCGCCACACTCGGCACAAATTCGGTGCCGCTCTATGGCGCGGACATCGGCGCCGGCACACACGTGGCCCCGCACAGCGTGATCATGAAGCACGAGCATCTGCTCCCCAATCTGCGCTACGAAGGCGCGCCCACGCGGCTGGAGTAGGGGCGGACGTCTCTATCCCAGGCGGTTCAGTGGTACGCAACCAGCGCCGGCTGAAAGCCGGCCGCAGCCAGGATTGGCCGCCCCACAGAGCGGCAAGCCGCAAGCAGCATGCTCGCGCGGAGCCCGGAGGGCGAAAGATAATAGCCCAGGGCGGAAGCCCTGGGTCCAGGTCGCCATTAACCAGCCCCGGGACGGGGCGAAAGATGCGTCTGGGCCCGGATTCTTACGCCCCGTTCCGGGGCTAACGCGTCCTGCGGGTGTCCCAGTGCTGGCGCACTGGGCTATTCTCTTGCGTCCTTCGGACTTGGGCCGTGGAAGAATCGTCGCGGCCTGCGAAGAAAATAAGGAACAGTAATACTACCGCGCCGCTTCTCCCAGACCCACCAGCGCCACGCCCAGCAGAATCAGCCCCAGCCCCGCCACCTTGCGTCCGGTGAAGGCTTCGTGAAAGAACAGCCGCGCCCATAGGATCGTCCAGATGTATCCCAGCGACACCATCGGGTACAGCACCGAAAGCTGTCCGCCGCGCAGCCCTGCCGCGTAGATCACCGACGAGCCCAGATACAGCGCCACGCCAAACACCAGCCGCCCGTTCAGGAAACTGAGCAGGCCGCCATCCAGGCGCACCGCGCCCATCTTCAAAAACACCGCGCCGAACGAACCCACCACGCCGGCCAGAAACACCAGCAGGATCGATTTCAGCAGCACCGGGTTCACTTCTTGCGCCCTCCGCCGCCCAGCACCGCTACGCCCACCACGATCGTGGCAATCCCCAGGTTCTTGTATAGGTTCGGAGTATCGTGCAGCAGCCAGTAGGATGCCAGCGTCACCCACACGTAGGTCAGCGCGATAATCGGATACAAGATCGACAACTCGCCCTCGCGCAGCGCCAGCACCATCGCCAACGTGAAAACCCCATACAGCGCATACCCCGCGATCAGGGGCACGTCCGTCGCCAGGCCCAGCAGGCTGGGCACGAAATGGCCCGGGCTCATACCGATCTTGATCAGAATCTGCGCCGCCGCTCCGAACAGCGTGCACGCGGCCACCATCACCGCCGCTTTTCGCCGCGCCGCCACTGCATCCGCTGAAATGTTGGATTTCGAACCTGTCACAGGCACCCTGAAGTCCGTCTGAACTGCTTTTGCTCGCCGGCCTCAAAACAGAATACCAGGGATTCACGATAAAATGAGGATCAGTGGATCAAGACAACGTAATTGTGACCGAGGGCGATCCCGGCCAGCAACCTATCGCCCAGCAGGAAGTTCCCGAACACCACCATCACCATCAACGCGGATTTATCGCCGAGTGGACCGTGACCATTATCCTGCTGCTGTTCGGCACCACTTCCCTGATTCAGGCCTATGTCATCCCAACCGGCTCCATGGAGGACACCCTGCTGGTGGGCGACCACCTGCTGGTCGACAAACTGGCCTACGCTCCTCCCGGCGGCTCCATTTCCGGCCGCCTGCTACCCTACACCGGCCTGCAGCGCGGCGATATCATCGTCTTCCGCTACCCCGTCGACATCCGCCAGACTTTCGTGAAGCGCTGCATCGGCATTCCCGGGGACCACATCCGCCTCATCGACAAACAGCTCTACCTGAACGGCAGGTTCGTCGCCGAGCCGTACGTCTACCATAAAACCGATTATTTCGATCCTTACCGCGACGATTTTCCCCTGCCCAACATCCACTCTTACAGCGATGCCCGCGACATGATGGAGCACCACGTCGAGAACGGCGAGGTGGTGGTGCCGCCCGACTGCTACTTCGCCATGGGCGATAATCGCGATTCCTCTCTCGACAGCCGTTATTGGGGCTTCGTGCCGCGCGCCAACATCGTCGGCAAACCGCTCATCATCTATTGGTCCTACGACGCCTCCACGGAAGATCTCACCAGCTCGTCGATCAGCCCCAGGCACATTCTCGATCTCCTGGAGCACTTCCCCACCAAGACGCGCTGGCGCCGTACCTTGCAGTTGATTCACGCATATCCGCTCAAATAAATGAATCGCCATCACTACGGTCTGATCCTCGCGGGAGGCCGCGGCACGCGCTTTTGGCCGCGCAGCCGCAAGCGCTTCGCCAAACAGGTGCTCAACGTCGTCGGGGAGCGCTCGCTGATCCAGGCCACCGTGGAACGTCTCGCGCCGGTCATTCCGCCCGAACGGCTCTGGATCCTCACCAACCGCCATTTGCGCGACGAAATCGTCCGCCAGCTTCCCGAAATCCCGCCCAGCCAGGTGCTCGCCGAACCGGCCCAGCGCAATACCGCGCCCGCCATCGGCCTGGCTGCCCACATCCTCCATGCGGCCGACCCGGATGCCGTGATGGGCGTCTTCCCCGCCGATCATGTGATCTCCAAACCCTCGGTTTACCGCGCCGTGCTGCACGCCGGATTGAAGGGCGCCGCCGCCGGCCACCTGATGGTCGTCGGAATTCAGCCCCGCTGGCCTGAGACCGGCTACGGATACATCGAATTCCCGCGCGGCACCGCGCCGGGCGCCTCGACGCCGCTGGTGGTGAAGCATTTCCACGAAAAGCCCGCGCTGGCCAAGGCCCGCCGCTACCTGGCCGCCGGCAATTACTATTGGAATTCCGGAATGTTCTTCTGGCGCGCCGGCGTCCTGCTCGATCAGCTTCGCCTCCATCTGCCCAAAACCGCCACCATCCTGGCCTCGCTGCCGCCGGTCGCATCACCCCGCTTTGCTTCGCAACTGGCCCACTCCTTCCCCCTGTGCGACAACATCTCGATCGATTACGCGGTGCTGGAGAAAGCCTCCATCGTCCGCGGAATTGCCGCCGGCGATTTCGGGTGGAACGATGTGGGAAGCTGGAATGCCGTCTATGAACTGCTCGGCCGCGACTCGAGCGGCAACGTCCTGCCGCGCGATTCATTCGTGCTCGACGCGCACAACAATTTCGTCGACGCCCGAGGCAAAGCCATCGCGCTGCTGGGCGTCGACGACCTGATTGTGGTGGATACTCCCGATGCCCTGCTGGTAGCCCGCCGGGACCGCGCCCAGGAAGTCGGCGATATCGTCAAAGCCCTGGAAAAAGCCAACCGCTACGATTTGCTGTAAGTCTTTGCACTTAGTGGGACAGACCATCGGGGTTTGTCGTCTGTCGGACTGCGTGCCTTAGGGTGGCAATGACAGACCACGAAAGGCGATGGTCTGTCCTACGTATTCGCGGGCGCCGGTTTGCTTTCGCTCTTGGATTCGGACTTGGTCTCGCTCTTGGGTTCGGACTTGCTGTCGGTTTTCGTCTCGGTTTTCGAATCGGCTTTGCTTCCGTCCTTCGATTCCGAGTGCCCGTTGGAGTTCCCGGCCGAGGGCAAGTGTCCGTTCTTGCCGTAATCGTTCACGTAAAAGCCCGTGCCTTTGAAGTGCAGCGTCGGCGCCGAAATCAGGCGTTCCACTTCGCCGCCGCAGCTTTCGTGTACTGTCAGCGGCTTATCGGCAAACTTCTGCCGGACCTCGAACTTCTTCCCGCAGCCTTTGCAATGGTATTCGTAAAGCGGCATATCACACCAGGAGGTTTCACCCTCCCTTACTCGATTATATCAGATAGCGCTCGGTCATCCCTGTAAGTGATTGAAGCGGCAGGGCGGAAAACTAATTGGGGCAGGCTGCTAACCTTCCCCTTCCATCCATCGTCTTTTCAGTAGGATGATACGGAAAGCCTGCACAATCGGAATCCTGGCGGTGGGCCTCACGCTCACGGCCCTGCATGGTATTCCGATCTGTGGCAGACTGCTTTCGTCCGCCCAGAACTTCGAGCAGTGCTTCCGCGAAGTCAAGAGCGCCAATGCCGCCGCCAATCCGTTTGAGCGCTTGATGTTCAGCCTGATGCTGGCCAGCTCCAAGACCACTCCCACCCAACGGTAACGGCTGCCTACCCTGAATCGCTATCTTTACTCCCCGCCCTTCTTCTTCGCGGGAGGAGCCGCGCTCTTCTTGGCGGGCGGCGGCGGGCACGCCGTCACGGCCACGTCCAGCTTGGCCTTGTCGTCGACATCCATGGTCAGCAGGAACGGATCCTTCTGGAATGCCGAAGGAACCCCGTCCCACTGAACATCGGTCCCGTTGTCCACCTTGCCTTTCAGCGCGGTCGCCAAGTGTAACTTGACCTTGGCAGTGTCCCCGGTCTGGTTCGGCAGGTTGATGGCAACCAGCAGTTCGTTGGGGTTGCACGTTGCCGCTTTGGCTGGCTTGTCCTGCGGCTTCAGAAGCATGCCCACTACCTTGCCCTTCAGCGCCTTCGCCCCGTTCTCCCCGTGCACGTCCGCGTCTTTCAAAGTGCCCTCGAAATAGGCTGGGCCGCCATCGCCCGAGAGTTGGCCCTCGATCCCCATCCACATCGCCAGTTGCGGATTGTCCTTCTGGAACTTCGCCTGCTGCTCCAAAGCGATTTCCCCGGCGGTCTTGATCTTGAAACCAGCAGGGGGCAGCGGCGAGTTCTTCGCCATTTCCTTCACATCGGCCAGCCCCTCGTCGCTGCCGTGCAAAGCCGTGTACGTCCGCTTCAAGAAATCGTCAAAAGTCTTCTGGTTGGCGGCGTCAAGTCCGAAGGGAGGCCCTAGCGGCTCTACTACCGCGCGCGCATATTCGAAGACGGCTTGCTGCAACTTGTCGGAAGAAGCCCCCCGCTGACAGAAGAATGTGTTCGCCAATTGCAGCGCAATCTGCCCGCTATCCGGACGATCCTGCAACGCTTTAATTAACGCCGGCTCCGCCTTGGCGCACACCGCCGGATCCCTGGAAGGAGGATTGCCGAGGATCGAAAGCGCCGGGTAGAGCGCAATCTGCAACAGCGCGCCATTGGCCGTATCCTGCATCTGTTTGAGTCCTGCCGCCCACTGTTCGTCAGTCAGCCCTGGCGATTTATTGGCGGGCACAAACCATTCCTTGGCGTAATCCAAAAGGACATGCGCCACCTTGTCACCAGTATCGAGCTGGTCCGGCGTCGGTTTTCCCGTGCTGCAAATCTGCGTCGCGCTGACTACCGCCAGCACCAGGGTCGGCAGGATTAGCGGAGCGCTGGTCAACTTCGCTTTGACGCCGGGCACGCCGCCATCAATCAAGCCTTTGACAACATCCAACGCCTTCCCCGGCTGCCCCGTCCCACCATAGCCCTGGACGTAGTAAGCGTCGCGCTCGTCTTTGTAATCCGTGTTCGGATATTTCTGCGTCCAACTGTCCAGATCCGTCAGGAGCTTCTTGTAGTTCGGGCCCTGGGGATTCGCGTCCTTGATGACATCGTTATAGATGTCATATTCGCCGTTATCCTTGACCCCTTTTTGCTTTTTCGCGGGCGCGTCCTGTTTCGCAGGCGCGTCCTGGAGCGCCGCCACAGCATAATGCCCATTCACCAGCATGACTGCCGCGCCCAGTATCGGCGCCGCCGCCATCCTGCTCCAGGTCCTCAAGTATTTCTGCACGTGAGCCTCCTACCTATTTCCCTATTGAATCCCCAAAAACAAGGGGTCGATGATCTGTTTGCCCGAGTTCCTGCCGTTTTCCCCAACACACTCGCGCCCGGTGGACACTTGCGGAGTATAGCCGAACCGCCATCCAGGCGCAACTCATTAGACTCCGTTTGGATGCCGCTGGTGCCATGGCTCGAAACATTCTTTCGCCAGTGGAACCGACCTGCCGCGCCTGGCGCGCGCCCGGCCAAGCACTCCCGAATCACAAATCATAGCAGATCACGCTATCCTGGAAGCTTCTTTTCGCATGCACCGCCTCGACCTGGCCGTCATTCTCGCCTATCTGGCCGCCATCACCTGGTTCGGCGCCCGTTTTCGCAAAGGCCAGAAGAGCCTGCGCGACTATTTCCTGGGCGGGCGCACCGCCCCATGGTGGGCCATCGGCCTTTCCATCGTTTCCGCCGAAACCAGCACCCTCACCATCGTCGGCACTCCCGCCCTCGCCTTCAACGGCAATCTCGGCTTCCTCCAGGTGGTCCTCGGCTACCTGCTGGCCCGCATCGTGATCTCGGTCCTGTTCCTTCCTCAGTATTTCCGCGGCGAGATGTTCACCGCCTACGAGCTCATGCGCCGCCGCTTCGGCGAACGCATCCGCAAGCTCACCGCGTCCATCTTCCTGGTCACCCGCGCTCTGGCCGAAGGCGTCCGCGTCTTCGCCATCTCCATCGTCGTCTCCATCGTGCTCGGCACCGGCGAGATCGCCTCCATTGTGGTGATCGTGGTCCTCACCCTCTTCTACACGTTCGAAGGCGGCATGACCGCCGTCATCTGGACCGACGTCGTGCAGATGTCCCTCTACGTAGTCGGCGCCGTTCTCAGCTTCGTCGTGATTCTCGGAAAAATCCCCGGCGGATGGGCGCACGTCGTGGCCGTCGCCGCGCCCGCCCACAAATTCGTCATCTTCGATTTCCGCTTCTCACCCACCATGGAGTTTTTCTCCCGCACCTACACTTTCTGGTCCGGCCTGGCCGGCGGCTGTTTCCTGACCACCGCCAGCCATGGCACCGACCAGCTCATGGTGCAACGCCTCCTCAGCGCCCGCGACGAGCGCCAGAGCCGCGCCGCCCTGTTCTCCAGTTGGGTCGTCATCTGCATCCAGTTCACCTTGTTCCTGCTGATCGGCGTGCTCCTCTGGGTCTATTACGGCGATTTTCACATACCCCCACCGGTTCAGACTGACCGCATTTATCCCGCCTTCATCTGGAACTCTCTACCGCCCGGCCTGGCCGGTCTGCTCATCGCCGCTATCCTGGCCGCCGCCATGGCCAACCTGAGCGCCGCGCTCAATTCGCTCGCCTCCACAACCGTGGTGGATTTCTTTCACGCCCGCCGCCCCGGAACACCCGAAGCCGGTTCGCTGCGCCTGGCCCGCTTCTCGACCGTCGTCTGGGGCCTGATCCTGCTCTCGATCGCCATTGGCGCGCGCCATTCCCACTCGGTCCTCGAAGCCGGCCTCACCATCGGATCCATCCCCGCCGGCGCCCTTCTCGGCGTGTTTCTGCTCGGCGTGCTCACCCGCAAGCCCGGCGAGTATTCGGCCATGATCGGAGTTGTCGCCGGCATATCCGCCATCCTCTACGTCGTGCTCCGCACTCCCATCGCATTTACCTGGTACGTTCTCATCGGAACCGTGGTAACATTCGCCGCGGCACTGCTGGCTTCTGTATTCGAGCCGCGCGGGAAGGTGAATCCATCCGCATGAAACCGATTGAACTCAAGCGCGACCTCGGCGCCTGGCCCGCCATGTCGATCGTGGTCGGCACGGTCATCGGAAGCGGCATTTTCCTTGTCCCCCGCGCCATGATCCTGCGCGTCGGCACGCCCGCCATGGTCTTCGTCATCTGGATCTTCGGCGGCCTTCTCTCGCTCGCCGGGGCCCTCAGCTATGCCGAGCTGGCCGCCGCCATCCCCGAAGCCGGCGGCGAGTATGCCTACCTGCGCGAAGCCTATGGCCCCATGTGGGGCTTTCTTTATAGCTGGACCCAGATGTGGGTGGCCAAGAGCGGATCGATTGCCACGTTAGCCACCGGTTTTTTCTATTACCTCACCACTTTCTTCCCCTCGCTCGACCGCGTCATCTATGCCATTCCGCTCCCCATTGGCCCGCACGGCGGCCCGCTGGAAATTCGCTTCGGCCAATTATTTGCCATGGCCCTGATTCTGGCGGTGGCCTGGCTTAATTATTACGGCGTCAAACTCGGCGGCGACGTGCAGGTGGCCGTCACCATCACCAAAGTCGCGCTGATCGCCTTTATCATTTTCGCCGGGCTGGTCTTCGGCACGGCACATGCGCCGGAAACTCAACCCGCCGCCCCACTCACGATCGCCGGTTTTTTCGCCGCCCTGGTGGCCGCGCTGTGGGCTTACGACGGCTGGAACAACGTCAGCATGGTTTCTTCCGAAGTGCGAGAACCCCAGCACAACCTGCCCCTGGCCCTCATCGGCGGCACCATCGCCGTCATCGTGATCTATTTATTAACCAACGCCGCCTATTTCCACGTGCTGTCCGCCACGGAAGTCGGCTCCAGCACCCGCGTAGCCGCGGAAATGATGCGTCGCGTCATGGGCGCGCCCGGAGCAGCCGCCGTTTCCATCGCGGCCATGATCAGCATTTTCGCCGCCCTGAACGGCTCCATTCTCACCGGCGCCCGCGTCCCTTACGCCGCCGCGCGCCAGGGATATTTCTTCGCCCCCATCGCCCGCGTCAACGCGAAATACCGCACCCCCGGCGTTTCTATTTGGGCACTCAGCATATGGGCTGCGCTGCTGGTACTCTCCGGCCGTTTCGAACAACTATTTACTTATGTCATTTTTTCGAGCTGGATTCTATACGCCATGACCGCTGCCGCGGTAATGGTGCTCCGCAGAAAGGAGCCCGACCTCCCACGCCCCTATCGCACCCTCGGTTATCCCTGGGTGCCCATCATTTTTGTGCTGGTGGCTTTTACTTTAATTGTCTCCACACTGCTCGATTCCCCGCGCGAGTCCCTCATGGGAATCGGACTTATTTTACTTGGCGTGCCGTTCTATTTCTATTGGAAGAAGCGCCGCTCAAGTGAGTCGGAATTTCACAAGTACTAGCTGTTACAGCCAGTACAATTCATCGGTTTCATTCGCTTGATTTCAGACCGCCGCTCTTGAAATCTTACTCGCTTGGGAGGAAAATGAAAATATAGTTGTATACTGAAAATAAATTTAATGTCTAATGTGGATTCCATAGGATGTCGGCTGCCTGTCGCCTGTATCCTGGCCGGCCCAAGGAGGGTCCCATGATCGATGTCGCTAAAATCCTGGCTGACTTAAAAGAGGAAAAAGAACAACTCGAACAGGCCATTGTTACGCTGGAGCGGCTGGCAGCCGGTCGCGCCCCCCGACGTGGCAGGCCTCCCACCTGGATACCCGAAGCCTCCCCCAAACGACGCGGCAGACCTCCCGGGAGCAAGAACAAAACAACACACGCGAACGCTTCCGCTCCAGGCGCCGCCGTCGCCTGACCGTTGCGGCCCCACCGCCAATCCTGAATTTCCATTTCCACTTCTGGCGCCTGCGGTTGTCCGCCAGTGTGGGGCAGGAGACCCGGCGCTGCAGTACCGTCGGCGCTTCCCCCAAATGCACCTTCACGGTTTCATTCTTGCCGTTGCGATGTACCGTCAGCTCCAGCATGTCTCCGCCGCGCTTGCGGTTCATCACTCGCTGCAGGGTTTCATTGCCGTCCACTTTCTGGCCCTCCACCGCGGTAATGAAATCGCCGCCCACGCCCAGCCGGTAATTTCCCGCAATCACCATGCTCTGCGGTCCGCGCAAACCCGCATCGCGCGCCGGTGAGCCGTCCTCGACGCTCTGAATCAACAGGCCGCCCGATGCCGGCAGATGCAATTCCTCCGCCAGGTCTCCCGCGATATACACCGTCCGGATCCCCAGCGTGGGACGCGAAATATGCCCGTTCTTCTGGAATTCGTCCAGCATCGCCTTGGCCCGGCTGATGGGCATCGCGAACCCGATTCCCACGTTTCCCTGCCCTACGATCGCCGTGTTAATCCCGATCACGTTCCCGTGCGAATCGAGCAGCGGCCCGCCGCTATTGCCCGGATTGATGGCCGCATCCGTCTGGATCATCCCTTCGAGCGGCACCCGGCTTTCTTCCGTCTGAATGCTCCGGTCGAGCGAGCTCACGATCCCCGTCGTCAGCGTGCCTTCGTACCCGAACGGGTTCCCGATGGCCAGCACCTTCTGCCCCACCACCACGCCGTCTGAGTCTCCCAGCCGCAGCGCCGGCAGTTTTTTCCCCGCGTCGATCTTGATCAACGCCAGATCGCTGCGCGGATCCCGTCCCAGCACCTTGGCCTTATACTCCTTGTGGTCCGAGAGCTTCACCGTCAGTTGGCTGGCTCCCTGCACCACGTGGTTGTTCGTCAGGATCTCCCCTTCCGGGTTGATGATGAAGCCCGAGCCCGTGCCGTCCTGCGGGAAGACATTGAAGAACCAGTCTTCTCGATACACCCGCGACGTGATGTTCACCGTGGCGTCCCGGCAATTCTTGTAGATATCGATGTTGTTCTGCTCGTCGGGCGCATACCCGGAGGCCGCCGACGCCGGCTCGCTCCACAAGCGTCCCGCCGAACGCACGCCCGCGAAATCCCAGTGCTCGACCGAAGTGATGTACACGAATGCCGCCACCATCACGGTGGCCCAGACAATAGGTCGCAGAATTCTCTTCATTCCATTCTCCGTAAAGCTTCATACGCGGCCCGGGTCTGCCGCACGGTATCCTCTTTATCCCCCGACGTATCTATGACGAAATCGGCATACTTCCGTTTCTCTTCGAGCGGCATCTGCCGGCTCAGCCGCGCCCTCACATCGGCCTCGCGCGCGCCTTCCCGCCGCATTGCCCGCTCCACCTGCTGATCTTCCCGGCAAGCCACCAGTATGATTCGATCATAACGCTTGTAGCTCCCCGTCTCGATCAGGATGGCCGCCTCCACCACCGCAATTCCCCGCGGCTCGCGCGCCCGGAACTCCGCCATCAATTCGTCTTCCCGGCGAACTACCGCGGGATGGACCAGGCTGTTCAACCGCTCCAACCGCTCCGGCGCTCGGAACACCAGCGCCGCCAGCGCATGCCGATCGATTCTCCCCTCTGGGTCCAGGATCTCGCGGCCAAATTCCCGCACCACCTCTGCGTATGCCTCTCCGCCGGGCTCGAGCGCCGCGTGTCCCAACTCATCCGCCTGGATCAGCAGGCAACCGTACCCCGCCAGCGTCTCGCCCACGAAGGTCTTGCCGCTGGCCAACCCTCCCGTGAGGCCTACTCTCAACATATACCTGGCCGCCGCTCGGCCGCGGCCACCGTATTCGCCATCAGCATGGCGATGGTCAGAGGCCCCACTCCGCCCGGAACCGGCGTATACGCTCCAGCGATCTCGGCCACGTCCAGCGGATCGACGTCGCCCACAAGCACACTGCCGCGTTTGTCGAACACGCTCATTCTCTCGGCGGAATGGCGGAAAATCCGCGCCGCTTCGTCGCGGTTTTCGATGCGGTTGGTCCCCACATCGATCACGGTCGCTCCGGGTTTGATGTATTCCCCCGTAATCAAGGCCGGCCGCCCCATCGCCGCCACCAGAATATCGCCTTCCCGGCACACCGCCGCCAGATCCCGAGTCTTCGAATGGCAGATCGTCACTGTGGCATGCTCGTGCAACAGCAGAAATGCCACGGGCTTTCCCACGATGTCGCTGCGCCCCACCACCACCGCCCGCTTCCTCGCAATTTCGATGCCGTACCGCTTCAGCAGCTCCAGAATTCCCGCCGGCGTACAAGCCCGCGGACCCGGCAACCCCGCCACCAGCCTCCCCACGTTGCACGGATGAAAACCATCCACGTCTTTGGCCGGCTCAACCGCCAGCAGAATCCGCTTGGTATCCACCTGCGGGGGCAGCGGAAGCTGCACCAGGATGCCGTCGATATCGGCGCGCCCGTTCAATCCGCGGACGACCGCCAGCATTTCCTCCGTCGACACCGTATCGGCGGGCGTGATGTTTTCCGAATAGATCCCCAAATCGTGGCAAGCTTTGATTTTATTGCGAACGTAAATCTCCGATGCCGGGTTATTTCCCACCAGCACCACGGCCAGGCCCGGCGGCAGGCCAGCCGCGGCCAGCGCTTCCACCCGCGGCTTCAATTCGCTCTTAATCTCATCGCGAACGCGATTTCCATCCAGGATTTGCGCCATTTCCCTTTCATCATAACTGCGCCGCCGGTGCGCTCGCCCGTTGCTTCGCGCCGAGAAATCGTCTATACCGGAATTGGGAGAACTTGTGACCGTCCTCGCCATCCTGCTTCCCGTGGTGATCGCGTGCTTCGGCTTCTGGATCTGGATGCTCGTAGACTGCGCCACCAACGAGCCCGACACCGGCAACAACAAGGTGGTCTGGATCATCATCATCGTTTTCGCGCAGATCGTCGGCGCAATCCTTTACTGGATCGTGCGCCGCGATCAGCGCATAGCCGAAGTCGGCCGTTAGCGACGCCTCAGGCTGGCTGGACCCTAGTGCGGCGCAGGCGTGAAAAGCGAGAAGCTGGCGCCCTGCGGATCGGCCACCAACGACATCCGGCCCACCTTCTCGACGGTCATTGGCCCCATGTGCACCGCGCCGCCGAGCTCCTTCAATTTCTTGGTAGAAGCGTCCGCATCGGTGACGTAGAAGTAGAGCAACCAGTGCGGCGGCACATTGGGAGGCAAGAATTGCGCCGGTGGAATGCCGCCGATGAACGCCTCGCCGTTCTTGATGTGCAGGTATCCGGAGTTGTCGTTCTCGCCCTTGGTAATCTGCCAGCCGAATACCGCGCTGTAGAACCGGGCGGCCGCTTCGACATCGCGCGTGCACAAATCGGCCCAGCAGAAGGTGCCTGGCACTCCCGAAATGCCATTGCTGTGGGGCCGTTTCTCCTGCCAGGCGTTAAAGACCGCTCCGGTCGGATCCTTCACCACCGCCATGCGCCCCACGTCAAACACATCGAAGGGCTCTCTGATCAGGGTGCCGCCTGCCTTCACTGCCTTGGCGGCGGTTTCGTCGGCGTTTTTCACCGCGACGTAGACCGCCCAATGCGGACGAACTCCGTGCGCCCGCATTTCCGGCATCAACGTGTAAACGGCGCCCGGATTGCGCCCCTCCAGCGTGAACATGCTGTAGACGCCTTCCGGCCCCATCGGCATGTCATCCGCGCCCCAGCCGAACAGGGATTTATAGAAACTCTTGGCTGCGTTCTGGTCCGTGGTGGCCAGCTCGAACCAGCAAAAAGATCCTGGTGGGTAGTTCTCGATATTCGCCATGGCGGTGAGTATAACAAAGAAGACACCCGGCTCGCTCTTAGATCGACCGCCCCTTCATCTCCACCACATCCTCAATCTCGATGGCCTCTTTCACCACGAACGGCTCGCCATACTTCACGCCGATCTGGTTGCCGTAAAACCGCGCGATGGCCGCCAGCCGTTCGCAGATTTCCCCTTCCTGCGGAAAAAGGTCGCCGCCTTCGGCCGCGTGGCCGTACTGCGACTGGTAGCTCAGCAGCGCCGTCATGCGCCGCTCGAACTGCGCGCTGATGTCCACAATAAACGAAGGCTTCACATCGGCGTACAGGCTGGCATATAAAATCTTCTGCGGCCGGTGCGGCTCCGAATACTCGTCCAACTTTTTCAGCCCCGCCAGGAAGCATGCTTCGTACCCCATCTCCGCGCAGCGGTAGTGGTCCGGATGCCGCCCCGCCCAGTAGGGCAGAATCACCACGCGCGGTCTCAGCTCGCGGATCTTCACTGCCAGCGTCATGCGCGCGGTCAGCGTGTTTTCGAGCCGCGCGTCCGGAAAGCGCGCGTTGCCGCGCCATGCCAGCAGCATGTGCTGCGCCGCCGTCTCCGATTCAAAGATGCGCAGCTCGGGCGTCCCGCGCGTTCCCATATCGCCCGCCGTCAGGTCCAGCACTCCCGTGCGGTATCCCGCTTCCGCCGCGCGGATCAGCGTGCCGCCGCAGGTCTGCTCCACGTCATCGGGATGCGCCGCTATCGCCAACACGTCCATGCTCGGCATCATAGCTTTCGATCACGCGCCTCCAGTTTCTTCAGCAGCTCTTTCGCCTCCACACGGTATTTGAAGGCCTTCACGCCGTTGATCGAGATCACCGGCACTTCGTCGTTATACCGGCGCCGCAGCTCGGCGTCGCCATCGTCGTCATCGATGTCCACTTCCTCGTAGTCGAAATCCGCCCGCCCGCGGGCCGCCTCAATCGCCCGCTTGGCCTCCTCGCACAGGTGGCAGGCCGCCCGCGTATACAAGGTGACCAGTGGTTTCATTTACCAGGAAAGATCGCGCCGCCGCCAGTAGCGCTCGCGCGTGCCCATGATCTTCACCAGTACGATTCCCGCGACGAAACCGCCCACATGCGCGAAAAACGCCGTGCCGCCTGCCGAGGCTTCGGGCGCGGTCCCCAGCCCGCCCAATAACTGAACCCCGAACCAGTAGATCAGCAACACCCACGCCGGCAGGTCGAAGGTGAAAATCAGAATGAACCAGGCCACCATCTTCACGTTGGAACGGGGAAACTTCACCAGGTACGCGCCCATCACGCCGGCGATCGCCCCGCTCGCGCCCACAATCGGCACCGTTGACGATGGGTCGATCAGCACTTGCGTGATCGCCGCCACCGTCCCGCACAGCAGGTAGAACAAGAGAAACTTGGCATGCCCCAGAATGTCTTCCACGTTATCGCCGAATACCCACAGGAACAGCATGTTCCCCAGCACGTGGATCCATCCGGCGTGCAAAAACATCGAGGTGAACACGTTCTCCCAATGGAAGTACGCGGGCCGCAGGCTGTACAGCTCGATGAAGCGATGGAACGCGTACGGCTCCGAAATCTGCAGCGAGAATTCGTACAGAAAAATCAGGATGTTGGCCACAATCAGCAACACCGTGACCACCGGCCGCGAGTAGCTGGGCTGCGTGACTTTGATGGGAATGGGGAACATTTACGTGACGGCGTGTCCGGCGGCGCGCGGCGCGATATCGGGGTGGCGCCGCCGTTCGCCGCGTTCCATCAACCCGCGGATGGCTTCCAGGCCGCTGATTCCGCCGCGGGCGCCGTAGGCCGTGCAGTTGAGCGCCGCCATGGCGTTGGAAAACTCCAGTATTTCCAGCATCGGCATCCCCTGCAAAACAGCATAGCAAAACGCCCCGTGAAACACGTCCCCCGCGCCCGTCGTGTCCACGCAATTCACCACGTAGGCAGGCGCATAATAAAAACGCCCATCCGCCCGCGCCAACGAGCCGTGCGCTCCCAGCGTCATGGCCGCCACCTTCATTCCATATTCCTTCTGCAGCGCCTCCAGGGCGTCGAAGGGGTCCGCCAATCCCGTCCAGCCCTTGGGAAATTCCGCGCTCGCCACCAGGTAGTCCATGTTCGGCAGCACTCGCTCGAATCCGTGATAGATGGCGTCCACGTCCACCACCACCGGAATCCCGCGTGCCCGGGCGATCTCCGCCGCCCGCGCCACCGCATCCGTGTCGTGCCCGTCGATCAGCAGCAGGCGCGCGCCGGCAATCCGCTTCTCATCGATGCGCGCCGGATCGATGCGCAAGCACTCGTCGTGTTTCCACAGGATCGTCCGTTCCCCGGTGGACCGGTCGATAATGATGTACGCCGATTGATTCGGGCAGCCTTGGCGCAGCTCCACAAACTCGAGATCGACGCCCGTGCCTTGTAAGCTCTCCCACTGGATGCGCCCGCGCTCGTCGTCGCCGATCACCCCGATGTACCGCGTCCGCAGCCCCAGCCGCGCGCACGCTACCATGGCGCTGGCCACCTGTCCTCCCGTGCTCACAAACTCGCGTTCGTATGGCGCTTTTCCCGCATAAGCCGGGAAGTGCGGCACAATCAAGACGGTGTCGGTGGCATTCAGTCCCACACCCACCACATCGAATTCTGTCATTCCCACATATTGTGGCATGGGGGTGACGCTTCCTTAGTGGCATTCCGCGAAGACCGCTCCCTCACGGTCGCG
>Ga0209039_10000172_pt1 | contig 59494 bp, 42 predicted proteins | sample BogFormECP12_OM1_FD_188238 | JGI IMG/M metagenome (GOLD analysis project Ga0209039, IMG submission 188238) | Bog forest soil microbial communities from Calvert Island, British Columbia, Canada - ECP12_OM1 (SPAdes) (version 2) | ecosystem: Environmental > Aquatic > Freshwater > Wetlands > Bog ...
TCGTTACCTTTGGAGAGATGCAGCGAACTCCAGAGGCGGTGACAGTATGCCTGCAGCAAGGCAAAAAAGTCACCACAGCCGGTCCCTTTGCGGAAACCAAAGAACAGCTCGGCGGCTTCTACATCATTGATAGCCCGAACCTGGACGAAGCCATCGAATGGGCGGCCAAATGCCCCGGCGCGCAATGGGGTTCCGTGGAGGTGCGCCCGATCAGTGAATAGGTGCGGAAACGGGTGTCTTACCCTTTTCCAGCACTGCGCGCCAACAGGGTTACTCGGTTGATCAAAGGTGAGAGGTCTTCCGGGGTATTGACCTCGTTGAATTCTATCGTATGGCTGCGCCCTTTGTCTGTTATGGTCAGCTTGTAGCTGAAGCGGTCCGCGCCCACATTGGAAGCCGGGATTCTGGCGGGTAGATCAAAGAAATGGGCTGTTTCCACCATTTCCAAAAGATTTTTTTGCTCTTCCGCATCGAGCAGGTCGGTGTCGATCGACGAACGTTGTGCTATGCCCGTAAAGCCCCCGCTGCGTTCCAGTTGGATTTTCATAATTTATGATCCTCATCTTGTAGAGATGCAATATTTTGCGCATTTGCGCACCCCTGGTGCATTCGTAGGGGTGCCAGTTCGTCCGGCGTCTCTACAATACACCTAACGGCCCATCAGAATCTTTTGCAGTCCTGGCAGACAGCCGGGGTTTTCGACCCGGTTTACGTTAATGCCAACGCCGGCCCACCCTTTGCCGACGGCCTGCTGTTCGAGGCTGTTCAGGCCGAAAAGCTCTCCGGCCGTTGTATAGGTCAGGTTGGCGGCATCCTGGAAGTTTGAGTTGGGTTTAATTTTATCGCGCAGGGTCACGTACCAGATCTTCCCTGCTTTTACCCAGGCATCTCCACCCATCTCGATGGCGGTCAGGTAGAAAGCGTGGTTGGGAATGCCGGAGTTGATATGCACGCCGCCGCTGTCCATGGGTGTATTGACGTAATCCTGCATGCTGGCGGGCTGCGGATCCTTGCCCAGCAGCGGGTCGTCGTAGGCCGTGCCGGGTTCTTTCATCGAGCGGATGCCCAGCCCTTTGACGTTAGAGCTGAACAAACCTTTGCCGATAATCCAATCTGCGTCGCGGGCCGGCTGGCCCAGGCGATACTGCTTGACCAGCGACCCGAATACATCCGAAAATGACTCATTTAATGCGCCCGGCTGGTTTGTATACTCCAGGTTGGCGGTATATTGCGTGACCCCATGGGTCAGCTCGTGCCCGATCACATCGATGGCGATTGTAAAGCGATTGAAAATGCGCTGGTCAAGCGGCAGCTCCTCATCTCCGTCGCCATAGACCATCTGCTGCCCGTTCCAGAAGGCGTTTTCGTAATTTTTGCCGTAGTGGACGCTTGAAACCAGGCGCAGACCTTTGCCATCCAGTGAGTTGCGCTTGTAAATCTCCCAATACAGGTCGTAGGTTGCGCCGGCGCCCACGTAAGCCTCATCCGCGGCAGCATCGCCGGTGAGCGGTGCGCCTTCCCGGCGGATCACCTGCCCGGGCAGCTGGAAGCTATCATCGGCGCTGTAAACGATGCGTTGTTTGCCGGTTGCCGCGCCGGGCAGGGATGTGTCTGTGATCACATCCATGGCCTGCCGGGCTTCACGCATCTGATCGGTAATCTGGCCGGTTTGCTGTGCTCTCAGGCGCTGGGTTTCAGTGCCAAATTGTGCGATATTCTTTTGCAGGTGCGGTGGAAGTATACACTGGAGATCAAACGGTCTTGAAACCATTTCAAACACTCCCTACCGGAAGAACGGTTTGTCCGGTTAGATTTGATCCAGTATAGGAGTTACGGCGCTCGGTGTCAAGGCGCGTACGACTCAATTTACGGCGTTTTGAAGCTGCCGCCTGACCACAAACTTGGACCGTTGCTGCCGTTGGCCCGCACCCGCCAGTAAAGCAGACGCCCGGACGGCAGATTGCTGGTTGGGGTGTAGGTAGCAGGTGTCACTGTCTTATTCAGGATCGTGCTGCTGAACGTGCTGCTGGTAGAAACCTGGAAGGTATAGTTAGTGGCGTCGTCAACGGCCCCCCAGCTAAAGGTCGGTCGCAGGCTTGAAACAGGATCCCCGTTTGCCATCGTCGTCATTGACGGCGGGAGCATGGCCGAGCGGAAATAGGAGGCGCCTGACCAATCGCTGAAATGGCCGTTGTTGCCGTAAGCCCGCACTCTCCAGTAGTATTTTGTATTCGCTGTTAATGAGCTCATCTGGAAATTGGACTGGGTTGTGGTCGTGTTGAGCAGGGGGTTTGCAAAGGACGCATCCGCCGCAGATACCTGAATCTGGTAGTTGCTAAGGGTAACGCCGGAGGGTAAGCTCGAATCACCCCAATCTAACACCAGCTTGTTACTGGTCACGAGTGCATTGCTGGATGGGGAAGATAATTTGGGCGTGCTGGGCGGGTTTGCAGAAGTGAACGAGTCAGTCTCTGACCACAGGCTGGGCCCATTGGTTCCAAGGGCCTGCACCCGCCAGTACAAAAGCGTGTTTTTCGGTAGATCACTGCCCGGCGTATAGCTTGCACCTGTAACCTTGCTATTCACGACCGTCGTATGGAAATTGCTTACGTTGGAAATCTGGATCGTGTAAGAGCTGGCGCCATCGACCGGTTGCCAGCTAAATATAGGGCGCAGGGTCAAATTTGCCGGGGCGAGCAGGTTGTCGCTGGAGAGCTGGGTTGGCGGCTGCATGGCGGATCTGAGATAATAGACGCTCGACCAATCGCTGGATTGCCCGGCGGTATTGTAAGCCCGCACCCGCCAGTAGTAGCCGGTATTGGGAGAAAGTGGAGTGATCAAGGTGTAGACTGAGGTTGTTATTGGGGGATTGCTCGGTTCTATCAGCCCGGTTACAAAGTCCGTTTTGGTGGCGATCTGCAAGTCAAAGTAGCTGAAGGTGGTATTGGCCGGTAGGCTGGCTTCGCTCCAATGCAAGCTGGGCAGATCGTTGGTGGTGAGGGCGTTGTTGGCAGGCGAACTGAGCGTGGGAGCCTTGGGCGGGTTGGGGCTGTGGAACTGGCGGGTCTCAGACCAGGCCCCCCAGACCTGATTTACCAAGGCGCGCACCCGCCAGTAGATCAGGCTGTTGCCCGGTATGTCGCTGGTTGGGCTGTAGCTGGCCGCGCTGATGGTTTTATTGAGGAAGGGCGAAGAGAATGTGCTACTGGTGGAAGCCTGCAAGTTGTAGGATGTGGCGCCGGTTACAGCCGGCCAATCAAAGGTCGGACGCAGGCTCGAGACCGTGATGCCGTAAGCCGGATCGATTGAGTATAGCGTGAAAATGAGCGATCCGGCCGAAGTTCCGCCGCCGGGCGCCAGGTTGGAGACTGTGATGGTGGCTGTTCCGGGGCTGGTCAGGTCCGCCGCCGGAACGCTGGCCGTCAGCAGGCCGCTGTTTACAAAAGTGCTGGGCAGATCAGAACTATTCCATTGAACGGTTGCCCCGGGAGCAAAGTTGCTGCCGGAAACCGAGAGCGTAAAGGCCTGGGTGCCGGTGGCGCGTGTGGATGGAGAAAGGCTGCTAAGCAGCGGTAGCGGATTATTCAGTGTGAAGGTTTGCGTCGAAGAGCTGCCGCCGCCGGGAGCCGGGTTGAAAACAGTTACGGGAATTGTCCCGGCGCTGGTCAGTTTGCTGGCTGGCACGCTGGCCGTAAGCTGGCTGCTGCTAAGATAAGTGGTTGCCAGGGCCGCACCGTTCCAATTGACGACCGAGCTGCTGACAAAGTTCGAACCGTTGGCCGTCAGGTTAAAAGCGCTGCTGCCAATCAAGGCGCTGGTCTGGCTGATACTGTCGAGCCCCGGCAGCGGATTGTTGATCGTGAAGGTTTGTGATAGGGATGTCCCGCCGCCTGGGCCTGGGTTGAAGACCGTCACGGGGAGTATGGCGGCGCTGGTGAGATCGTTAGAAGGTACTATGGCGCTAAGCTGTGTGTTGTTTACAAAAGTAGTTGACAGGGCCGCACCGTTCCAATTGACCACCGAGCTGCTGACGAAGTTCGAACCGTTGACGGTCAATGAAAATGCGCTACTTCCGGCCAGCATATTGTTCGGGTCGAGACTGCTGGTGGTAGGCTGTGGATTGTTGATCGTGAAGGTTTGTGACGAGGATGTCCCGCCCCCCGGGGCCGGAGTGAAGACCGTTATTGCAGCAGAACCGCTGGCTGTGATCAGATTGGCCGGTACCGCCGCGGTAAGTTGAGTGCTGTTGACATAAGTGGTGCTGAGGGCTGTACCATTCCAATTGACCAGCGAGCTGGCCAGGAAGTTTGCACCCTTGACGGTCAGGTTGAAGTCAGAGCCCCCGGCAGTGACTGAGGAGGGGTCGAGAGAAGAAATGGATGGAACGGGGTTGCTGCTCGGCTGGAGATTAACAATACTGACGGACTCCATAGCCAAGTTGTATGCGCTATACGTACCTCCCCAGGTCATGGTATGAGTAAGATAATCCCAGGTATCGTGCAGATAGACCGTACCCGGGTTCGTGCTGGCGTCATAACCGACGCCAACGATGGTATGGCCGTCCAGATTAATCATAACCGGGTGGCCGGCATCGATTTCCGCCTTGTACTGGGCGAATGAAAATCCGCCTGCATACTGATTATCGGTCTCCTGGCTGTAACAATCGGTGACGGTATAGCCTTTGGCCTGATAAAAAAGCGCTCGGCCGTATGTTCCATCATATTGGCTGATTCCTTGGGCTGCCATGGTGCTGCAGGTATAGCGGGCTGCGTTGGGTTGGTAGTAGAAGCTGGTTGACCCATCCGTATTACCGTAAGAAGATTGGCTGGTCTTCATAAAGTCGCCAATTGCATCCCCCCAGCTATGTTGTGTCCAATGGTTGATAAATGGGTCCGCAGCGGAACTGCCGTAGGCCACCCAATAATCATCGATTGAGCCGCGGATGGTTCTCTGATCCAGACCCAGGCGGGAAGCCGCCAGTGGGTCTTGGGCATAGGTGGCGCCAGTCCCATCTGTCCAGGTTCCCCATGAACTGCTGTCTGAAGGCGCCACGCCGCCGTTGGTGGGGCCGGTGTACATGTTCGGGTATCCATTGCGGTCATAATAAGCGGCAATCATGGCGCCCGAAGTGGCCGAGCAACCGAAGGACCATTTATAGGCCGGGACATCCAATGAGGTCACTGAGGCGGCGCGCAGCTGGTCCTGCGAGACAACCTTTCGATCTGCTCCATTACCAGGTGGAGGCACCGGCGGGCCATTAATAATATCCACCCCCAGGGTCACGCCATTCTGAGCCTTGATCGTCAGGCTGGTGAAGTAATTATTCGGGGTAGCTGTTACCAGCGTTTGGGATGACACGGTTGGCGCTTGCGTCGGGGGTGGCGTTGGGGTTGGTTTTGTTGTAGGAAGCGGGCTTGTGGCGAGCTCGGTCGGGGAAAATGATTCGGTCGGGGTTGGCGCGGAGGGGCTTGGGATAATCGTCGGCGTCGAAGAAGGTGCGCTCGTACCTTGCAAGGTACCTTCGGGCGTTGGGCTGGGCGCCTCGGTTGCAGAAGCTGCGGTGGTTGGGGTAAGCCCAACCGCGGTCGCAGTTGGCGCTATCGCTGTTGGAGTGAAAGACTCGCTTGGCGTTGCCGTTGCGGCCTGTTGGGCGCGGGCAGTCGAAACCTTGCCCATAAATAGCCCCGCTGCAACCAAGCCCAGCAGGATGGCTGCGCAGAAAAACCGGCCAAAGAGCCTCAGCCCCTGGCGAGCTGCGCCTGAAGCGTGCGTGGAAGTATCCTCATATCTGTAGTGTACGTGAGCCATGATTTCTCCCCGAAATATAAATCCTACTTATAATTTATTTTATGTCATTTTTGTCTCATTTGGATTCCCCAGAAATCGACATTGCAAAATTGAAAGGTGATCGTATCAAAGCATCCGGCGTTTGGGTAGGTTTATATGACACAGGCGCTTTGTCCCTGCCGATGTTGTATACTGTTTGGAAACGGCAAAAAACATGGCCATTTCTCTCTCATCCAGCCAGCTTCTTTTTCTGCGCCTGCGCTCCCAGCGACTGCTATCCCGGCCTGCCGCTGGCACTGCCCAGATTGTGGAAGCGGTATGCGGCCTCCAGGCCCAGGTCTTGACCGCTGCCGAGCTAGGCGTGGGCGTGCGCAGCTCTGGTCTGACCCTGGCGGAGGTCGAACAGGCCCGCCTGCAGGAGCGCTCGATCATCTGGACCTGGGGCATGCGCGGCACCCTGCACCTGATGGCTGCCTCAGACCTGGCCTGGCTGCTGCCGCTGGTAGGCCCGGCCTTTCTGGCGGGCGACCGGAAGCGCTCACTCCAGCTCGGTCTGGATGAAGAGACTGCCGCTCGAGGGGTTCGTTTGCTGGCTGAGCTGCTGTCCGACCGAGGCCCGCAGACACGTCAGGAAATCGCCCTTCAATTAGGCGCGCAAGGGATTCCCATGCAGGGCCAGGCCTCCATTCACCTGATTGCCCGGGCAGCCTCGCAGGGACTGATCTGCCACGGCCCCGAACGCCAGGGTGAGCCGGGTTATGTGCTGCTGCGGGATTGGTGTAGCGACGCAATATCTGCAACCGTCCTGCCGCCTGAATCTGCCCTGGACGAGCTGGCCCGTCGCTATCTAGGGGCTTATGGCCCAGCCGGTGCGGCAGACCTGGCAGCCTGGTCAGGCTTAAGTCCGCGCCTTCTGCGCGACGCCCTGGCACGCATTGCAACCGAGCTGATTGAGGTTGAAATAGCCGGGCGCATAGCCTGGCTGCCAAAATCTCATCTGGATTGGCTGGACGAATTTGCGTCTTTCGAGCAAGCACCTGCCCCACTGGTGCGCCTGCTGCCCCGCTTTGACATCTATCTGCTGGGGTATGCCAGCCGCCAGGTCATCCTGGCGCCGGAGTATGCCAGCCGGATTAACGCCGGCGGTGGCATGATCGCGGCCAGCCTGCTGGTTAATGGCCGTATCCTGGGCGCCTGGAGCACGAAAAAGCGGCGCCAGGCACTTGAAGTGATCATCGCTCCCTTTAGCGAGCTGTCTACTGAGGTGTGGGCTGCCCTGGAGCCTGAGGTCGCTGCTCTGGGAAGATTTTGGGGGGTAAAGGCTGTACTCGGCGGAGCGCTGTAGGCGATCAATCGCCAAATATCCCGACCACCGCACGAGGCATCGGCAGTACTTCATAACGCAAGAGCCCTTTCGCAGGGTCATGATCGAGCAGGGTGCGCATTTCGGCTTCGTCCTGCACCTGGTACACGCCAATACCGTACACGCCTTTGGGGTCCATTACGGGCCCGAATACGATCGCTATTCCGCTAGCAGCTTTGTCTGACCAGTAGGCGACGTGTTGATTCATAATTGCGCGCTCAGCGGAGGTCATGTCGAGGTGAAATGTTGGCCGTGGATTCTGGGTTTTGACGAAGAAGTACATGCAAGCCTCCAATTTTGTTTGCAGGTTATGCTTGTCAAAATGCACAGGCTTTAGTTTGCAATGATCACTTATCCTATTATAGCAATTGCGCAGCTCTCTATTGATTGAATTTTCCCCTGTGTTCGTCGTAAAATGATCATGATGACTTCTTTTAATACAATTTCCGCCTTGCCAAAGCGGTTTATCAGCCGGGTTGAGCGCATTCATTGGCCGGCGCTCTGGCATTTTGACCGGCCCGGCTGTTCTGTCAGTATCCATCTACGCCAATGGCCGCCCCTCATCGCTTTGGGTCTGGTGCTGGTCTGGTATATCGCCGACCCCAGCGGGGAGGCAGCCGCCGGAGTGGTCACCCTGGGCGGAGTGTTGCTGGTCTCCTATCTTTGGGCGCGGGCCATGGCCAACAACGTTTCTGCCAGCCGTAAGCTGCGCTATGCTGCTTTTCAGGTAGGCGACGAATTGGAAGAACTGGTCAGCTTGTCGAACCGTTCGATTGTACCGGTGTTGTGGGCCGAATTCCTGGATCGCTCCAACCTGCCTGATTACACGGTTTCCAGCGTCCGGGCCTGCGATTCCAAATCTCGCATTGAATGGCGGGCGCAGACTACCTGCACGCATCAGGGCATTTTCAATCTGGGCCCCTGGGAGCTGCATCTCGGCGACCCATTTGGCATCTTTCAGATCCACCAAACCTACTCCCAGCTCAACGAAATCCTGGTATATCCCCAGATGGCTGCCTTACCTTCCTCACTGCTGCCGTATAACCGCACTATCGGCGACCGCCGTGCGCTGCGCCAGCCGCTTTCTGCTGAAACGATAAAATCTTTTACCACCCGGCCTTATCTGGCTGGTGACCCGCTCCATCACATTCATTGGCTTACTACAGCTCGCCGAGGTGAGACCTATGTCAAAGTGTTCGAGCCAGAAGCTTCTTCCATGGTCTGGCTGATCCCGGATTTTGATGCAGACGTGCAGGTTGGCCAGTTCGGCAATAATCCGGAGGACAGCACAGCCGAGACCATCGTCGTGCTACTGGCTTCGCTGGCGGCCCAACTGCTGCGAGATCAGCTTGCGGTGGGGCTGCTGGCCGGTACCAGCGCTGAGCAGATCGTGTTACCCCAGCGCGGCCAGGCTCATTTATGGACGTTGCTGCGCGCTATCGCCCCGCTCCAGCCTGTGCCCGATCGTCCTTTTCAACAGGCTCTGGCGCAGGCCCACTCACTAATTTCAGGGCGTGAATTGTTTATCACTATCACACCTTCGCTCAACCCGGACTGGCCGGATGAGTTAGCCCGCCTGGCCCACAGCCGGCAGGGCAGCGGGGCTGAGGCCATTCTGTTAGACCGGTTCTCTTTCGCTCAAGACGGTTCGCCAGGTAGGAGCGTGGAAACCGCCAGATTTAGCTCATTACTGTCCGAAATCGGTATTCTGGCTCGCATCATTCATCGTGGAGAAATCCAGCCAATCCCGGCTGCATACGGTGCATTACGGCGTTGGGAATTTATTACCGGTGGCACCGGGCGTGTTTTCGTACGCCAGGCCCCACGTCAAAGCGGTGCCGGTATTAGCCAAATGGGTTGAGCATGTACGACCATTTTACGGCGTGGCTGGTTGAACTGCTTAAACGCACCTGGATATCAGTCCTGCTGGTAACCGGCTTAGTCCTGCTGCTGGTTTTCAGCCTGGACAATGCTCATTGGGTGCCTGACGACCTGCCACTGTTGATTTGCATTTACCTGGGAGCCTTGTGCGGGCTGCTGCTGGCTGCCAGCCGTTTCCAGGCCGGACTGGCTGCCGGCTATGCACTGCTGCTTGGACTGGCAACGCTGGTCCAGGCTATTGGGCGAGTCATTCCTACCACAGAGAACCTGTCACTGTTAGACTCGCTCTGGTTGGCGCATGCTCGCCTGCTTTCTTTCTACGAACGGCTCTCGGGCTGGGCCACAGCCATCCATAACGGGCAAACAATCCATGATACCGGCCTCTTCATTTTTTTAATTGGGCTACTGGTTTGGAATGCCAGCGCCTGGTTGCTCTGGACGGTCTTTCGCCGACGGCAAGCCTGGCTCGGTATGCTGCCATATGGTTTGCTGCTGGCCATTAACGTCCATCTAAACCGGCAAGACAACATGTTCCTGGCCATATTTGCCGCTCTGGCGCTGCTGCTGGCAGCCAATACAACTTTCATCGTCCAGAACCAAGACTGGGACGTGCGCCGGGTGGATTACCCCTCGGAGCTGGGTTGGGAATGGTCATTTGTTTCGGCTGCGCTGGCTCTGGCAGTCGGCCTGACCGCCTGGTTTGCTCCTCTGGTCGCCTCACCCGAAGGCTGGCAGGTTCTGAGGAGAATGGTTCAGGTGACCCAGCTACACGTAGCCAATACCGCTGATCAGCTTTTCAGTGGGGTCACTCCGCCCCGTTCTTACGCTCCAGTCGTCACCGCTCAGAATGTCAATTTAGAGCAGATCGGATCTGCCCCGTCCCAACTCCAGGATACCATCATGTGGGTACAGGTTAGCACCCCGCCGTCTGAAGCCCCCAGTTATGAGCGGCAGGTGCAACCATATTACTGGCGCAGCCAGATTTTCAGCACATACACAGGTTCCGGGTGGCAGCCTGCTGCCCGGCAGCCTTATCTGGCGGAAAATTTACCTCCCGGGCAGGCGCCGCCGGGCAGATACTTGCTCAAACAGCACTTTGAGATCGTCGTCCCACATACCCGGCAGCTTTTTTCGGTCAACCAACCCGTCCAGGCCAGCCCAGGCATTGATATGACCGCCACCAGCCCGGATAAAAGCCTGCTACTGCAGGGTGACATATCCGAATACGATGTAACCTCTTTCGCCACGCTTGTCAGCGGGAATGAATTGAATTCAGCGTCGGTTATTTACCCCCAGGTGATTTCGCAGGTGTACTTGCAGCTTCCAGCCAGCCTGCCGGGACGAGTCCGCTCCCTGGCGCACCAGATCACTGCCGGCGCCAGCACTCCCTATGAAAAGGCCATCCGCATCCAGAACTATTTACGCCTGACTTACCCTTACAATAATAATGAAGGTCCTCCGCCACCTGGTTGGGATGCAGTCGATTATTTCTTGTTTGAGGCGCAGGGCGGTTTTTGTAGCTATTATGCTACAGCGATGGCGGTAATGCTGCGGGCCGAAGGCGTCCCGGCCAGAGTTGCCACGGGCTATGCGCGTGGCGCCTTTAACGACGTACAAAATGCCTACCGTGTGGCGGCTTTGTCTGCTCATGCCTGGGTGGAAGTTTATTTCCCGGGCTATGATTGGATTGAATTTGAACCAACACCCACCCAACCTGCCGTCGATTATGCCCTTACAGATGGGACAGCACCTGTCAACCCACCCTCCCCGGCAGCGAGTGTAGTCCAATCCTTCTGGAAACAGATACCGCCTCGGCTGGACGGTGTTGTAGTTGCGCTTGCTTTGTTTGTTATTGCAGGGATGTTTTTGTTGTTTTGGCAATTTGTTGGTAGGAGTGTTTGGTTAAATGGCTATGCGAAATTTCAGGGCGGCCAATCCACTGCTTTATACCTGCGCCTCCGGCAGGCTTTGAGCTGGGCTGGCCTGGGCGCGCCGCTCTACACTACCCCGCTCGAATTTCTGAATATGCATACCGCTGCGCTGGCCCGCTACCAGCTTTTATATGAAGCCATTGAGCAGGCAACTTCACTTTACCAGCGCAGCCTTTTCAGTTCCCATCCCCCAACCCAGGCTGAACTACAAGCCGCCCAACACTGCTGGGTGCAGGCCGTACCCCAATGGCTAAAGCTTTGGATTACCCATCTGGCAGCGAGATCCGCTCAGCTTCATGTATAATTGCACCATAAACCTCTTCTGTTTCTGGACAAAACAAACGGCATAAGGAGCGCAGCATGCATAAGAAAATCGGCATCCTGGGCGGGCTGAGCCCGGAATCAACCGTGGAATACTATCTGCATATCACCCGGGCCTACACCCGCCGCTTTGGCGACTATGGCTATCCCGAGATCATCATCTACAGCGTCAGCTTCCAGCCTTATGTCGACTGGCCGGCCGAGGATCGCTGGGACCTGGTTGCACAGGGTCTCAGCAGCGCTGCCAAAAAGCTCGAAGCCGCCGGCGCCGATTTTATTATCATCTCCGCCAATACCATGCATCTGGTGCTCGATCAAATCAGCTCCAGTGTTAAAATTCCCGTGCTCAGCCTGCTGGATGTGGTCGGGTCGGCCGTAAAAGGGCGCGGCTTTAAAACGGTCGGACTGCTCGGGACGGCCTACACCATGGAAAAAGGCTTTTACCAGGAGGCCCTATCTCGACAGGGCATTAAAGTGCTGGTGCCCGAGTGGGATGAGCGCAGGTATGTCAGCAATGTGATCTACAACGAGCTAGTGGCAGGCCAGGTCAAGGACGAAAGCCGGGCCGGTTATCAGAAAATCATCCGCAAGCTGGCGGAACGCGGCGCCCAGGGCGTTATCCTGGGCTGCACCGAGATCCCGCTATTGATCAATGAGGCAGAGGCCGGGCTGCCCTTGTTCGACACCACCGCGCTGCACGCCGAGGCGGCTCTCAATTATGCTTTGGATAACTCCGGACGTCTATAAGCCCAGCATCCGACACAACTTGTCAACACCACAGTAAATCATGTCGACCTCAATCGGAATTAACTCAGCTTATGGACTTCATAGAAATCGCTGGTGCTGTACAGCAGGCTGATAGCAGCGCCCATCACCCCGGCCTTATGACCCAATTTTGAAGCGACCAACCTGGGCGACCTGGGGATGGCTCCTTCCAGGCGGCTCAGAATCGGCTTGATCAACAGGTCAGACGAGTGGCCCACCCCACCTGCCAGAACAATGACATCCGGGTCGAAGCACACCGCCAGATTGGCCACCGCCTGGGCCAGATAATCGACCACTTCGGCTACGATCTGGCGCGCCCAGGCCTCACCCTGGCGGGCGGCCGCGAAGACCTGCTCCGTAGTCAGGGCCGCGAGCTGATCGGGGCTGAGCTGGCCTTGCAACACCTGGCGGGCATGCTCGGCAATACCGCTTCCGGAAGCGACAGTTTCAAGCGCTCCAAAACCGGGGAAGCGGCGATTCAGACAAGACAGGTCGGGCAGTAGATAACCTACTTCACCGGCCGCCTGGTGAGAGCCGCGGTACAGGCTTCCGTTGACCACAATGCCGGCGCCAATGCCGGTGCCAACGGCTAACAACACCAGGTTTTTCAGGTTCTGGCCGGCGCCAAACCACAGCTCGCCCAATGCTGCCAGATTGACGTCGTTCTCGACCATCACCGGTAGATTGAATTGAGCGCTCAGGCGCTGCTTGAGCGGGAAGTCGCGCCATTCCAGGCTGGGAGCCCATTGCACAAGACCAGAGCCGAGATAGGTAACGCCGGGCGCGCCCAGCCCAACGCCGCGCACGCTGCAGCCGTTCTGATGGGCATATTCCAACAGGCTCTCGATCAGGCTCACCAACACCTGGTAACTGTTTTCACCGGTGGTAGCGTGCTGCTGGACAACCCGCTCCTGCAGGATGGCGCCGCCCAGGTCGGCCAGAGCCGCGTACAGCTTGGTGCCGCCTAAATCTACCCCGATCACATACTGCTGCCGGGTGTTGAACTCGACCAGCGAACGGCGGCGCCCCCCACTCCACTCACTGGCCCCCGAGGAATGTACCAACCCTGCCGCCGTCAGCGCATCCACGATGCGCAGCACGGTCGGCAGACTGATGCCCAATCTTTCAGAAATAGCCGAACGGGAGACCGGTCCCTGGCGCCGGATCAGATCCAGCACGGCCGAACGGTTGATGGCGCGCATTTCGGTAGCAGTGATTGTTCTCATGAGCGCTTACTCAACCGGCCGCCAATAGACCCCACCACCCCCTTCACGGGACATCAGGTGGTATTCGACCAGCCCGCGCCGCAGGCTGGCTGTATCGTCATTGTAGCGCAGCAGGATTTCGTTAACCTGTTTCTCGCTATAGCGCACCCCCGGCTCGAAGGCCTTGAGCACGTAACGCAGCAGGGCCTGGTATTTTTTCTCCTGAGCCGGGAAAGCCGTGATACGACCCTGCGCGTCGGTGAAATTTGCCAGCACTTTTCGGTCACAGGCTTCTTCAGTACCGGCCAGATTCTCAGATAAACGGGGCAGCTCTTCATCGTGCAAGAGGTGCTGGGCCATGCTTTTGAGGGTATCGGTCTGTAGGGAGTAGATATAATAATGCCCATCGGTGCGGGAGGAGACCAGCCCGGCTTTCGATAGCCTGGAGAGATGGTGCGACGTTGTGGAAATGCCCAGCCCAAGCGCCTCAGCCAGTTTTTCGACGCTATAAGGGCGCTGGGCCAGAAACCCGATGATCTTTAGACGGTTTTCGTCGGCCAACGCTTTGAAAAAGGCCAGCAGCTCGGTGACTTGCTCATGCTCAGTTACAACCATCGAAAACTCCTTGATAATGTTTCTATTAATATAGAAACGATTTTATCACAATCGTAAGTACTGTCAACCCCCCAACCCCCCATTTTTTTTGCATCATTTATGTAATCAATACCGGATTATTTCCGGCAAAAATGGGGGGTAAAGAAAAACCCTGAAGATATTGATATCCTTCAGGGCTTGTTGGTATAAGAAGTGTTATTGCCGCAGGTGAGCCTTTTTGCCGAAGCAATCTCTCTTTCGGCCAAAGGTGGAGACTGCTTCGTTCCTCGCAGCGACATTAGGAAAAGGTATTTTTATGGTTTGATGGAGACGACCTGGCCTTGTTTGATATAAGCAGTGCTGCAAACCGCACAGGTGGCGCGCTCGATTTGCCCGGCCAGACGGAAATTGAGCTGCTCGCCGCACTGACACATCCAGCCCATCAGGCGAGCCGGATTGCCGTAGACCAACCCGTAGTCAGGCACATCTTTGGTTACAACCGAACCGGCTCCCACAAAACTGTAGGCGCCCAGCGTGAGGCCGCAAATGATGGTGGCATTGGCGCCAATCGAACAGCCGCGCCGGATCAGCGTGGGCTTAAACTCATTCTTGCGATTGACGAAACTGCGCGGGTTGGTTACGTTGGTGAAAACCATGGACGGTCCCAGAAAAACGTCGTCCTCGATGATCACGCCCGTATAGAGCGAGACGTTATTCTGGATCTTGACGTTGTTGCCGATGACCACCTCAGGTGAGACCAGCACGTTTTGGCCAAGCACACAGTCCCGGCCGATGCGGGCGCCGGTCATAACGTGGCAGAAGTGCCAGATCTTGCTGCCTGCGCCGATCTGTGCGCCATCATCGATAAAGCTGCTTTCATGGACGAAATAATCTGCCAAGTCTATAACCTCCTTTCGCACAGCTATTACGTGTTATGTAGCCCGAAACAACTTGTGGAAAATGAAACGAAGCGCTCGATCTGCTTTCTAGCCGGGCTTATCTGCCTATACCGAGATATCTGAAACCCAACTCCTGGAGTTCTTCACCCGGTAGGAAATTCCTGCCATCCAGTACCAGGGCAGTATGCATCTCCTTTTTAATCTCAGCCCAGGGCAGCTTGCGATATTCGGGCCATTCTGTTACCAGCACTGCCGCATCCGCATTCGCTAAGGCTTCTGTGACGTTATCACAATAGCGCACCCCCAGATCCGGGTACAGCCGGCGGGCATTTACCAGGGCCACCGGATCGTGGGCGGCCACCCGTGCGCCGCGTTGCATCAGGTAACCGGCGATATCCAGCGCCGGGGCGTCTCGCAAGTCATCCGTATTCGGCTTGAAAGCGAACCCCAGAAAGGCGATCGTACGCCCTTTTAGAATTTTTAGCTCGCCTTGCAGCGCTTCCACCACCCACATGCGCTGGCGATAGTTCACATCACGGGCGGCCTGCACGATGGGCATCTCCAGCCTGTATTCTTTGGCGGTCGAAACCAGCGCGGCGGTATCCTTCCCAAAACAGCTCCCGCCCCAGCCAATACCGGCCTGCAGGAAGCGCGGTCCGATCCGGCTGTCCAACCCCATGCCGCGCGTGATCTGTGTGATATCCGCCCCGACTTTGGCTGCCAGATGGGCAATCTCGTTGGTGTAGCTGATCTTGAGCGCCAGGAAAGCATTGGCGGCATACTTGATCAGCTCGGCCGAGGCCAGGTCGCAGGTTACCAGCGGCACGGCGCTCAGACCCTCTGGACGGGGCAAAAAAGCTGGCGCAGGGAAATCCTGATTGAGCAGCGGACGGTAAAGGTTGGTCAGCACGTCGATGGCGCGCGCATCCTGCGAGCCAACAACCACCCGATCCGGATAGAGCGTATCATAAATGCCGGAGCCCTGGCGTAAGAACTCTGGGTTGGAGGCCACAGCGTAGTTGCCGTCCGGTTTGCTGCCTTGGCAGCGCTCGAAAGCCTCGCGTATCAGCGAGCCAACCCAGTTGCCCGAGCCAATCGGGACGGTGGATTTATTGACAACCACCGTAAAATGATTGTTCAGGCGCTCTCCGACTGCCTCGGCGGCCTGTTTGACGTAGCTCAAGTCGGCGCTGCCGTCTGGCAGGGAGGGTGTGCCCACGCAGATAAAAACCACCTCGCTGGAGCCAATCTCTGCCTCGTCATAATTCATCACAAACCGGATGTTATTATGCGAAATTGCAAGCAGCTCGGGCAAACCCGGTTCGTAAATAGGCACCTGTCCAGCTTGCAGCATCTCTATTTTACGCGGGTCAACGTCCAGGCAGGTAACCTTATGCCCCAAATAAGCCAGCGCCACACCGGTGGTCAGTCCAACGTATCCAGTTCCTACAACGAGAGCCTTCATGAAAGATTCACCTCTAGCACAAGAAATTAGATTTCTATATATATTACCATTGCATAAAACGGCGTAGACCGGCTGGCGTAGCCAATTTGTCGGCCTGCCGGTGTTCGCCCGGCGATGGCAGCTCACGGCCGACCCAACGCCACTGCTGCGCAGCAAAAAGATGCGGGTATCCGCACACCCGGCAGATTAACTGGATCTGCTGTTCGGCTTGCTCAACCAGCCGGGGATTTAGGCCTGCGCCAGATGATATTTCCGCCGTGCAGCTCTCAGGCTGCCTGACCGGAGCAGAAAGCAACGAGCCACAGCGGCTGCACAGATAACCTCTCAGTATCAGCGGGCTTCCGCCGGCCTGGGCACCGGCCGGTACGTCGCAGTCCGCCTGGCTGAAAGGCTCCAGCCAGGCGCCCTCGCCGATGATCACACCGCCGGCAATCTAGCTGTGGTGGCCGATTCTGGCGCCGGACCGCACCCAGGTGAACTCTGCACTCAACGCGTTATGCATACCTACCTGGCTATACTCGCCAATTTGGACGTTGCGCTCGATATATAGAAAACCATGCAGACTGGCTGATTTATGGATGGTGACGAAATCTTCCAGCATAACTGTGCCGGTCACTTTTAAATCCGAGCCAAACGAGCAATGTAAACCGGCTAATAAATTTTCACGCAGCAGCGTGTAAACATTGTCAGCACCGGACATTCCAACTGGATGCAGCGTGGCGCTTGTAAAGATTGTTTGCATCAGATCCTCCTCAGAATATAGAACCAATGTTCTGTTTTCTTATAGAGGATACATCATTTACCGCAAAATACAAGAGGGGTACAAGGGCTACTACCGGTTACGACGGACTAATAAGAGATACTCCCGCCCACATTTCGTACACTCAAAACGGCGCAGCTTGAGGCCGCTGATGATGCATAGTAAACGGTCACTGGTAGTGCGGTGGATGCGCTCGAATTCGTTCCCACAGGCCGGACATAGGTCAGCATCATGAACAAATATCTTCAAGAACAGGTTATTGAAAAAAAAGAGCATAGCTGTTCCCCTGGTTATATCCTAACGCGCTCCGCCCCTACGACATGCTCGTGCAGGTCAGTATCATGACTCGCCATCCGGCCAGTCAGAACCGGATTTGGAAAAAACCAGCACGCATGTGAGCTATTCAGGGAGCAAGAAGACGCATTTCCCCGTTTATTAATGAAATGATTGTCGGTACATCCGGGGTCCTGCTGGAGCCTGTTTCACCTTGCGGAGCAAGGGCTTCCCGCTTTTACAACCCGCTCCCCCAGCTTGACCTGATTTAGTGAGATTATACTACAGAATAAAATAGATATGCTGTCTGTTGGTTATGCCAATAATGGCTATGCACAGCTTTTTAGAAAATATATTTCCGCACTCACCAACTTTGACTGGCCACTTTACACCTCCAGGTAAATAATCTCGTCTGGCACACCCGCCGCAGCCAGTGTCAACACATAGCCGGCCCGGTAAGGCTGCCACCAGGTGGATAGCTCGCCGGCCCAGGGCAATTCCGGCAAACTCACCTTTACCGCCTGCCAGCCCGAACCAGCCGCCCTACCAAAACCATCTGCCCGTACCAGCTCGATCTTACGGGTATCCAGCCGTAGCCCAATCCCAGCTAACTTCAGCAGGGCTTCTTTGATGCTCCAGGTCAACGCTACCCAGCGCTCGTGCTGTTCCGGCGGACATGTCGCCATCCGCTCGATCTCGGCCGGTGTGAAATAATCCAGGATAAACCCCTCCGTGCGCGGCTCGACCTTTTCCAGGTCGATGCCAACCGAGCGACCCGGTTTCAGGGTCAGGGCGCAAACCGCCAGATCGTCGCGGTGACTGAGTGAGAGCGATCCGGGCCAGCGCTGGCCGGCCTGGATCAGCAGGTACGGCGCGCCGGCCGGCTCATTTTCGACCGTAATATCGGCCAGGGCTAAACCAGCGCAGGCCGGGTCAGACCGGCGCAGCAGGTTCTTGGCGGTCCACCGTCCCAGTAACCACTCACGGCGGCGCTTGGGAAAGCGCAGGCCGGACAGTTTCAGGCGCTCGGACGGCGAAAGGAAGTCTGCTTCCAGCGCCTCCCGCCACCAGCCCAACTCGTCCGTGGCTCGAAAAATCGTCCAGTAAACCGGTGCCGAGATCTCTTTAATCCCTTTTCTCAATTAGCTCTCGCAGCGGCTGGATCAAAGCATCCTCGATCTTATAAGGCAGCGGCGAGGAGCGATAATTCTTCAGTTCCAGGTAAACTCGCCCTTCGGCGTCGACCACCCGGGCGTCAAAGCTCAGGCGGTTTGCACTGTCCGCCGGGATCGGGTTGACTTCAGCATAGATCGGCGCGTCTTCCATGTGCGACTCATACAGATCCAGGCGCTCGATCGAGCTGGGCAGGCTCAGTACGCCGGTCGAGCCAATCTCCCAGACGCCGGCGGTCTGCAGGCATAGTTCGATCAAAGCCGGGGTGCTCAGCATAGTATGATCCCTGGATGTCATGGCAGGCAGGTTACGGGCTAACCGGCCGATGACCTGGTCGCCGGAACGTTGCACGCCGTCCAACACCTGAAAAGCCGGCCCGTGGAAATACAGCCGGTAAATCGTTTCGGGATCGAGCGTGTAAGATCCGTTCCAATGCGGCGGATTGACACGTTGAGTATGGCTTTTGGGCAGCGGTAGCGGGCGCATGTAGACCCGCCCGGAGAAGTGTTGCAGAATCTCATTGGGACGGCTGCGGAGCGCCAGAGTTGATTCGAGGCTGACGTGGGCCACCAGACCGCCCGGCTCCTCAACCACCTGGGCATGCCAGGTAATGCGGCGCGGCTCGTTGCGATAAAACTTGAAGGGCGCTAGGAAGCGCACATCTTCCATTTTGGTAACCTGGAAACCGGCCTTACTCGCTCCCAGCACCGAGGCTACGTGGGTGGCCGCCACCGAGAAACCCTCAATGCCCATTACACCCGGCAACACCGGGATGCCGTTCAGGGCATGATCCTTGAGGAATGGCTCGGTCTGCGGATCCAGCTCGGTCTCCAAACTGATGCCTTTGACCAGGTCCAGACCGGTAGCGCGGCTCAACATCTCGTGGATCGGCTCACCTTCGGTCAGAGCCAGGTTGGCCCGCTCCAGATCCAACCCGCCATCGCGCTCTCGGTTATCCAGCAGGCTACCCAGCGCGCCCGCCAGCACCACCTCGCCGCTCGCCTGCCCGGCCAAAAGCTCGGCCCGCACCAGCGGTGCGGTCGTCTCGGGCGGCAGCAATTCAATGCCGGACTGGCGCATCACTTCCGGTAAATTACCCCGGCTGGCCATACCAACCTCCGCCCAGGCGCTCCAATCCAACGCCAGCGCCTTGATTTCAGGACGGGTTGCACCCAGCCAGCCAACCAGTTTGCACAACAAATCGTTGGCGGCGCTATAGTCGGTCTGGCCAAAGTTTCCAAAGCGACCAGCCACCGAGGTAAATGCTACCACGGCCTTAGGGGCCGGTTCGAGCGCCACGATTTCTTTCAATAAGTTATAAAAGCCGTCCGCTTTAACGCTAAAGACCCGCTCGAATTCTTCTCGGCTTTTGTTTTCCAGGCGGTGGCTCTGATCGACGCCAGCCGCGTGGATAACGACATCCAGATGGCCCTCGGCCTGCACGATTTCTTTGATCAGGCTGGAAACCGCCAGCGGGTCGGTTACATCACAGGCCCGGTACTGCACCCGCCCACCGGCCTGCTGAACTTCCGCCAAAACCGCCAGAACCGCCGCGGCCCGTTCGAGGGCAGCCACTTTCTGTTCGATTTTGGCCGGGGTGGCCTTCTGTCCACCCTCTTTCAGCCGCCGGGCAATCTCAGTTTTAAGAGCCGGCCGGTCATTTTTGAGCAGGGCCAGATCGGGGTCGGCCGGATCGAGCAGCGCAGTGCGCCCGGTCAGGTAGAAACTTCCGTTCGAAGTCCGCGCCAGATCGCTCACCACCGGAACGGTGATACCACCCGCTCCGCCGGTCACCAGAAACACGCTATGACTATCCAATGCAAAGCTACCAGAACTTGAGGGCCGCGGCTGATCGATCAAACCGATCGCGAAGCGCTGCTCGCCTACCAGTCCAATCTCGACTGCACCCGGGTCGCGCAAAGTCTCGTCGACCAGGTGAGCCGCAATGCTACGGTCGAGCATCTCGGTCGGGAAATCCACTACTTTAACCAGGCAATTCGGGTGTTCGCGAGCATAGGCTTTCGCAAAACCACTGACCGCGCCGCCCATTGGAGCCGTCGGCCCGCTGCGATTATAGCCATGGAAACCGCCCATGCGGGTGGCGCAAACCAGAAATGGATCGCCCGCTATGGCCCGCATGAGGGCATACAGCACTCTGACACGGCGGGTCAGCTCGGATTGCCAGGCTGGGTTGTCCAGATCGGGCAGCTCCGGCTCAATGTCCGCTGCCGGCAGGAAGTAAACTCCATGGATCGGGCCTTCCGCCAGCCAGCTGGCGGCTTGCGCGGCGGCCTGCTCAGGCGTGGGTTCCTGCAACAGCAGGGGCTTCACCCTGCTGCCGCGCAGCTTACGCACCAGCGTCTCGCTGACGTGGCCGCGGTCAACTACCACCACCACCCGCCGGGTTGCATCAAAGGTCACGCCGGTCGGCTTGCACAAATCCAGACGGGGCCGCAACACCGGTAGCGGGATACGTCGCTGAACGGGGCTTGCGTCCTCATCCCCAGCCCTTCCGCCTGCGGCATGCTGTACGACCCCAGAGGGGGAAGAGAGAAGCGCTTCTTTTCCCTCTCCCTTCGGGATCACGGAGTCTGCCGAAGGGGTGAGGGCAGCTTTAGCCTCGATCACAAACCCGACCACCTTGGCCAGCGTATTGTAATCCGATAGCCGCAAATCCTCGCGCCTTGGAATACCATACAGCCCGCGTACTGAGGCAAACAGCTCGGCCTGCTTGACCGTATCGATGCCCAGGTCGGCCTCCAGATCCAGGTCGAGATCCAGCATCTCAGCCGGATAGCCGGTCTTCTCGCTGACCAGCGTCACAATTTGGGCCGTTACGGATTCGGGAGTCAGGCTCGCTTTTTCTCCCTCATCCCCAGCCATTCTGCCAGCGGCATGCTGTGCGATCTCGGAGGGGGCAGAGGTGAGGGCAGCCTTGGCCTCCATCACAAACCCGACCACCTTGGTCAGCGTATTGTAATCCGATAATCGCAAATCCTCGCGGCGCGGAATGCCGTACAGCCCGCGTACCGAGGCAAACAGCTCGGCCTGCTTGACCGTATCGATGCCCAGGTCGGCCTCCAGATCCAGATCGAGATCCAGCATCTCAGCCGGATAGCCGGTCTTTTCGCTGACCAGCGCCACAATCTGGGCCGTCACAGCTTCGGGAGTCAGGCTCGCTTTTTCTCTCTCATCCCCAGCCATTCTGCCAGCGGCATGCTGTGCGATCTCGGAGGGGGCAGGGGTGAGGGCAGCCTTGGCCTCCATCACAAACCCGACCACCTTGGTCAGCGTATTGTAATCGGATAACCGCAAATCCTCGCGCCTTGGAATGCCGTACAGCCCGCGCACCGAGGCAAACAGCTCGGCCTGCTTGACCGTATCGATGCCCAGGTCGGCCTCCAGATCCAGGTCGAGATCCAGCATCTCGGCCGGATAGCCGGTCTTTTCGCTGACCAGCGCCACAATCTGGGCCGTCACAGCTGCGGGGTTGAGACTCGCACCCTCTCCCTCATCCCCAGCCCTTCTGCCTTTGGGATCGCGCAGCATGCCGTAGGCAGAAGGGGGCTCTTCTTCCACTTCCTCTCCCTTCGGGATCACGGAGTTTGCCGAAGGCAGGGGCGCAGGGGTGAGGGTTAACTCAGGCTGCACAGACTCAGCCGCTTTAATACTACTCTCGCTCGCTTCCGCCCAGGCGGTCGGGCCCTGACCCATGATCCAGGTCGAGCGAAACGGCGCTTTGCCAGGAGCGCCCTGGTTCTTGATACGCAGGGTGCGCTGGACGGTTTCAAGCTCGGCCTGTTCATACCCAGCCACGGCCGCCAGCCATTGGTTATAGCGGGTTGGCTCAATTCGTTGGCCCTGGCCGGGGATGCGCCGCAGCAGCGTCATGGCCACCTGCGAACCAAAACCGGCGCCCAGCCGTAAGGCAAATTCGACCGGGTAATGCCCGCCCTTGGAAAGGTTCAGGTCGCCCAGCTCGGGATCGGGCTCGAAACCGTTGTGGATATTGGCAATCGGCGGCACCTGTTGGTTTTCGAGCGCTTTTACCGCCACCACGTCCTCGATGCCCACCCCCATGGTATGGCCAGTGTAACCCTTGGTATTGGCGATCACGATCTGGTTGGCCCGTTCGCCAAAAGTCTGGCGCAGGGCCCGGATCTCGGCCGCTGCGCTTCCGCCGCGCGCCGGGGTATAGGTTTCGTGGGAAACAAACACGGTGTTGGCAGCAATCGCGGCGCGGTTCACGCCGAAGCGTTCTTCAGCCTGTGAAACGACCCGCTCCATCACCTCGCTGACGTGCTGCACATCCAGGCGGGTGCCATGGAAGGCTGAATTGGCAATTTGCGACGACAGAATCTCGCAGATGGCCCGCATACCGCGCTCACGCACGGCGTCTTCCGATTCCACCACCAGGGCCGCTGCCCCCATACCCATGATCATGCCGTTGCGGCGCCGGTCAAACGGTAACACCGCCAAGCGTGGGTCGCTCTCGGTAGTGGTGGCGCCGGAAGCCAGGAGGCCGTTGCCAACCCAATCCACCAGCCGCCCATCGGTCACGTCATCACCTGCGATCACGATCACCCGCCGGCAGCGCCCGGCTCGGATCCAGTCCTCGGCGATGCCAACCGCCTGGGTAGTGGTAGCACAGGCCGCGTTGACCTGTGTGTTCGGGCCGCGCGCTCCAATATATTCCGCAAACTGGGAGTGCCCCATCGACAAAATGCGGAAGATGAAGCGCCGGTCGAGGTTATAGTTCAGCTCGGCCTTTTTCCCTTCCATCTCGGCGATGCGGGCCGCAAATTCGGCCTGCAGATCGCTTTGACCGGTTGGCACCAGCCCCTGTAAAGTGTGCAAGGTCTCGATCTGGCTGGTCAGGTTCTGGTGTTCGTAAAAACGCTCGGCCTCTTCCGCCATGCGATCCAAACCGGGGAAGGCCGAACCAAAAATCACACCGGTCTCGTCTGCCAGGCCTGGGGGCAACATCCAGCGGTCGGGCAGGTAGGTGCCCTTGCTGGTGACGCGGTAGCGCATCACCAGCGGGATACCAGCGTCACGCAGCGCATCGATCCCGGCTCCAATCGCTAATTGGGTGGCAATATCGTAAGCATCCACCCGATCGGGCTGGATGCCAAATTCGTCCACCAGGTTGAATTCGCCGCGTTGCCCGGCCAGCTTGATGGTGCGCTCCAAATCCTGGATGACTTCCAGGGTGGCTCCGGCTTCGCTCTTGTTGAGGCGGGTAACCCGTTTGGTCAGCATGCGTTGTTTGACCGTCTCAGGCAGCGCTTCAATAAACTGTTCGCCGTTCAGAATGCGGCGGATATTTTCATCGTCAAAGACGTGCCGGTTGCGCCCGGGCAGACCCAACCCCGCCCCGCTGATCACCACCGAGCCGCTCAACGGCGCAAAGCCGGGCCGGCTGGGTCTCGAGATGACCGAGGGTGCACGGCTGGACAGGTTTGACAGCGCCACAGACTCTGTGACGGCGACGCCAGCAGCCGGGCTGGCAGCCGCAGATTGGGCTGCAGCACTCTGCAGCGATTGCAGCACACCCGCCGCCAGCAATCCGCACAGGGCTTCGTTCAGGCTGGTCAGCCCACCTTTGCGGGGATGGTTGGTGGATAGGATGGTTACGTCATCGTGATCTTTCAGGTTGTCGGTTGCCAGGGCGGTCAAAACCCGCTTGGGACCAACCTCAACCAGCACTCGCCCACCTTCACGGTAAAGGGTCTGCATGCTCTTGATGAACTGCACCGGCGAGGCAACCTGCGCGGCCAGCATATCGATGATCTCTTCACGGGTGCTGGGATAAAGCTCGCCGGTCACATTCGCCACGACCGGTAAGCGAGGCGGCTTAACGTTCATGCCGGCCACAACATTACGAAGCTGCCCACCGGCTGGCGCCACGATCCTGGTATGGAAGGCGTGCGAGACCGGGATTTTGACGGCCTGGAAACCGGCCGTCGTGAAGGCCGTGATGGCCGCATCGACGCCCACAGTCGATCCGCCGATGACGCACTGCAGCGGGCTGTTGATATTGGCAATTACCACGTAACCTTCCACACCGGCCAGGATGGCCTCGACCTTTTCAATCGGGGCCGATACGGCCGCCATGCAGCCGTTGTCATCCGAAGCGACCTCGGTCATGGCGCGGCCGCGTGCGCTTACGATTTTCAGCGCCTCGGCGAAGGTCAGCACCCCGGCCGCTACCAGGGCAGCATATTCGCCCAGGCTGTGGCCGATGACCAGATCAGGTTGAAAGCCATAACTACCCAACAGCCGGCTCAGCGCCACGCTGACGGTCAGGACAGCCGGCTGGGTGATGGTCGTATCGCGCAAAGCCGCTTCGGCCTGCACCAGGGCGGCTTCGTCGCCGTCTACAAAGATCAGTTCGCTGAGCGGGCGGCCCAGGATTGGGCGCATCACTTCATCCGCTTCACGGAAAGTGTCTGCCACCGCGCCATCCAGCTGGCGCAGATCACGCAGCATGTTAACGTACTGCGAGCCCTGCCCGGGGAACATAAAAACCACCTGGCCGGGTTGGCCGTGACCGCGATAAACGCCCTGGGCAGTCAGCGCCTGCCAGGAGTTGGAGCTGTCGTTTTCGAACCCCTTCAGTGCTTTTTCGGCGCGCTTGATCAGATCATCGGCCGAATCATAATCGATCGCCAGGCGCTCGGGTGCCGCCACCTGAGCCGGATCCGGAAGCTGGCGCAGTGGCAGGCGCCCCTGGCGAGCCTGCTCAATGGCCTCGGTCAGGCTCTGCTTGAGCTCGTCCGAGCTGTTGGCGCTCAGGAAGAGCAGGCCGCGGTACGGGGCTTTGCCGGCGCCTTTAGCTACCGTAGGCACCGTAGCTGCCGCAGGCACAGCCGCCACCGAAGGTGCGGGTTGAGGTTGGAATGCAGCCGCCTGGCTGCCAAGCGCCACGCTCGGGAAGGAGTGTTTTTCGCTACGCAGTAACAAACCGGGCAAGTATTCTTCGATCACCACGTGAAAATTGGTGCCGCCAAAGCCAAACGAGCTGATTCCGGCCCGGCGCACGCCCTCGCTCGGGCGCTGCCACTCGTGTGCAACTGTTTCGACACGCACCGGCAGGTGGGCAAAATCGATCTCGGGGTTTGGCCGTTCGAAATTGACCGAGGGCAGCAAGGTTTTCTCGTGCAGGGATAGGATGGTCTTCAGCAGCCCGGCCGCACCGGCCGCGCTCTTGAGATGGCCGATGTTCGATTTCACCGAGCCCAGCCCAATCTGCCCGGCTTTTAAACCCAGCGGGGCCAGCACATTATTCAGGCTTTGCACTTCGGCCACGTCCCCCACTTTGGTAGAAGTACCATGTCCTTCGAAATAGCCGGCCGTAGCCGGGGATAAACCGGCGTCTTGCCAGGCCCGCTCGATGGCGCGCTGCTGGCCGAGCGGGTTGGGAGCGGTGATGCCCTTGCCCTTGCCGTCGCTGCTGCCGCCCACCCCGCGCACCACTGCGTAGATCTTGTCGCCGTCGCGTTCGGCGTCTTCCAGGCGTTTGAGCAGGAACACCGCTCCGCCTTCGCCCATCACAAAACCATTGGCGCCTTCAGCGTATGGGCGGGAACCGTCCGGGCTGAGCGCCCCGATCTTGCAGAATTTCACAAAGGATTCGGCCCCCATATTGCGGTCGATGCCGCCGGTCAAAGCGTAATCGAACTGCTTCTCGACCAGCCCGGCCATGGCGGCCTGCAGCGCCGCAAAAGAGGAGGCACAGGCTGCATCGGTTACGAAGTTGGGTCCGGATAGATTGAAAACGTTGGCCACCCGCCCGGCAATCACGTTGGAAAGCTCGCCCGGCATGGTGTCTTCGGTCACCGCCGGCACCTGCCGGCGGATACCGGCCCGCATGCCTTCCAGCAGAGCCTGTTGCAGCGCCGCTGGCAGGTCCTGGAACTCGGGCACTTCCGAGAGCGCCTTCATATATTGGGGGGCGCGGATGCGCAGGCTGGTGGCGTAGTGGTTCTCACCCGCCATGGCATTGCCAAAGATGACCGCCGTGCGCTGCGGGTCGAACTTGCGCTGCTGGTAACCATAATCGAGCAGCGCCTGGCGGCTGGCGGCGATGGCCCACTGCTGGGCCTGGTCGATCAGCGTCAGGGTGGTGGGTGGGATAGGAATGCCCCACTTCAAGAAGTCGAACTTAAAGCCGCGCACCCAGGCGCCGATCTTGGCATAGGTCTTGTCAGGCGCGCTGGGATCGGGGTCGTAATAATCCTTGGGGTCCCAGCGCTCGGGCGGAACTTCGCTGATGCTGTAGCGCCCGCTCTGGATGTTTTTCCAAAATGAGGGGACATCCGCTGCATCCGGTAAGATGGCCCCTAAGCCGACGATTGCTACGGCTTTATGTTCGTTCATAGTATTGCCTCCATTTTGGCCTGGCAACGATAAGAATAAAACCACTCCCCGTCCTACCGTAAATCACGGAGCGGGGCTTTTTTGGCAGTAAAGTTCAATTTGGGATTACAGAATTATTATGTTCAACCGGATTGTTACCCGGTAAATCGCATCGGTATGGATTCATGCTACCATCCGCTGGTGGGTCTTAACTTTGCCCATCGATTATTAAGATTATCCGCTTACACTGATAACACCCATTTGCTGCAAGAGTTACACACCATCGTGAAAATACGGACTTTTGACCTGCCATGATGCCTTGCGCGTTGTTTTTTTGGATATTTTTCCCCCGGCCTGTCCGGGTTGCCGCTTGGCCCGGGCCATGCCATCCTCAGGACAGCGCCTGCCCGGAATTGTACCATTCAATATCGTGATTCTTTTTAGAGGGCAGAATTATAATGAAAGAGGTACCGCGCTGCTGCGCTTCATTGCCACAGGTGAGCCTGGTCGTTGAGCCGTTTCTAGAGTGAAACTGGATGGAATCACGATGAATATTTTGGAACAAATCAAAAACGGAGCCTTGACCGATCCAACAACATTTTTGGGTGCAATGTTCTATGCACTCGTTTTCTTATTCTTTGCCTGGCTTTTTGGCCACGCTTTGCACCTGGCAGTCCAACGACTGTTCGCCAACGATAAAAACAACCGTGTAGACCGCACTGCGGTTAAATTTCTGGCGCAACTGGCCCGGCTCATTGTCTATATTTTTATGTTCATTTCCTATGCACACCTGGTTCCCGCACTGGCGGGTTTGGGCACAGCCTGGCTGGCCAGCGCCGGCATCCTCTCGGTCATTATCGGTTTGGCAGCTCAAAATACGCTGGGCAATCTCATTGCCGGGATTTCCCTGCTGCTTTATCGCCCCTTCAACGTGGGTGATCGCTTGCAGGTGACCGCACCAACCGGTGTGGAAAAGGGAACGGTCGAAAGCATCAACCTTGGCTATACCCTCTTAAAAACGGACGACAATCGCCATGTGGTCGTTCCAAACAGCAGCATGGCAAGCCAGACCCACATCAATCTGACCAATTCCTTCGCGGCAGCCACGCCCAGCTCAGCTCCCAGTCAACAGCCTACAATAGCGGAGTATTTAGACGAGCTGCAACAATTACGCGAAAAGGAACTTGTCACGGAAGAAGAATACAAAGCCAAGCGCGAGGAAATTCTTGGGAGATTGTGAGCCGCAATTGTTCTTGGCCTGTAATGTGGGTTGTACCATTCAATATCGCGATTCTTTTTAGAGGGTCAGACTATGATCGCACAGCAAGGTTTTATAAATTAGCAGGTGTCGGGGCTATTCTATCACCTGGTTATAATAGATAAAGAAGTAACGAATAAATTTAGTTCAACACAATCGAGTTTTGCGATAGAAAGGGCGGCGATTGTTATGCAACCATATATACGACGTATAACTTCATTAATGGTATCTTTACCGTTCTTTCTGAGCGCTTGCACTTCGATGAACGCTATGCCTGTTATAGTAGCGCCGACCCTGGCAGCAAAATCACTCAGCATCGCTGCCGCTACAAATACTGTCGTGGATAAAGAGAAAATCCTGAGCTTAAATTCCAATAATCAGATCACTTTATCCGACTCAGATGGACGGAATGCTCGCCAATATCTTCTAGAACCCAATGTCATCGCCGCTGCCCTATCTCCGGATGGCAAAAAGATCGCTTATGACCGCGAAGAACCCCTGAATAACATCCTTTTCCTGCTGGACGTGCAAACCGGCCAGTCGACGCAATTGAGTAAGGGGCAAATAGCAGGGCATCCCGGTACACTCCTATGGTCCCCAAAAGGCGATCAACTTTTTCTAAGCTGTACGGTTGGAGATTCGTCTGTTTTCCAAATTTATACCGTCGATCTCTCGTCTGGAGCGATGACGCCTTTGACCAGCTTCACCAATGGCCTTCCGTTTAAAATTGTCTCTTTCAATTCTCTGAGTAACGATGGAAACACTATTGGGCTCACAACTTTAACCATGCCCCCTCAAGGTGGTTTTTCCCAAGGCACCCTGCAAATTTTGGATGTAAAAAGCCGCCAGATCAAAACGGTGCTTGACGAAGGGCACAGCGGCGATATCATCCGTATCGGCGGAGCATATTTAAGCCCCGATGGAAAAACCATTTTTTTTATTGGCAAGCAAAACGAGCACTACCGGGTTTTCCGGATTGGCGTCGATGGAAGTCATTTACAGCAGGTGACCCAAGAAAACGCTTCTTACGACATCGCTGAACCGGTTGTCTTCAGCCCGGACGGAACTTCGTTTTTTGCATATACAGGCGATCAAAAACCCGGTGATCCCAACGGCGTGCCAACGCTTTTTTCAACGGATGGGAACCTGATCCGCCAGTTGAGCGACTATCCCAACGGGAAAGTTGTCTCGTGGATTAAGGTTCCGCAATAAAGCACTAAAACCAGCCAAAGCTTTCTTCTTCGAACGCCGCCAGCAGGCTTTCCATTTCCGGCAGCCGCTGGGCAGCAATCTCTTTGGTTTTCTCCAGGCAAATCAGCTTTGGCAGTTTTTCCATGCGGGCTCGCACGGTTTTATAGCCGTCGCGCAGGTCCTTGGGTTTCTTGGCAAAATCGCGCAGCACGCCCACCACCCCCAAAAAATCCAGCGCATCCGCGTCACTTAACAGGATCGATTCAATCCTGCGGTCGTTGCCGCCCTGATGGTGCTGCTCGATGCACTCCAACACCGGATCGATCAATTCTGGCGGATAGCCCTTCTCGTGCAGAAAAGTATCGGCCACCTGTTTTGAGCGCACGGCATGGTCGACTCCGGCCTGCGCCCAGGGACTGTAACCGCCCCAATCGTGCAGATGGGCCGCCAACCAGACGACCTCCTGGTCGTACTGCAATCCTGCTCCAATGATAACAATCAATTGAAGCAGCCGGCGGGTATGGTTAATGCCCCACTGCCCGCCGTATTCTTCCGTCAACCTGACAATCTCATCGCGTTCCGTTTGATCCATCAACCGGCTACTTCGATGTTCTGCTTGCCGCCGTAGAAATCCCACCAGGGCTTGGCGCCCCTGGCCAGCACCACGTTCAAAGCCTGGATGTTCTTCACACCCGTATCCTCCAACCAGGAGCGAAACGCCTTAGCGCCGCCCTTACCGTATTCAGGTACGCCTGCTAACCAGGTTGCCCGTCCGCACAGCACACCCGAGAAAGGCGTATCCGCTTCGGCCGCCAATTCCAGGGTTTCCCGGAACACATCATCGCTGACCCCGGCGCTCAGGTAGATAAATGGCAGAGTGGTGGCGGCCGCCGCACTGCGGAAATATTCTTTGGCCTGCTGGCGGGTATAAGCCACCTGGCCATCCGTATTGGCCCGTGAGCCCTCGACATAGCGCATGTTGATGGGCACTTCCACCTTGAGCACGTCCACGCCGTATTGCGGCTTTGAAAGCTCCGCCATATACTTTGTGACCTTGCCGGGCTTGGCGCGCGCAAAAGCGATGCTCTTCTCGTCGCCAATCGTATCGCTGTAACAGATCGGTTCGAGGAAAAACGGGATATCATAAGCGCGGCATTCTGCCCCAACGCGTTCGAGGAAGGCATGTTTGACCGTGTTGATCTTGGGGTCATCATCCGGATCGTAATACAGCAGCAGCTTGATCACGTTCGCTCCGGCCTCGGCCAGCCGCCTGACCGACCATTCCGGCAGCAAATCGGGTAGCCGCCCCTTAACAGTGGCATCGTAGCCGGTCTTCTCGTAAGCCAGGAACAGGCCGGCGTTCTTGGCGCGGTGTTTGGCCGCTTCCAATCCGTACTCAGGGTCCAGCAAGATGGCGCTGGCGTAGGGCGTCAGCACCTCCGATACCAGCACCTTAAACTCACTCAAATCCGCATCGCTGGCGGCGCTGCCCTTTGCATTCGTAATCGACTTGGAGAGCGAGCCACGCTGGTCGATTGCCAATGCTGAGATGACGCCTTTTTCGTTCGCCACGGCGTTGATGCCATCGAACTTACCCTTGCTGATCTTGATCTTTGCCATAAATCATCCTCCTGATTGAACCTGGGCAGTTATGCCGTATGATCAAATGATTACTTTATAATCTACCGATTTAGTATACAACCAATAATATCTCTCTACAAGAATCGTACAGGTCTTCGGAATTTGCTACGGGCTTGCGCGATGATCCAATCGGCATCCCCTCTTGCAAAATCTTATTCCCACAAATCCGTGCTCAAATATTTCAGGCCCGAATCGCACAATAGCACTGCCACGGTCTTGCCGCGCAATGAGGTTTGCAGCAAGCCCAGCGCCGCCGCTACGTTGGCTCCGGACGAGAACCCGGCAAAAATGCCTTCCTCACGCGCCAGCCGTCGGGCCATTTGAACGGCCTGGCTGTCCGAAACCTGTAAGTATCCGTCGATCTGCTCCGGCAGCAGCAGCGGCAAATCGGGCATGGCGTAGCCGCCGCCCTGGATGCGGTGGTTGGGATTGCTGACCGGCTCGCCTGCCAGCACGGCCGCCCCCTCCGGCTCGACAATATAACAACGTATGTCTGGGTTGAACTCTTTGAAGGCCGCCGCACAGCCGGCAAACGAGCCTCCCGTGCCGACAAAGTCGCAAAAAGCGTCGATACTGCCGCCTGACTGGCGCAGGATCTCCGGTCCGGTGTGCAAATAGTGCGCCCGGAAATTGCCAGCCAGGTGAAACTGGTCGGCGCGAAAAGCGTGGCGCTCCGTCGCAATCCGCCTGGCTTCCTGCTCCACCAGCTCCAGGTCCCCGCCGGACACCTGCCCGGGTCTAGAGCCAGGTAGCTGGTCTACCAGCACCACCTCCGCCCCCAGCGCCCGCATCATGCGCGCCCGTTCCATCGAATTTCCCCTGGACATGACCGCTACGAAGGGATAACCCTTAATTCCGCATACGATCGACAGCCCCGTCCCGGTGTTGCCGCTGGTCAGCTCCACTACCGTTTGGCCCGGCTTGAGCCGGCCCTCCGCTTCGGCGTCTTCGATAATCTGGCGGGCGATGCGGTCTTTTTTGGAATAACCCGGGTTGAGATATTCCAGCTTGGCCAGGATACGGCCGTCCAATCCCCAGGTGAGCCGGGTTAGCTCCACCAGCGGGGTTTCTCCAATCGCTTCAACGGCTGAAGCACAAAGTGTGTCCTGTCGACTCATGAGATTTTCTCCTGCGGCATGCTGAGGAACCGGCCGCCCCGCTTTCCGATATCAGGCTATGCGCACATTGATCCCGGCTCGCTCAAAAACGCCGGTGTTGAGGTTGAGCGGGCGGTTCTCGTCGTAATCCGGCTTGAATTCCATTCCGGCGGCCTCGTACTTGGCCCCGGCCGCCTTATTATACGGAAGCAGATCCACCCGCTGCAAGCCGGGCAAGCCGGCCACACGCTCAGCAATCGCAGCCAGGTTTTCATCGCTGTCGGTAACACCCGGCACCAGCGGCACCCGGATCACAAAGGGCACCCCGGCCTCGCTCATGATCTGCAAATTGCGCAGGATCCAGCGGTTGTCCTGCCCAACGTAGCGGACGTGCGCCTCCGGATCGATCAACTTCAAATCGTAGTAGACCAGGTCCGTACACCCCAACAGCAGGCGAAAATCGCGCTCGCGCCCGAAACCGGATGTATCCAGCACGATATGCATATCTTCCAGCAGGCTGATCACCTCGGCTACAAAACCGGCCTGCATCAGCGGCTCGCCCCCCGAAAAAGTGATACCGCCCTCGTTGGCCTTCAAAAGCGCCGCCTGCTGGTTCAAACGCGCCGCTAATTGCTCGGCAGTATACAGGCTGCCGGCCAGGCGCGTCCCATTGGCGGTGCGCATGAGCTGAGGCTGGCCCCACTGGCTTTCGGGATTGTGGCACCAACTGCACACCAGCGGGCAGCCTTTCATAAATACGGTCGTGCGCAACCCCGGTCCATCGTGCACAGCAAATTCTTTGATGTCAAAAACGATCCCGCTGGTCATTCTTCAAATCCTGATCGCTATTCCAGATTGAACATATGCCGGGCAATGATCTGGTCTTGATACTCAGCCCCCAGCTCGCAAAAGTAACCGCTCCAGCCCCACACCCGCACGATCAAATTCTTGTGCAGATCGGGGTGAGCGCGCGCATCCAACAGGGTTTCCAGGCTCAAGGCATTGAGCTGAAATTGCTGGCAGCCAAGCTGAGCAAAGGCCCGCACCAGCAGGGCCACCTGCCGGGTCGCTTCAGGGTTTCGAAAAACCGTATCGGATAGCTCCAGCGTGATCGGACCACCGTTGCAAACCCGCCGGTAGTCAATTTTTGCAAACGACTGCAGCGTGCTAAATGGCCCATTGATGCGAACGCCCTGGGTTGGAGCCAGGTTAGCCCCCAGCGGCTGGCCCTGGCGGCGCCCTTCCGCAGTTGCGCCAACCACCGGCTCGTGCATACCGGCGTGCCCCTGCGCCAGCCAGATATAGTACATGGCCGAGCCCGTGCCTGGACGCAGAATTCCGCCCCGACTGGTGCAGCCATAATTTTCGCAAGCATCTGCAAAGGCTTCGAATAAGCCCACCAGCAGGGTATCCACCCCATCGTCATTATTGCCCACCTTGGGTCCATCATCAAACAGCTTCAGGCGCAGGTCTTCATAGCCTACAAAATCAGCATCCAATGCAGAAAGCAGCTCGCTGGGCTGCAGGCTGTGTTCCTGGAAGATAAATTTCCGGACGGCCGCCAGGGCATCGGCTGCATTGGCAGAACCGGCCCCGTGGATGCCAAAATTGTTGTACTTGTTCCCCAACGATAAGTCGCGCCCATTTTCCAGGCAGTTATCCATCAGCACCGAATAGTACGGCGCCGGCGGCAGTAGCAGATTTTCATATCGGCCGGCCACCTGCTGCACCTGCTCGCCAATATCGGCCCGCAGGCGCGCGAGTATGCCCTCAAAATCGTCCCCCGCCAGCAATCCGGCCCGGATGGCCCGGTCAACCGCGGCTGGCAACGAGACAGCCCCAATATTGACCACATCCATGCCCTGTCCGGGGATGATAAACTCCCAGCAGGCCGCTACCACGTAGTCGCAGGCGTCTTCCAGAGCGTAGCCGTGCGCCACCAGGGCCGGGATAACCACCTCGTCATTCGAATATTGCGGAAAACCCAGGCCTTTGCGGGTCAGCTCGGTCGCCAAACACAGCAGCTCTACATCCGTATCCGGCGAGATGCGCAAATTGATCTTGGGATCGATCATCTCCAGGTCACAGGATACTCGCAGTGCCATGCGGGTCAGCTCGTTGACAGCGCTGCTGCCATCCCGCCGGACGCCGCCCAGCGTGATGGTCTGGCCGTTGTCGCCCTGCTGCACGCCCGGATACAGATCGCTGTCCTTGTTGAGCGAGATAAAGAACTCGGCCAACAATTCTTCGGCGCCCGCTACATCCAGCCGGCCGCTTTCCAAATCTTCACGCAGGTACTCCCACATATACTGGTCAAAGCGACCCAGTCCAACATGATAGTGACCGCTCAACCAGACGGCCGCCTGCAGCAAGCGCAGCGACTGCAAGGCTTCGTGAAATGAGCGCGGCCGATTGGCCGGCACTTGCTCCAGTATTTCGGCAATTTCATTTCGCCCCATCTGGCGAGCAGCCTCAGCATAGCGGTTTGCTAAGCCCTGCACAGCATCCATCGTCTCAATGGCACAATCTAAGAACTCCAGCGCGCTGGGATCATCCTTGAAGCGCTGCCGAGCAGCCAGGGCGGTCTGCCGGCGCCCGTTCAAGCCCTGCGCCAGCGCCATGCCCCAATCGGCGCAGATATTGCTGATCGGTCCAAGCTCGTGCAAAGTGCGCTGTCCGGTAACTTTTTCCCATTCTGCCTTTGAATAAATGGGGGGCACGTCGATTAATGTGCGGGTAAACACAATCCGTTCATCCGGCCCGATCACCACTCGCTCGGCTTCACACTGGCGCCGGGTCAAGCGGGCAGAACGCTGCATCCAGCCCAAGTTCTGTTGCTCACATTCAGCCTGCAGCTCGTCTCCGGCCAGGGTATCGATGCGGCCCGCCTGGCGCAGGCTTTTGTGCAGGCCTGACCGCAAGCCTTGTTTGTAGCGTTCCAGGCGCTCATTCATGCTGGTTGCCCCACAGATTTTTTGTAGCAATTGAGATTCATCTTCTCATTTTAATGGCTATTTGAGCCAGGTCAAGGAAATGTCAGGGCGAATGCAATTGCCCTGACCCAACGCTCGCTTTTGTGATAAGATCAGCCATTCCCGTTTTTTCATCCATTCCCATCTACAGGTAATCCAGTGAGCTATCTCTTATTTGTATCGTTGGTATGGGCTTTCTCGTTTGGCATCATTAAAGACAATTTGGCGGTCATCGACCCGAATTTCATCGCCTTTGCCCGCCTGTTCATAGCACTGCTGGCATTCCTGCCGTTCCTGCGCCTCAAAGGCCTGCCGGTCAGGGTGGCCCTCCGTCTGTGCCTGACCGGTATGCTGCAATATGGGCTGATGTATATCAGCTACCAATACGCCTTCGGCTATCTAAAGGCTTATGAGGTTGCTCTCTTCACGATCTTTACCCCCATTTATATCGCCCTCATCAACAACCTCATGCATCGCCATTTTTACTGGCTGCCGCTGCTGACCGCCTTCCTGGCGGTTGCCGGCGCAGCGGTGGTCGAGCAAGCCAGCCTGAACCAGCACGGCGTCATCCTGGGTTTTCTGATCGTGCAGGTATCCAACATCTGCTTTGCCTTTGGCCAGGTCTATTACAAAGAGCTGACCAGCCAGTATCCCGAGATTAAAGATTTCCAGGTATTCGCGCTGCTGTATCTGGGCGGGGTTGCCCTGACCGGCCTTTCGACCATCGTATTCACCCATTGGCAGACGGTGACCTTTACGGTAACACAACTCTTATCGCTACTTTATCTGGGGCTGATCGCATCGGGCGTGTGTTTCTTTTTGTGGAATTTTGCGGCGCGCAAGGTCAGTATTGGAGCGCTGGCGATTTTTAACAACCTGAAGATCCCCCTGGCCATTGCCGTTTCATTGATCTTCTTCCAGGAAAAAGCCAACCTGCCGAGCCTGCTGAGCGGCGGTTTGATCATGCTGGCCGCGCTGTTAATCAATGAAGTTGGCGCCACTCCTATAAGACCTGCCGCCTCAATTGCTGATTAGAATAATCCGCCAGCCTACGGCTCCATCTTTATGAAGGCTTCGACCACCAGGGGATCGAAATATTGACCGGACTGCTCCTGCAGGTAAGCCATCACCTTATCCTTCGGCCAGGCTGGCCGGTAGGGGCGGTCAAAGCTCAGGCTGTCCCATACATCCACAATCGTAAAGATGCGGGCCTCTAGCGGGATGTGCTCACCCTTAAGCCCGCGTGGGTAGCCGCTGCCATCCCATTTTTCGTGGTGGCAGTATGGGATGTTCAAGGCAGGTCGCAAAAATTGGATCGGTAAGAGCATCTCATAGGCATAAATGGGATGCAGCCGCATGATTTGCAGCTCTTCATCGAACAGCGGCCCGGTCTTGAACAAAATGCTGTCTGGGACGCCCATTTTACCAATATCATGCAAGAGCGCCCCACGTCGGACGTGCGTGACTTCTTCCGGGCTCATTCCCATAAAACGCGCCAATTTGACCGTCATCTCAGACACCCGCTTGGCGTGACCTTCCGTCTCACGGTCGCGCAATTCCAGGGCGCGTGCCCAACCCTCCAGGGTAGCTTCATAGGCCGCAGTCAGTTCTCGTTCGCGCAGCTTCCGATCGGTTATGTCCTCGATGCTGCAATCAAAATAGACGCCTCCATCATTTTCAGCCTCGTTAACCACCCGGGCGCGTACCTGTCCCCACAGCACAGAACCGTCCCTTTTCTTTAACTTGATCTCAATTCCATCCACGCTACCCTTGGCTAACAACCGCTCCGAAAAATCTTGCCGCCGCTCGGGTTCCACCCACATATCCGCGGCGGTATAGCGCATCAGTTCATCTTCGCTGGTGAAGCCAAATAATTTCAAGTAGGCCGGGTTAGCCATCAGGTATTCGCCCTTCGGACCAGGCCGGGTCCGGTAAACCCCCACCGGTAGATTCTCCACCAGCGTACGGTAAAGCTCCTCACTCCTGCGCAGGGCCTCTTCGGTCCGTTTACGCTCGATCACCATGGCTACCTGCGTCGATACAAATGTTAGAATGTGGAGCTCTCTTTCATCAAAGCGAATACCCTCTCGATAAGTCTGGACGGCCATTACCCCAATCGTGCGCTCTTTCACCTTGAGCGGAACTCCCAACCAGTCCAAAGAAGGCGGCCCGACACGCACCACTTCTTTACGTGCAATCAATTCCAGCAGCACTTCTGGTCGAGCCAACAAAGGCTGTCCGGTTCGCAATACATATTCCGTCAGCCCCTTCCCGCGTTGTTGGGGCGGCGGTGTATCTTCATGTTCATCCACAAAATAAGGAAAGCTGATCTGATCGCTATGCTCATCGTAAAGGGCAATAAAGAAGTTCTGTAAGGGCATTAACTCACCCAAAATGCCATGGATCAGGGCAAACAAATCCTCCAGGTTGACCGCTGAGAAGGCTGCCTGCGAGATCTGGTAGATGGCATTTTGCACTTTCTCGGCGTCCTTGCGCTCGGTAATGTCATAAATAGTACCCTGAGCCAGCTCCTGTTTTCCAAAGACCTCATTAACTCGCTGGACCAATTCATGTACCCAGCGTATCTGCCCATCTTTGCGGATGATACGGTACTCGCATTCACCCGACCTGGATGGCGATGCCTGTATTTCATCAATGGCAACATTGAATTGGGCCAGATCCTGCGGATGGATGATCTGGTTCCATCGCAGATTTCCCTCTAAAAATTCCGATCCAGTATATCCAGTGATCTCTTCAATAGCGCCGTTTATAAACAAAGGTGTGAAATCCAGCCTGGCCCCGAAAGCAATCCCCTGAAAATTTTGTACAAAGGAACGGTAGCGCTCTTCGCTTTCCCGGATCTGGCGGTCGAGCCGGTTTTCACTGATGGCGATGCTGATCTGCTCGCCCAAAGCGGTCATTAAGCGCAGATCGCTTTCGTCCAAAACAACCCCGCCGGTGCTTTCCACATTCACGATACCGAATACCTGGCCGTGCTCTAAAAGCGGGACGCATACCTCTGAAATCACCCCTTCAATGGCGCCAATGAAATCAGGGTCGCTGCGCACATCCTTTACCAGGACGGGCTGGCTGGTACGAGCAACCCGCCCACAAATGCCTTCAGAAAGTGGAATCCTATTGAAACATCTTTCGTATCCCACCTGCTGCTCTAACACCAATTCGTCGCCTTCGACCAGGTAGACGCTAATTTGGGTATAACCGAAGGTGCCGGCAAATGATTCAACCACCGTGCGAAAGATCTCTGGCAGTTCCAATTTGCGGGCCAGGGCGCTCCGCACGCGGTCCAAAAGCGACAACTCTTGCGCCTGTCGCTTGGCAGTAACAAACAAGCTGCGGTAGCGCTGTTCACTCTCGCGCAGGGCCTGCTCGGCACGTTTGCGCTCGACAATATCCTGGCGGAGCTGATCGTTAAGGTTCTCCAATTCTAGCGTGCGCTCCTTAACCAGGCGCTCCAATTCGTCGTGCGACCGGTGCAAAATGGCCTCGGCCGCTTTGCGCTCCGAGATATCTCGGGCGCTGCCGGCCGTACCAATCACCTGGCCAAAATCATCCAGAATAGGAACTTTGATCGTCTCGACCCAAATTTGCTCGCCGCGACTGTTGGTGAGTAGCTCATCGATCCGCTTGGGCATCCGCTTTTCCATCACGTCCTGATCATCTGACGTGTAAGCTTCAGCCAGATCTTTGGGACCGACATCAAAATCCGTTTTACCGATCATGTCCTGGATGGGGATGTTGTAATTATCCGAAAGTGGCTGGTTAACCGCAATGAAACGGCCATTCTTATCTTTGAGCCAGGCCATATCGGAGATACTGTCCAAAAGCGCTTTTTGCTGTTTCTGAGTTTCCTGAAGTTGTAAGTTGACTCCCGCCAGCTCGGCAGTACGCTTTTCAACCTGGGTTTCCAGGTTGGAATAAAGGTTTAACAGAGCCACTTCGGCCTGTTTACGGGCGGTAACATCATGAAATAATGCACAAACAATTTGGCGCTGCCCGTAGCCGATTAAATTAAGGGTAATCTCAAGAAAGAGCTGGGCGCCATCTTTTCGGAGGTAAGCCTCTGCAGTATCCAAAGCGAGATGACGTTCTAATCGCAGGCTGTCTTCGGCCAGGGCGCGCTCTAGCCGTTGCGCCAAGTGGAGGTTGGATGCACCGTTGTAAGCCTCGATCAGGCTCGAGATGGTATGCGAGTTGATATCCTCGCTCGATAACCCGCTCAGGTGCAAGAAAGCCGGATTGACCTCTAGAATCCGGTAACTTTCCGGATCAATCAGCATGATTCCATCCGCTGATTGTTCTACGATCGCCGAATAACGCTCTTCACTTTCCCGTAATCTCTGTTCCAGCAGGTGCTTTTGCAACGCCATTTCAATCGTGGCATGCAGATTTCGCTCTTCAAACGGCTTCAGGAGATACCCAAACGGATTGGTGATCTTGGCTTGCTGCAAAATCTCATTATCCGCATAGGCAGTCAGATAAACCACCGGTATAACGCTCAGCCGGCTAATCTGCTCAGCCGCCTCCAACCCGCTCATCTCACCTTCCAGGACAATATCCATCAGAATCAGGTCGGGATGGCCGTCCGCGGCAGCCTGTATTGCATCCGGCCCGTTGTTGATAACTGCCAGCACGTCATAGCCTAACTTTTTAAGGGTATTTTGTAGATGATGCCCGATAATGCCATCATCTTCAACTACCAGAATGGAAGGTGTATGCCTGGTTTCCATCTAATCCTGCCCAACCGTCCGGTGCTCCTGGCTTTGTGTTTGCTTTACGGCCATTTCACCCTCAAGCATTAACCGTCCGGTATTACGTATTTTCCTTTCAGTGAAGTTGATCGTAAATTTTGTACCCGCATCACGCTCCATCCGGATCGAGCCGTTCAATTGTTTTGTCAGGATGTTTACAAGCTGCATCCCCAGCGTATCAGTGGCATTAAAATCTAAATCTTTCGGGAAACCGATCCCATTATCTTGCACGATCAGCGTGTAGATATTTGATCCTTCCACTCCACCCACAGGGTGCCCCTGGCCCGCCAATATGATCCAAACCTGGCCCCGCCTGCCATCCGGAAAGGCATATTTCAAAGCATTTGAAACCAGCTCATTGATAATCAGGCCGCAGGGGATAGCCGTATCGACCCCCAAATAAATATCTTCGATCTCGATCTGCAAATCCACGTTGGGGTTAATTACAAAGGCGTGGAACAGGCTGGCAGTCAGTTTTTGGATATATTCGGCAAAATTGATGCGCGCCAGGTCTTTTGATTGGTATAAACCTTCGTGTACCAGAGCCATCGAGCGAACTCTCGCCTGAGTTTCATTAAACATCTGGTGAGTTTGCGGGTCCTGGATACCATCTGCCTGCAAACTGAGCAGGCTGGAAATAACTTGCAGATTATTCTTAACCCGGTGATGAACCTCGCGCAGCAATACTTCCTTTTCACGCAAAGCGGTTTTAATCTGCTCGTTTGCTTCTTTTCGCTCTGTAATATCGTGGACCACCCCGATCACGCCGATTATTTCGCCTGAAGCGCTGAAGTGTGGGCCATAAAATCCGCTGGCCCAATTGACCCGTTCCGCCGTAATATATTGGATGTCCGGTATAGATACCGTTTCACCTGCCAGGGCGCGCTCGAACAGCCGGTCTACGCCCATTGGCAGATAGACATCTTGAGCTCTTTTACCCAAAACGCTGCTGGCAGAAATTCCGGTCAGCTTTTCCATAAAGGGATTCCAGATCATATAGCGGAGCTGGCTGTCGCACACAATAATGCCGGCATTGGCGCCTGAGATTACCTCGCTGTTCAATTGGTTCGACTCACGCAGCTTGCCTTCAACCAGCTGGCGCACCTCCAACTCGCGTTGGGCAGCCGTGTACAGCCGTGCATTATCCATTGCGATTGAGGCCAACTGTGCCAGGCGATTGACCCATTCCACCTGCTCGTTATCGAAAGGTTGACCGGGCTGAGTGTGCACCAGCCCCAACACACCGCTTATTTCCAATCCCGATTTGAGCGGGACAGCCACAATGGTATGGAAATCGGCCTTAATTTTTGAAGAGCGTCCTTCCCAACCATAGTAATCCTCGATCATTAACGGTTTCCCACTCTGTAAGACCCTGCCACTCACTCCTTCACCCACATCCAGGTGCAAGCCGATATACTCACTAAAAATGCCGACCCCAACCTTTAAATCCAGGCCGGAACTGCGCCCATCCTGGCTGGTCAGATATAAAAAGGCATCCGGCAGGTTGAATAATTGGGTAGCCCGCTGTACGATGCTTTGCAAGACGTCGCTGGCATCCAGACGGTTGAGCAAAGCCAGAGCAGTTTCATTCAAAGCTTCCAGGTAAGCGTTCTGGCGGGTCAGGAATTGTTCCGCTTCCCACAGAGTATCCTCCGTCCTCTTACGCTCGATCGCCATAGCAACCTGGGTAGAGACAAAAGTCAGGATCTCCAACTCCTGTTTGCCAAAACGGATGCCTTCTTTATAAGTCTGTACGGCCATTACGCCGATGGTACGCTCTTTGACTTTGAGCGGTACCCCTAACCAGTCCAATGAAGGCGCTCCAACCGTTATTGCATCCCCATTTCTTTCCATTTCAAGAAAGCGTTCGGGCGGAATAAACTGCGGGCTTCCGCTGCGCAGCACATACTCCGTTAATCCTTTACCGGCCTTGCGAGGCGGCGGTGTCTGGTCGTATTCATCTACAAAGTAAGCAAAACTGATTAAATCGCTCTCGGGAGAATAAAGGGCAATAAAAAAGTTGTCCACCGGCATCAGCTCGGCCAGGATTTCATGGATCGAATCATACAAGGCATCCAAATTACTGGCAGCGTAAACTGCCTGTGAGATACGATAAATACTATCCTGTATTTTTTCAGCCCGTTTGCGCTCGGAAATATCCAACATCAATCCAAGAATACGCTGAGGCTGCCCCGCAGACTGCACCTGAACTGCATCATCACTGACCCAGACCTGTCGTCCATCCCGGGTGAAAATGCGGTACTCAGCATGCAAAGGAGTTCCCGTATCCTTACAGTTATTTTCCAGCAGTAGCACTGTTTCCCGGTCTTCCGGGTGGATCTGTCGCATCCACATCTCAACATTATCCTGCCACTCTTTCACCGAAAAGCCCAGCAGATGCTCAATTTGCGGGCTGACATATTCCCATTTCCCATAGGGCCCCGGTTCGGCAATGTAGACAACCGCCGGGTTTTGCTCAATCATGGCCAACAGTTTTGTCTCAGATTCCTGGGCACTTGCTAAAGCTTCTTCCAGACGGCTGGAAATCATCCAGGAAGCAAAAGCCAGCAGGAAAAGCGTGGGGGTTGAAATGTAATTGTAGGGCGTATTTACCCCGCTCATAAAGTAAGCTGCTGAATAGCCGAGAATTGAGAACAGCGCAAGATAGATCGAGCTGTTGGGGGTCAGGATGAAACTGGCTGCCACAGTTGGAAGCGCATACAGCACAAACACCTTATCCAGATCTGAAATCGGGAAGGCAAACGATATGCTCAGGATTAGAATGGAGAGGAAAAACCAGGCTGACAAACGCAAATGCCCGGAACGATTCAACAACCAGATCACCACAAAGGCCAGCACACCAGCCAGGTCCCCTAAAACATAATAGAGCAGCTCATGGCTGGGACTGATTATCCACTGCACCAGGTTTACAATCGTCAGGGAAACAATTAAAGCGAGCACTGCCAGGGCAAATATGCTGAGAAATTGAGCTCTCCGCTTATCCTGTGGGCTGATCATCCGGTTATCTAGAAATTTTGAAAAAAGGCTGCTGTTAATTTCACCCATAGCTGCTACATTCGCCTATTTCGCCACAACACAGTTGCGCCCGGTTGATTTCGCCATATACATAGCCTGGTCCGCACGATTCAAGAGCTCTGCCCAATCCTGAATGCTTTCACTCTGCAAGATATCTTTAGCTCGCAAAGCGCCTTCCTCGCTGCGCTGGCGCAAAACGCCTTTATAAGCCATGCTGGTTACCCCCAGACTGACCGTTACAGCGATATCGCCCTTCTCCGTCTTTATGAAATTTTCTGAGATCACCTGGCGCAGGCGTTCGGCTACCTGGGTGGCAGATGCCAGGTCTGTAGCTGGGAGCAAAATAACGAACTCATCGCCGCCCTCACCACCATAGCGACCAATCAGGTCAATATCCCGCAGATTCCTGCGGCAGATATGAGCAATCCAGCGCAGCACCTCATCGCCGGTATCATGTCCATAGGTATCGTTGACTTTTTTAAAGAAATCGACATCCATTAAAATCAGGGATGGCAGGTGGGTATTGGTAAGAGCACGCTTGACTTCCTCCTGGCCCAGCTCGAAAATACCGCGCCGGTTATACAGCCCGGTCAGGTCATCGGTAATAGCCAGCGTTTGAACTTTACTCAATAAGCGGGCATTCTCCAGGGTAATGGCCACCTGGCTGGCAAAGACTGAAAGGGCCGCCAGATCGTTTACTTTGAGATGGTCGCCCCAGATTGCTAATAACCCCACATCCATAAAGCTGTCGTCAGAGGTCTTTTCACCGATGCTCAGTGGCAGGCTAATGGCCTTTGTTTTAGCAGTGATCCCCGCCAGATCGAGCGGCCCTTCGATCGATTCAACAGCCAGGGCATTTGCTGCCGTGGATAACCTCTCAAACAGGTTTGAACAAAATTTAGGCTGGTGAGTGTCAAAAATCTCTAATTTGCCTAAAACCTCTTGAATATTTTGCAGCTTGCGCTGCCGAGCAGTTTTATCCGGATTTTGAAGCGCCGTCTGTTCTAAATAATTAACTGCGACAGGGCGGATAGAGTTGTAGTGAATTACCGGCAGTCGTGATACAGGATCGGCCCGGATTAAAGCACAGCTCAACCCAATGCCGTGCAGTTCCTTTCCAAGAGTTTCCATAACTTTGTCCGGGTCCGGCACAATCTCGATGCGGGTCGCTACATGACCCAGGGCCGTGATGAGGTTGTTGGCATAAGTCAGTTCGGCAGTTTTCTGGCGTTCGGTTTCAAGAAGGCGCACATTTGTTACGGCCAAAGCAATTTGCCCGGCAGCTTGCTCGCCCCAGGTAACCTCTTCAGGCTGAAAAGAATGGGACAGATTGTAGCCGATGATAATAGCGCCTAATTTTTGGCCGCCAGCCATCAAAGGCAGACCCAGCATAGCTGTATGCGCATAAATAGAAGCCAGTGCCGGGTCAATATAGGGCGTCTGAGAGATATCTGTTACCAACAGGGCTGAACCGGCTTCCAGGATGGAATAGGTGAACGTGCGTTCTCCTGGTTTAAACAGCCGCCGGTGATGCGCCTTTGCATGGGGGATCTTTTTGCCTGTATAACTGGCCATTCTCCTGGTTATTTGCTCTGCTTCATCCCAGGTTTCGATAGTAACCTGGTCAGCCTTGAAATATTTGGCCATATAGGCCGCCAGAGTTTGCAACATATCGACCAGATTCGTCGAACTGAGCGCCAGTTGAGTAATTTCATTCAACAAGGTCAGAAAGCGAGCGCGCTGTTGAGATTCCTCGTAAAGACGGGCATTTTCGATTGCAATGGCGGCCTGGTCTGCAAACGCTTTTAACCGATTGGCATGGCCCTGGTTGAAGAACCCTTCCAGCGAGCTGTCCAGCGTCAAAAAGCCTACCAGCTTACCCTTGATCTGGATTGGGGCGCTGGCTTCCGAACGTATCCAGCTGGTGGGCAGAATTGAGATCCAACCATCATACAATGCCACAGATGGAATCGCGAGGGGTTTACCGCTCTCAGCCATCCAGCGCAGGTTGGGTGTGGCTGAAATACTAAAACGAGTTTGTTGGATGACGTCCTGCAAGCCGCGCTCGGCATAACCCTGGCTGCGCACAATGCGCACTTCATCCCCTTCCACCAGCATGATGGTGGTGCCTTCATAAGGTACGACCCTTCCAATGTTGGTCAGAATTCGGTCGAAGACTTCATCCAGATCCAGTGTGCTGTTGAGCACGGCGGCTGTATCCCGCAAGGCTTCGGCCAGGGCGCGCTGTTCAGCCTCGGTCTGTTCGATCTTTTTTTGTTCGGTTACGTCGCGAAAGATACCAAAAGTGCATTGGTACTGACCGTCCGCTCCAAACTGGGGAGTGGCCGTTACATTGATGATTCTTTTTTCGCCATCCAGACGCTGAATTTTAATCTCATAGAGCCCCTTTTCCCCCAGCTTACGCCGGCCCGTCTGGCTTGTAATCAATTGATAGTCTTTCAGATCGGTAAATTCACGTAAATTGCGACCGGTCATACCACCCGGTACAGTTCCAAAGATGGCCTCGGCCGCCGGGTTAGCAAAGATGAAATTCTCCTGCGTATCGACCATGCCGATGCCTTCACCCTGATTATCCACCAGGGTGCGGAAAAGCTGCTCACTCGATCTGAGCGCTTTTTCAAGTTGATCTTTTCGTAAAGCCATCTCTATCGTTGAGAACAGGCTGCGTTCTTCAAACGGCTTCAAAATATAGCCAAACGGGTCGGTAACTTTGGCGCGCTGCAGGGTGTCATTGTCCGCCAGGGCAGTCAGATAGATCACCGGGATTTCGAAGCGGCCGTAAATCTGGCCGGCAGCTTTCACCCCATCTACCTCTCCATCCAAATTGATATCCATTAATACCAGATCAGGATGTTCTTCAGAGGAGATGCTGATGGCTTGCTCCCCACTGGAAACTACATCCAGCACCTGGTAACCGAGTTTTCTCAGAGTATTCTGAATATGCCGTCCGATGATCCCATCATCTTCGACAACCAGAATTCTTGAACTGGCCATACCGGTTCTCCTCAATCAACCGACAAAGATATACCCCTGAATCCTTACATATCCGGTAAGATGAAGTAGCAGCAATTTTCGTACCAGGTTGGCTGATTTTGCGTATACAAGTAAAAGTATACAGTGAAGCTTTGATAACTACCAGAAAAAAAGAGATCAAAACACCTCTCTAGAGAGGTGTTTTGATATGAGTTATCAATTTTGTTAGGTAGGGTGACACCGCCAAAAATTAAAATCAGTTCCTGGATGACCCAGCAGCCGGATGGCTGGCCGCTTGGCTGCGGCTTGCTCGGCAACATTGATGCCTGACAATCGTTGAATATTTCTGAAACCACCGTAAAATCGCACGTCGAAATCATTTTGCGCAAGTTTGGCCTCAACAGCCGCGCCTCTCTTCGCCTTCCTCTGGCGCCCTGGGACTTGACCAGTTACCTGTAATCGCTATCCCACAGGGCGATAATGCCGGCCTCGATCCGTTGGGGCAGACGGCGTCTGCCCTTCTTTCCAATCCCGCCCGTGACTCAATAACCGCCCCTCGGCCGTAACCGTAGGGGCAGGCCTGGCCGAAGGTGCCCTCATCCCCTTTTATCCCCCCGGAGGTTTTATATCCCTGTTATCATCTGGCTGTCACCGGCATGGTTATTAAGGTCGAACAACAAACTCTTTCGCTTCATTCCGATGTACAATAATGAATAAAATCACAAAAAAGGAGATTGGCCATGAAAGGGAACGATAAAGTTATTGAGAACCTCAACTATCAGCTGGCGGATGAGCTAACTGCAGTTAGCCAATATATGGTCCATTCGAGTATGTGTGAAAATTGGGGCTATGGAAAACTTCACCAGGTCACCGAGGGGCGTGCCAAAGATGAAATGAAGCATGCTGAAATGCTGATAGAGCGCATCCTATTTCTGGAAGCTACCCCGGTTGTCGCCAAACTGAATAAGATGGTCATTGGCGAGAAGGTTGAAGACCAGCTCAAAATCGATCTAGAATCAGAAATTGGGGCAATCAAGGGTTACAACGTTGGCATTCGCCTGGTATCCGAGGCTGGCGATTATGGCAGTGCCGAATTGTTGAAATCGATCTTGAAGGACGAAGAGGCACACTTAGATTGGCTCGAAGCTCAATTAGATGAGATCGATCAAATGGGCATCCAAAACTATCTGGTTGAAAAAGTGGCCTAAAGAAGTCCATTGCATTCTAAAAAAAAATCACAGCGCCCGCTAGCACAGCGGGCGTAATGATTTTACAGTTAAATTTTGTAGTTTGGTTCACGTGCCCTTACCATTCCCATTCCCATTCAACCCGACCATCATCTCCCCTCATCCCACCCGTTAAATCCTCTTCATAACGAATTCCTGAATGCTTTCTTTTAGCCTGGCGTGAACAGCTTCCTGAGCGCAGGGACGGGAAGACCGGATCTTTCAACCAGGGCCATCAGCTCATTGCCAAGCTGGACCATTTCATCGGGCGCCTGGGAGATGTGATACATACCGCCCACTTCCATAAATTTAGAGGGAAGTGCCGCACGTAATCCTGCCACCAGCAGGAAGCGCGGGATGATTTTCAGAACGAAAACGCTGGCCGGAGTGACGTGGAACCCCACCGCCGGAAGGACATCCAGCACTTCGCGCATCGCCTCGACGAGCAAACCCAGATCGGCGGTCGTGTAGCGTGCGATCGAGGCGCGATCGTAGCCGCGCTGCATGGCAAAGCGCCCCAGCGGTGCAACCAGCGCGGCGTGCGTCGCAAGATAATCCGTAACATTCCTCGAAGTGGCGGCGGGGAAACCCGCCTGGCGCAGAATGCCCACCAGCCGCCTCAGCCTCGGAGTAATGGTTCCATCCACTTCACCATAGGGGGTCGGCCATAACCGCCCTGCCAGGTTGGATGCGGTTCCGGCACTCGCCATGGCGCGGATGACGCTGCCATCCCGTTTTCCTGCGCCGAACACGAAACCCAACAGGACCCGCTCCTTACCCAATGCCCTGATAAATTCATCCGGGCCGGATGGGTTGTTGACCATAAAAACGACATTTGGAGAGTGGTTATTGGCCAGCACTGGCAAAAGGTCAGCTACCTGGTTTTTCCTGACGATCACAAAGATGTAATCATAGCAATCTTGCGGATCGAGATGGTCGATGACCGGAACCTTCGTAACGCTGCGGGTATTCTTGAATGAATCTTCGATCACGATGCCATCATTCCGGATATCTTCATAGCGTCTGCCTCGGGCCAGGACCGTCACATCGATGCCCGCCTTACAGAGACCTACGGCGCAGATTGAACCGTTCACACCGGCTCCGATCACGAGTATCCTTGCATTATCTGTTTTCATGCTGACCTCCTCATTTTCCAGGATATGGAACGATTGCCGCAATTAGCAGGCATCCCAAGATGGCCGCCCAGGCCCAGATCGGTCCAAACATCTTCGTACGCTTCCTGTATTCCTGATACTGCGTTGGAAAACGCTTGCCGACATCATACCTTTCCTCAATAACCGCTTCTACAGCATTCGCCAAAAAAACCACTGGTACCATCAGTAATCCATCCCAACTTAAGGTAACCAGAGCCAATCCAAGAGATACCCCAATGGCGCCTGCGTAAAGGGGATGTCTGAAATAGTGATATATCCCAGAAGTGAGAAGTCCCTCCTTAACATCCTGCCCGCCCAACGTCTTTCTTTGCCGAAGCGCCATCCCCATTACAAGTACTGCTGCCCCAATTATCGCCGCGCCGATGACCACAAATATTATGCGGACGTCAGGTTGTAAAAAGAAGCTGGGTGGAGAAATGACGTTTGGTTCAGATGGTAAGGCGGTCATGAGATAACAAAGAAGGCTGTAAATAATGACCAGGCCAAGATTGAAAACTCTATTTTCGAGTAAGTCTTTATAATTCTGGCGGCGACTTAAAAAATAACCTGAAGCACTCAATAATAAAATCCATAAACCAAGAAGCACCCCCCGGATTACCCACATTCTTATCCTCATTGATTAGTTCTTGACAGGATAAATATACGTGTTACTATTATTTAGTACATAGCATTTTATTAATTTAGCACATACTAATAATAATTAATGTATCATTATAAATTTCAATTGTCAAGGTGAAGAATGGAACAATCGCATAAAACTCAACCAGAAAGTCGACCTACTCCCACGATTGAGGATTACCTGGCGATTATATACGTGATGGAGCGGGATGGAGACGAAGTGGTGGCGGCCCGCCTGGCTGAATCCCTGGAGGTGGCTCCGCCGACTGTGACGGTGACACTCAAACGTATGGATCGCGATGGCTGGATTGCGACGGATCAAAGAAAAAAAATCCGCCTGACCGATAAAGGATGCGCGGCAGCCAGCTCTGTGATTCGGCGCCACATGCTCACCGAGTGGATGCTGGCGCGCATGCTGAAGGTACCCTGGTCTCGTGTGCATGCCGAAGCCGACCAGATCGAGCACGCCATTTCGGACGAGATGGAAATACAGATGCGCACCAACCTGAATGATCCTCAGTTCTGCCCACACGGAAATCCGCTCCCCGGTTATGAGCATGTTGCAGCTGGCTGGTTTCCACTGAACGGCGTGCTACCCGGCGAGAAAGTCATCATCCGTCGGATCCATGAGACGGCAGAAGATAATAATGAGTTAATGGAGTTCCTTGAAAAGAATGATATCGTACCTGGGGCTCTGGCGGAAGTGACAGAGATATTACCTTTTAATCAGACACTAAGCCTGCAATTGGGAGAACAAAAGGTGGCATTGGGCTTCCCGACCGCTAAGTATATCTTCGTGGAAAAGGTCGCTTGAATCTGTAATGAACAGGAATTAGCATATGCAACTAATGGAATTACAGCCCGGCAATGAGGCGGTCGTTCGCCGGTTGGAAGGCGGCCGCTCTGTCCTTTCTCGGTTGGCTGCATTAGGTTTCACACCGGGGGCCGTTGTTACGGTTCTAAGGGGCAGCGACCATGGACCCCTGCTGGTCTCCTTGCGCGGTTCGCGAGTCGCCTTAGGCCGGGGTGAAGCCGCTCATATATTTGTGTCTCCTACCGGGAAAGAAAAACTGACTGAAACAGAAACTATCAACCATAGCAACCTCTCTATTGCCTTGACAGGCCAACCTAATGTGGGGAAATCATCCGTATTCAATTTGCTAACTGGTCTGAACCAGCATGTTGGCAATTGGACCGGTAAGACAATTGAGTGCAAGACCGGTACAATTAAATATAAAGGGACCGAATTCTCGGTCGTCGATCTCCCGGGAACTTACAGCCTGACCGCCAGCTCTGAAGAGGAGCGTCTGGCCCGAGACTATATCATTAAGGAACACCCGGACTTGATTGTCGCTGTAGTAAATGCGGCATCACTGGAACGCAGCCTTTATCTGGTTGCAGAACTTCTCCTTCTGCCAGTGCCGGTCGTTGTCGCACTTAACATGGTCGATGTGGCCGAGCGAGAAGGGATTCAGGTTGAACCCAAAGTGCTGGAAGCAGCATTAGGCGTTCCAGTCGTATCAATGGTTGCGTCCAAAGGCATTGGTCTCGTAGAACTCGAAGAAGCCGTCCTGCGATTGTCAAAACATGAGATCTCTTATCAGCCCAAAAGGCCTTTGATTTTACCGGCTCATCAGGCGGTGTTGAATCAGCTAAGAGGTTTGATCGGCTCTTACGTGCTGCCATCCTACCCTGAGGAATGGGTAGCGCTCAAGCTGCTGGAAGGGGATGAAGAGCTAACTGGGTTGATGAAATCGGCCATGCCTCCCGAAGCGTGGAAAAAAGTATATGCATTGTTATATCAGCACGAAGATGCAATTCTGGATATTGCCGGCGCTCGGTACGAGTGGATCGCCCGCGTAATTCGGGCAGCGGTCGTTGAGCCAAAAGCAACCCGCGTTGGGATGACCACCCGCCTGGACAGAGTTCTGACTCATCCAATTTGGGGTACATTGATCCTGATCGTAATTCTAGGCGTGGCGTTTTGGCTGACCTATCAAGTCGGTAGCCCGATCCAGGCCTGGCTTAGCCAGCAGGTCGTTCAATTGGCGCGATTTTTACGGATCGAATGGGCGCAGGGGCCCAAGTGGTTGGTCGAATTCTTGGCCGCTGGAATCCTGGGGGGAATTGGGATGGTTCTGACATTCCTGCCGATCCTGATCATTTTCTTCGCCATCCTGGGGTTTATGGAAGATACCGGCTATATGGCAAGAGCAGCCTATCTTTCAGACCGGTGGATGCATATGATGGGCTTGCATGGCAAGAGTTTTATGCCGATCCTGTTGGGCTTTGGTTGTAATGTCCCAGCCATATTGGGGACACGGATCATCGAGTCACGCCGGGCGCGTTTATTGACCATTTTGCTGATCCCGTTGGTTCCCTGTACTGCACGCATGGCGGTCATCGCGATCCTGGCCGCAGTTTTCTTCGGATCGAGCGCTTTCTGGATCTCATGGGGACTGATAGGTTGTGGTTTGTTAATCCTGGCAGGCCTGGGATTAGTTCTGCACCATTTCTTCTTCGGAAACGAGCATGTCCCCTTTATCATGGAATTACCGCTCTATCATCTCCCTAACCTCAGGACAATTGGCATCTATGTCAAAGATAATATCCTGGGTTTTTTGAAAAAGGCTGGCACTACGATATTGGTCGCCACATTGTTCGTTTGGGCGCTCTCCTACTTCCCAACCGGAAATGTGATGACCAGCTATCTGGGCATGGTTGGAAAGTTTCTGGAACCTATTGGAAGCTGGATGGGCCTGCCATGGCCTGTCCTCGTAGCGCTGCTAACCAGCTTTGTAGCCAAAGAAAACACAGTGGCGACCTTGGGGGTCTTGTATGGCAATTTGAACGTGTTGAAAACTGTCATGATACCGGCCGCGATGTTATCTTTTCTGGTATTTCAGTTACTTTTTATCCCTTGCGTAGGGACGGTAGCAGCTATCCACCAGGAGACCAGTTCCTGGAAATGGACAGCTATCAGCATAGGCATGCAACTGGCTTTGTCACTCGGATTGGCTGTCGCGGTTTATCAGATTGGGAGACTTCTCTAAAATGTTCCGCCGATTTCTAGAGACGATCCAGGCTGGAGATGTGCAAAGCTTGCTGGAGATTGCTCGCAAGATGGATATCTCTCAAGATATGGTTCTCCAGATCGCAATAGATTTGACGAACAAGGGATATCTGGAAGAAATCGGGGCAGACTGCAATGAACCACAAAAAGGTTGTTCGGATTGTCCTGTCAGCAACGACTGTCAGGCGATCGTCAGACATTGGTTCTTGACAGAAAAAGGCAGGAACGCAGTTTCAACCACATCGACGACCAAATAGTCAATAATCATTTATATCGTTGTTTCATATGATCCTTTTTATGGGTGACGAGCAATTATAGGACAAATCGGCAAGGAGAAATAGGCTTTACGGCAAGGTGTATCTGAATGGACAGGAGACGGTCAGCAAGAACGATTTAGACAGATTTCTGGGCTCACTTATAGGGGGTAGCCTGCAAGCCAGAACCTATCGCCGCAGGACATAGCCTCGCAGCTCGTCAATCAGTCTACTCAGCAACAGACCGCCCAAACCTGGGCTACACAGTGTTGGGATCAGCTCTCACCGCGCCAGAAACAGATTGCCGCCCACGTGTGCCGGGGCGACACCACTCGCCAGATCACCGCCCAGTTGAATATTTCTGAGACCACCGTAAAATCGCACGTTGAAGCCATTTTGCGTAAATTCGACATAAACAGCCGCCAGGCCCTTCGCCAGCTTCTGGCACCCTGGGACTTGAGCAGTTACCTGTAAGCAGTTTCCCTGGAATAAGTTTACTTGGAAGTGCTAGTATAGTTTAATTACCCGCCTTCTACAATCTTGATTTCATCTTCTGTCAACCCATACAGCTCGTACACCAGCCGGTCGACCGGCCCGTCCGTTGCCTGGACCGGACGCCGGATCATCTCTTTCTTCTGCGGCAGCCGGGCCGCTCCCGCTTGTTGTTCCACTTCCAGCTCCATCAGCCTTTTTACACCACTCTATGAGACAGTACCGAAAACGCACATAGGCAGCTTGTCTTTAAGAATCGTGTAGTCCTCATTTGCGCCTATTTTCCCAACATCTTTCCAGCAATCAAGTCAGCCGCAGAGTGGGTTACGAATCAATCTACCCTGAACTCAAGGGCTGTTCCTGGTTCGGCTGGTAGCCAAGCCGACTGCCTGTCAGAATAATAACCAGGATTGCCAGCAAAGCAAATCCTATAACGAAGGCCAGGTTTGTTCTAGATACGATTGGGGCAGAGAAGAGTGGTTGCACGGTGCTGCCAAAGGTATCATAGCTGGCATGCAGCAAAATCGCAATGAAAATGCTCCCCTGAGTATGGTTGAAGACCCAGGTCATAATGATCGCCAGGGCCATAACCTGCAGGAAAAAAATAGGTAAATTGAAGTAGAAGGCAGATAAACCAGTGCCTGGCCCTCCCCCCTGTGACGCGGTAAGGAAGTCCTCCAGGTGCCAGAATGTCCACAAGACACCCAGGAGCAGAGTGGCCCGCAATGCGCCATAGCGGGATTGCATGCGCGGCAGAGCGAAGCCGCGCCATCCGATTTCCTCGCCCAGCGGCCCACCCCCAAAAAAGATGAGGATAAAGAGAAACGGATACCTCACTAGAAAAAATTGAGGAAGACCCTGAAAACTTGACAGCGCTCCCGGCAGGACAAGGATCCCAAACAGGATCAATGCTGGAATGCCCAGCAGGATGAACACATACCATACCCAGCCTGCGCGCACTTGTTTTATGCGGTTTCTTACGCCAAGCCATCCTGCTTTCCCTTCAGTGATACGGAACATGATGTATGCAGACACGGCTGGTCCGAATGTGTGGAGGATGTAGAATAAATTGTAAAACGAGGCTTTAGGCAGGATACTCCATTCTGAGAGCACATAGGGTATGAATATGATCCAGGTGAACGCATACGCCATAAAAAAGAAAGAGAACAAGGGATGCTGCCGCATCCACTGTTGCAGATTTCTCGAAATAGATATTGATTGACTGTATTTCATTGAAGTGTGTATGAAAAAAATCCTTTTTCTGCTTAAAGTTTAGTTTTGGTTTGGTTTGTTACGTTTCTCGTATACACATGGAATCGAGGCCAAGCCACCCAACAATAATTATACGATTGTGCAGCCCTTTTCCTGTAGTCTTATCCACCTTCCACAATCTTGATTTCTTCCTCGCTCAACCCATAAAGCTCGTACACCAGCCGGTCGATCTGCTCATCCGTGGCCTGGACCGGACGTTGGATCATCTCTTTCTCCTGTGGCAGCCGGTCGGCGCCGGTAGCGTATACGGACGACAATTGCCCGCTGATGGGCCCAGTGGCTGGATGTGCGGGGCTGTTCCTGGCAACGGCTTTCCATTCGACCGTGATCAGCACGCCCCTGGTTGGCGAGCTGATGGTCGATCTGGTTACCCGGGGAGTATGTGAGCTAAAGTTGGATGCCTTCTTACCGGATAGAAATATCGGTTGAGGTAGAATTCTTCCGGCTCTTAATCAGGCGGGCGATGCCCCTTTGCAGCCCAACCACGACCAGAGTCAGCAAGCCGATCAGTCCAAGTTTAACCAGGATATCCGTCAGCGCCAGGGTTTGAGCGGCTCCATTGTCGCCAAAATCACGGGCGCGCTGGCCGCCTGAAAAGATCGCCAGGGCCGAACCCGGCCGGTCAAAATTAGCCAACCCGGCCACCGCCCCAAAGGCCGAGCGCTCACCTCGCCCGGAAAAGCCCCCCGGGCCAAATAACCCGGAGTTGCTGTTGACCGCCCAGTACAACGCGCCAGAAATCAGACCGGCGGCCAACAGGATGATGAGAATGCGCATAACGATTTTCAACATAGGCTTATTTCCGTTCTAAATTGTCCGCCGGCTCGATCACCGGCGCTATTGCACCGGCTGGCGCTGAGGTATGCTGTTGAGGATCATATTGGGCGGGCCGCTGGCGTAAAACCGGCCACTTCGGTAAAACCAGGTAGCGCTTGCTCATGCGCGCCACCCAATCCCAGTGCAGCGCAAAGTGCAATCCCACCAGAAACAGGGTCAGGTTAGCAGACAGGTCGTGCAGCCGGGTCCAGACAAAAAAGTTGCGCGTCACCGTGATGTTGAGCAGCGGTAGCACGCTGCGCGAGATCATTAAACCGGTCATCATCGCAATGGTGAAGGCCATGAACAGCAGTGCATCCACCACATATTGCAACCGCGAGTTGTGAAACAGGTTGTGGAAGAATTTGCGGGTCACGCTGGCAATCCAGCGCCAGTGCAGCAGCAGATGTACGATGGTGGCGCCTGCCAGGGCCAGGGCAAACCATTCGTGGATGGGCACACCGGTCAGGCCGGGTTCCATCGCCACTAAAATTCCAGCAAAAATACCGAGATCGATCAATAAATTGGTTCTGTTTAGCATGCCACACTCAAAAACAATCTGAAAGTCGGATAGATTGTTTATCATCATAAGCCGTCCGGGTTCAGATTTGATAAAGATTATATCTATATTTGGATCATATTTATAGGGTTTCTCTTACGACCACACGTCCTTCAGGTAGCCGGGTCGAGCGTCGTTAGACAAAATATTTTGCAGCTGAAATAACTTACCGCTGCAAGCAGTTATACCTGAGCCTTGATCCGTTGCTCAATCCGCATGCGTATGCACTGTATCGGCACCTGCGATATCAGTCGCTACAACCAGGACCTTACCGGAAAACCTGGGCTTGTATCAACTTTGCTGGCAAGAAGCATCACGGCGAAGACTGGTTCATGCACAGGGTAAAGTTGGTGTAGTCGTTACCCTGCTACCAGACACGGGGAATGAGACGGTACTTTACCTGGGCCATGTAAGCTGCATAGCCAGGCAGTTCCTGCCGCAGCGCACCTTCTTCCAACACGGCCCGCCATGCTAAGATGAGCATCACCAGGATCCCAAAAGGTATCCCAAGCCAGGAACCGAGTAAAAGCGGTGCCCCCAGGAAAAAGAAAATCATCGCAGCATACATCGGGTGGCGAACGTACTGGTACGGGCCGGTGGAAATGACGGCTTGCCCACGCTCTGATTGGATGCGGACGGCCATCGATAAGTATGTGTTTTCTCGAAATACGACGAAAAGGAGATAGCAGGTACACAAAAGGAGCGCCGCCCCACCCACCTGAAGATATCTTGCCACAGGTGACCAGTGAAAGCGCACAACATCAAAAGCCATGAAAAGTAACCATAAAAAGATGGAGCCATACAACAGGAGGGTCAGGATCTTATCCCAGCTTGGCCGGTTCGTTGTCTCCACCTGCAAGCGTTCCTGTAATAAATCGGAGTCGTGCATATATAACCAGGCTAATATGCCATGATTGAACCCGAACCAGATCACCAGAAAGATCCATGCGGCCGGCCAGGCTCGAATACCCCCGGGAATAAACAAGGGGACGGCATACGTTAAAACCATCATGGCGCCTTGTGCCAGAGCGTTTCTCCAATTAATTTTCATCCGCCACTTTCTTTTTCGTTGGGTCAATAATCAATCCCTGGCTGACAAATTGGGCGTTATATTCTCCGGCGCGCCTCATGGCATCGAGCGAGGTGAAATCCTCACCCGGTGAGAACAACCGCGCCAGGGGCAGACAGGCCAGATACGCCAGGGAATACGCTTCGGCTGTAATCAGCTGGAAGAAGGGATCCAGGTCCGACCGAACTAACCCTATTGATTGCAGCCTGCTCAATAAAGGCTTGAGATGATGAACCTCGTCAAAATCGCGCTCGGACACGATCTGGGCGTAGGTTTTCCAGCCTTCCGCCATTTCCCACAGATAGATCCTCGCAATCAGCGGGTGTGTGAGCAAGTAATCAAAATAGGCCTTGAGGTAGGTTTGGAGTAAATCCCGGAGGCTGTCTGCATCGAGGGCAGCGGCGCGATCGAGCAGGTGTGCGATGCTCTGCTCCTGGAGGATGCGGGTCTGTTCATCCGCTCGCCGGATCACCGCCGCATACAAATCCAGTTTACTGCCAAAATAGCGGAAAAGCAGGCCCTTATTATAGGAAGATTCCGCTGCAATGACATCCACGCGCGTGCCATCAAACCCGTGTTCCGCAAACACTTTTTCCGCTGCATCCAGGATCGCCTCCCGCGCTCCTTTAGCATCATGAATCCGTCCCAATCCGTGTCTGGTCTCAGTCATTACACCACCTATCGAGTAACCGTTTGGTTAATAATGTAACTATATAGTTACATTGTAGCGCAATATGTTGAATTGTCAAACTGATTTAAGCAAAAGGCCGGTGAAAACTTATCCGATACTTAATAGTCGCAAATGCCAGTTTCTGAATAAATATTCCGGATGGCACCCTCGATTGGTTATAATATCGTTATCTTATCCATGAGGTAGCAGACTGTGAGCGATCAAAAGCAGGTTCGCACGATCGAAGTCGTGCCGCACGACAGGCGCTGGGCCGGCGAGTATCAAAAAGAGGCCGGGCAAATCCAACAAGTTTTTGGGGATGAATTGCTCGAGATCTACCACATCGGCAGCACCGCCATCCCCGGCATCTACGCCAAGCCGATCATCGATATCCTGGTGGGGGTAAAGGACATCCAGCGGGTCGATAGTTTCAACCCGCAGATGGAAATGCTGGGCTACCAGGCCTGGGGCGAATACGGCATCCCCGGGCGGCGCTATTTCCCCAAAGGGCTGATCCTGCGGACACACCAGGTGCATATCTTTCAAAGCGGGGATGCCCAGATTGCCCGCCACCTGAATTTCCGGGATTACCTGCGCTGCCATCCCGAACAGGCCTGGCAGTACCAGGCGCTCAAAATTGAGCTGGCGCAGCGCTTTCGTTACGATATCGATGGCTATTCCACCGGAAAAGACGCTTTCATCCAGGAAATGGACCGCCAGGCAGCCGACTGGGTAAAAAGAGGCAGACAGGACTAAGGGAAAGGATTCTCCATGGAAGAACAAAATAGTTATCCAACCACAATCGATGAATACATCGCTCAGGCTCCGGAAGACGTACAGCCCATTCTACGCAAGCTCAGGGCTGTGATTAAAGAAGCTGCTCCGGAAGCCGTGGAAAAAATAAGCTATCAAATGCCGGGTTATTTTCTAAACGGCAAGCTGGTCTGGTTCGGCATTCATAAAAATCATATTGGGTTTTATCCAAACCCATCCGGAATTGAGATATTCAAGTCTGAGCTATCCGCCTATAAACAGTCCAAAGGGGCGGTGCAATTTCCGCTGGATAAACCCATCCCCTACGAATTAATCAGCAAAATCGTGAAGTACAGGGTTGCAGAAAACCTGAAAAAATAGCGCCTTGCCGGATAGTTTGTTATTATCTTTTGCCGCTGCCGCACAGCGATAACGGCAAACTTTTTACGCTTTCTCTTCCGGGAAAACGATCTCGGCACGCGTCCCGCAGCCGGGCCGGCTGCCCACTTCCAGGCTGGCTCCGACCGCCGCCAACATAGCGCTGTGGAACCTGAGGCCGCTGCCGGTACCAACCGTCGGGCGGTCCTGGCTGGCTTGACCGCCAGCAGACTGTGACATGCCTATCCCATCGTCTTCTACCACCAGGCGCAGACCGCCATTCTGCTCCAACGCCACCGTTAAATGCAGCGGGCGGGCGCTATTCCCGCCCCGTCCGTGCCGGGCGGCGTTGCGCAGCAGCTCGCGCCCCGCAAAATAAACCACCTCGCTGACCAGTACCGGCATCCGGCCCAGCGCTTCACCGGCTGTCGCGTCCACCTGCCAATCGACCGCGCTGAACTCACCCGCCAGGTCGCCATCCAACACTGCCTGCAGGGCCTGCACCAACCCGCCCTGCTCCAGGCGTTGCGGGGCGTTGGGCAGGCTGTCCCGCATCAAATCCGAGATACTGCGGTGAGCCTTTGCCAGGGTCTCGATCGCCTCTCGTATTTCCGGGCTATCCTGCTGGCCGCTCAGATACAGGATGGCGCTGTGCAGTTCGGGCAGCACCTCGTCGTGCAGCACCCGCCGGCTGCGCCCTTCCAACAGGCGCTGTTGCGACAGGCGCTGGCGCAGCAGATCCATCGCCAGACGCGCCATTTCCACACCAGCCAGCATATCCAGCAGGCGTTCCCCGCCGGCCTGAGCGATCTCCATTTCTTCCTGCGTGAAAGGATTGCTGTCCACCTTATCCCCCAGCAGCAGCAGCCCGCCCAGGCCGCGTTCGTTCCACAGTGAAACCGCCCAGGCCAGCCCGTTGGCTGCGCCGAAATGCTGAAGGCGACCGGCCGGCAGGCACAGCATCTCCGGCGAAGAAAACTGCTCGGCCAGCTCAGCGATTGCCGCATCTTCCGGCGGCGCCAGGCTCTCCGTCGCCGCAGGTGCATACACCAGCGGCGGGCCCGCCAGGGTCGCCAGTGCCCCGGCCGGCGCCAGGGCAGCTGAATGCACGCCCAACACTTCCCGGCAGAGCGTATCGAACAAATCGCCTGTCACCGCCGAAGGCAGCGCCGGCCTACTTTCCAGCATCTGGCCGTACAGGTTTTGGCTGGCGATAAACGGGCGCAAGCGTTCCATAAAGTGCTCGCTCTCGGCAAACGAGCGCCAGCTATACAACGCATAAAACACCGTCACCAGGGCGGTTGCCATCATCAACCCGTATAAAGTACGCAGTTGAATGGTCAGAGTCCAGGCTGCCACCAGTCCATATCCACCAGCCAGCAAGACTGTGCTGCGCCACTGCC
>Ga0209039_10000173_pt1 | contig 58784 bp, 57 predicted proteins | sample BogFormECP12_OM1_FD_188238 | JGI IMG/M metagenome (GOLD analysis project Ga0209039, IMG submission 188238) | Bog forest soil microbial communities from Calvert Island, British Columbia, Canada - ECP12_OM1 (SPAdes) (version 2) | ecosystem: Environmental > Aquatic > Freshwater > Wetlands > Bog ...
CATCCCCGTCCTCTTCAATTCGGCCTCCTTTGGAGGCCTTCAGTTTAGGGGACATTTCTATCCGGGCCAGATGGGGACATTATCATCCGGGCGCAACAGGCGGGCCGGGGCGCCGAAGGATTTTCTGTCCAGGGGATTTAAGGCACGAAGTACATAATCCAACCGAGCACTAGGGCCACGCCTACAAAGGCCACAAATACCTTGGCGCCGTACAAAAGCCGCTCGCGTGGGGTGTTCTTGCTCAGGACTCCAAACACCACGGAGACGAGAAAGGAGAACAGGATCATCGCGGGAAAATGTGGAACAGCCATCTTTAAATCCAAGTGAAGAGTGATGAGTGATGAGTGACGAGTGATGACTGACGAGCCCGCCAGGACCGAAATTCGAAAATCGAAGCTCGAAAATCAGCGACGAGTTTCGAACTTCGGGCCTTGATTTTCGTCCTTTGTTTGCTCGTCACTCGTCACTCATCACTCGTCACTTTGCTCAGGGCTTGCGCCCCATGGCAATGTCGTACGTATCCAGGATCGAAAGCGTGTTTAACATGCCGGCCGACACCAGATAGGCGGTACCGAAGTCGGCGCTCACAAACAGCGGATTGCCACCCGCATAGCCGAAAAAGCGCGCCACCGGCATGGCCAGGCCCACGCACAGCTCGCCGAAGTAGCCAAGTGTTTGGAGATAAGATCCGGAACTGGTGGTGAAACACTCACCTTGCATGGCGATGCCCATCAGGAACATCGTCACAATCGCGGAGAAAAGGATCAGCGCGCGCCACTTGCGGCCGAGCAGAAAGTGGCCCAGGCCCGGGACGATCCACGCCGCCACGCACAACCGCACCAAGGTGGTCAGCTTGGGCGGAGCTTGTACGGAAGATTTCTCTTGCACAACTTTATTTGCCATAAGAAAAGGATTTAGGAGCAAGGATTCAGGATCTAGTTCCCGAATCCTGAAGCCTGGATCCTAAATCCTGAATCCTCAATCCTCCTCCAAGTCTTCAAACGTAACACACCTTATCAAGGCGCGGCAAGGATGGGCACGATCTCCATTTGGATTTCCCCGGTCACACAAGCTTCGCGGGCGCCGGTGAACACATTCACTTCACTGCGGATACCGAATTCGTCCAAATAAATTCCGGGCTCGATGGAAAAGCAGGTGCGGGCGATAATCCGGCGCTCGTCGTGGGTTTCGAAATTATCCATATTGGCGCCGTTGCCGTGTACGTCTTCGCCAATCGAGTGCCCGGTGCGATGCACGAAGAAAGTGGCGTACCCGTTCCGGTCAACGACCGCGCGCGCCGCGTCGTCAACCTCATAGCCGTAGAGGATGCGCGCAGCTTGCAAGGATTTCTGCACCAGGTTGATGGCCGTATCGCGCGCCTCGCGGACCACCTCAAAAACCTTGGTGTATTGCTCCGGAACCTTTTCGCCCACGTATCCCATCCAGGTGATATCGAAATAGACTGCGCCGGGCTTATTCTGCTTGCCCCACACGTCTAACAAGACAAGGTCCCCGGCATGAATGGGGAGCGACGCCTCCCGAGGCGGCGAGTAGTGCGGATTGGCGGTGTTGGCATTCACCGCCACGCAAGGGGGCTCGTCGGCGACAAGGCCGTTCGCCGCAAAGACCCGCACCATTTCCTGTTGTACATCGTACTCACTGATCTCCTTATCGGCGCGCACCGCCGCGCGAATGGCCGCGAACGCCGTCCGCACCGCTCCGTGCACCACCTCACCGGCAGCCAGGTGCGACTGCCATTGCTCCTCTGACCAGCTCGCCTCAAACTGCTGCACCAGGTCCGCCGAGGAAACTACTTCCACCCCGCAACTCTTCACCAGTTCCACCGTGCCGGCGTCCACCAGCCCCACGTAAGGGATGTTGTTCAGCGCCGAGTATTGCATGGCCACGCGCTCTTTGCCGTGCAGCAGCCGGCTGAGTCCTTCGCGTTGCTCGCGCCAGGAAGAATACCGCTCCTCCGTGCCCGGCAAACCCTCCAGGTTGTGGGCTTCGATCCGGTGCACCAACTTCCCCGGCTCCCCTTCTTTGGGGATAAGGTAATACCAGCGGCGTGTACACATCATCGGGTTAATATTGAGCACGCGATAGGCAATGGGATCGCGGCGATGGTGGTCATAAAACAGCCAGCCGTCGAGTTTGGCTTCGCGTAACGCAGTTTGAATTGCCTCAAGACTCATAGGAAGGTCCTCCTTGGTGTCATCGACCCACGCAGTCCCCCGCAGGTGTAACGCGGACCTGTTCTGTAGGTCCGCGGCTCGTCCACCATAGGCAAGGAAAAGCCGCGGACCTATAGAACAGGTCCGCGCTACCCTTCTTGTCCCTGCGCTTCCCCGGGCTTGAAAACCTTATCGTAAATCACCATCAGCACCGCGCCCACCAGTCCCACCGCCGTCACCTCCCACCACATCTCCTGGGGCCGGTGCAGGACGTCGCCGAAATAGTGTAGGAGATGGCCGCCGAGGTAGCCGGCGAAGTAATTTCCGATCGCAATAGGCAAGAAAGCGTATCCCATATAGAGTCCCTGCTGACCCGGCGGCGCAAGCCCGGAGATGTATTCGTAATAACGCGCCGATTGGGTCATCTCACCAAGGGCCAGAACGACTAACGCAGCGATGAGTCCCAGAGTCGTGGGAAAAAACACCAGAATCAACCACGACAAACTTGAAATCACCAGACCCAGGGTCATCGCTGGAAACGTGGGGATTTTCCGCGTCAGATAGCTGACGAGAATCTGGAAGCAGATCACCGCCAGCGCGTCAACGGAAAGGACCAGGTCGGCATTGGCATTGGGATTTACGTAGCCGCGCAGGAACAGAGGGGCAGAGATGAATTCCTGCCAAAAGACCACGTAGAAACTCGAAAATATCAGCAAAAATAGAACGAAGCGGAAATTACCCAACACCACGAACATGTTCTTGATAGCATCCCAGACGCTCGCCACCCTCCGCTCTGCGGACCGCCCCGGCTCACGGAAAAACACCAGCGTGACGAGGAACATCAGGAACACACTTAAGGCAGAAACGCGAAAGACGCTCTCCATGCCCCATCCCAATTGTTTGCGGACCAACCAGGCCATTGCCGGGCCGAGCGTGCCACCGATGTTCACAAGGGTGTAATAAATTGAATAACCAATGGAGCGAACATTCTCCGCCGAGGCGCGGGCCGTCGTTCCAACGACGCATGGCTTCACCAACCCAGGCCCCAACGCTGGAATCATCAAGATACCGAGTACCAACCACCGATCGCCAAGCGCCTGACGCGTCGCATGCATCCAGGGCGCCGAAAGCGAACCCAGAAGAAAATAGCCGAGGGTCATCACGAGGTAGGCAAACATCAGCGCGCGGCGAAAACCAAAGCGGTCCGCCAGTGTCCCGCCCAGTACCGGCAGAAACCAGACTACCGTACCGAAAACCCCAGTCATCCACGCGGAGCTTTCCTTCGAAAAGTGGAGCTGTTCGTTGAGGTACATCGCCAAGACGGCGTACATCCCGTAATAGGCGAGGCGCTCGAATAATTCCGTGAAATTCGCCACCCAAAAGGCAGGCTCGAACCCAGTGCGAATTTCTGCCAGGCGCTGCGCGATGCTCAACGTTTCCACTCCTCAAAAGCAGTGACAAGTAACGAGTGACAAGTGACGAGCAAGCATCATCTCAAAAACAGTGACATGTGACGAGTGACGAGCAAGCAAGAAAGTTTGTCACTCGTCACTGCCTTTTCGTTTGCTCGTCACTTGTCACTCGTCACTCGTCACTGCCCTTCTGATCTGCGCGATGCTCTCTTCCGCCGAGCGCCCTGTCACGCGCAGCAGCTTGCGCCGCGCCTTTTGGCCGGAAAGGATCACCACGCATGCTTGAGGCAGGCTTAGCGCACGGCCGAAGAAACGAACGCAAGCTTCATTGGCCTGACCCTCCGTCGCGGGAGCATGTACCTCGAGACGCAACTCGCCCGAGGAATCCACAGTCAACCGCTCGCGCGCGGCGCGGGGCTTCACGCGCAGCCAGAAGCTCACGTTTTCGCGTTCAACCTTGAATTCAGGCACTTTATGCCCTCTCGCCAAAAATCGCGGTCCCAACTCGAATGATCGTGGCGCCTTCTTCGATGGCAACCTCAAAATCGTGGCTCATGCCCATGGAAAGCTCGCGCATGGAAACGTTGGGAAGTTTCCGCGCCTCGATATCGCCAGCCAGGGCGCGCAGTTGCCGAAAGTAAGGCCGCACGTCTTCGGGATTCTCGAGGAAGGGCGGGATCACCATCAAGCCCCGCAGTTCGAGTGTCTCCATCGGCGCGATCTGCTCCGCCAGGGCCGCCACTTCCCCGGCTCGAACGCCCGCCTTGGTGGTTTCTTCCCCCAAATTCACTTCGATCAGCACCGGCAGGCGCGCGCCGCCGGGGGCAGCCGCCTGCGCTAGTTTCTCCGCCAGGCGCAGCGAATCCAGCGAATGCACCCAACGGAAAAGTTCGCGCGCCACCCGCGCCTTGTTGGACTGAAGATGCCCCACCAGGTGCCAGGTGGCACCCAAATCGGCAAGTTCCAGGCGCTTGGACATCGCTTCCTGCACGCGGTTCTCACCAAAATCCCGCAGGCCCGCCTCAAATGCCGCGCGGATCACTTCGGGTGGGTGCGTTTTCGAAACAGCCACCAGCCTTACGTCCCCACGTCGGCGTCCGCTGCGACGGCAGGCACTGGCGATTCGCTCTTCGACCCGCGCGATGTTTTCTGGAATGTTCGCGTCCATCTCTCCCGGCAGACTCGAGCGTGGCGGAGCCCCGCGCAGTTTTTTCGGACTTGGAAAATTGAAACCGTGTCATTCTATCACTCCCGGCACCGTATGTAGGCGCCTTGTTACGTTTACGAACGGGTGTTAGGATGCAGCATGGGCCCTTTGCCCGTCGTCCGTGGTCCGTTGCCTGTTTTCAGTCAGGACCATGACCACCCTCCGTGGGCGCATGTTGAAAACCCAGTAGTGGCGCCGGCAATCTTCAACGGACCACGGACCACTGACAACGGACAAAGGACAACGGACAAGCGCACCATGCAGCATGGCCTCTTTATTACTTTTGAAGGGCTGGACGGCGCCGGCAAGAGCACGCAACTACGCCGCGCTGTCCAGTACTTGCGCAAATGCGGTCATCGGGTGCTGGTGACGCGCGAGCCGGGCGGAACGCGCACGGGGGAGCGCATCCGCGACATCCTGCTGGCGTCGAAGACCGGAAAGCTTGCGCCGTTGGCCGAGTTGGCGCTGATGTACGCGGCGCGCGCCCAACTGCTGGAAGAGGTGGTGCGTCCCGCGCTGGCCCGCGGCGAGGTGGTGGTAAGCGACCGCTACAATACCGCGTCGTTCGCCTATCAGGGTTACGGGCGCGAGTTGGGCACGGCCACCGTACGCGCCTTCGACCGCGTCATTTGCGGCGCCACTCAGCCGGACCTGACCATCGTTCTCGACCTCGATCCGGAACGCGCGCTGGGACGCGCACGCGGCGACACGCGGCGGCGATCGCGCCTGGACCGCATCGAAGCACAAGGGTTGGTCTTTCACAAGCGAGTGCGGGCCGGATACCTGGCCCTCGCGCGCGCCGCACCCAGGCGCATCAAGGTGGTGCGCGCTGATCAGTCCATTAACGAGATACAACGCCAGATTCTCGCGCTTATCGAAGCGCTTTTGGCACGCAAGGTCCGAAACTCGAAAATCGAAACGCGAAAATCGTGACGAGTTTCGAGTTTCCAGTTTCGAGTTTCTATAGACATGGGCTTCGATTCCTTTCTAGGCAACCCACAGGCAGTAGCGACCGTGCGCGAGATGCTGGCGACCCGGCGCGTGCCGGGAGCCTTGCTTTTTGCCGGGCTCGAAGGCGTGGGCAAGAAAACGCTGGCCCTGATGCTGGCCAAGGCGCTGGTATGCGAGCGCGGCGGCGCGGACTTCTGTGATCAGTGCGCGCGCTGCCGCAAAGCGGAGCAGATGTTTGCCACCGCGCGGGAAGATCTGGCGCGACGCCGCGAAAGCAAAGAATCCGCGCGCCGGGTTGAAGGCCTGGTCTACCTCGATCTCCAGATCATCGAGCCTCTGACGAAATTCATCCTCAGCGAGCAAATCCGCCAGTTGCGCGCCATCGCTTACACGCGGCCGTTCGAGTTCCCGCGCCGCATCTTTATTCTCGATGAAGCCCAATCGGTGCATTGGCAGGCCGTGGACCTGCTGCTCAAAGTGCTGGAGGAACCCCCGGAGACGACGAGTTTCATCCTGATTTGCCCAAACGCCTTTGAGCTGCGCTCCACCATCCGTTCACGTTGCATGCGGGTCGCCTTCCAACCGGTTGACCAAACCCTGATCCAAGATCTATTGGCCCGCGAGAGGAAGCTCACCGAGCCCCAGAAGGCGCTGGCCGCGCGCGTGGCGGCGGGTAGTGTAGCCCGGGCGCGGGCCTTCGACCCTGCCGAGTACGAGCGCCGCCGCCAGCCTTGGCTGGAATTTCTGGAAGCGATGGCGCGCCGCAGCGCTCCCGGCGCGACGGCGGACTGGCGGTCGGTGTTTGACTCCGCCCGCGCCCTCGCGGAGAATCGCGACGATTTCGAAGGGACGCTGAAAGTCGGCTATTCCCTTCTCTCCGATCTCTTGCACATCTTGCTGGACCCGGCAGCAAACGCGGTGGTGAATGTTGACTTGACCGCACGCCTCCAGGGCTGGGCGCCCAAGCTGACCCTCGGCGGAATCGAGAAACTCAAGGCCGGCCTCGATCAGGCTTACCGCCTGCAAATCCGCAACGTCAATCCCCAACTCGGTTTTGAGACGCTGGGCATCGACGTTCGATTTTCGATTGCCGATTGACGATTGTCGATCCAAGATGTTTTTCAATCGACCCTCGACAATCGGCAATCGAGAATTCGGTGGACGGGCAACGAGGAATACCCACCAGCCATCCAACTCAATGAATCCCGATCGGTCAGCGCTATTGGTTCAAAGACCAATCTGCAGCGTGCTCATTCCGGCTAAAACGATTGCGGGCGCTGTTTGCCTATGTTACTATGCATTCCATTCGCGGCTGTCTTCCGAGCAGGGTCATTATTTTATTGGCCGTATGAAACCGAGACGCCTCGTGAAGCGTCTTTGCTAAGCAGAGACGACCCGCGCTTGTTACCGGGATGAACTCGAATCCGTGCCCGTCCGTTTGGGCTTCAGGAGTAAACCAACATGAATCGACGATTAATCCGTCCCACCCTGTCCGATGTGCAGGACCAACTGGGCGCGCGCATGCAGCGCAAGAAACCCGCTCCACCCGAGCAAACCAACGCTGAGAATTTCTATTATCTGAAGCAGATGCAAGGCCGCACGCCCATGGTCGTGGTTTTGGATCAGGGGGAAACCATCCGCGGCGTGATCGAATGGTATGACAAGAATTGCATCAAGGTGCATCGGACGAACGAACCCAACCTCCTGATCATGAAATCATGCATCCGGTTTATGTATAAAGATGGCGAATCGCGAAATGGGGCAAACCCCGAACCGGATAACCATCAACCGCAAGAGGCAGATTAAACTGTCTTCGGAATCACGTCTCGTTTGCGTTGAGTCTGCCCTCGCAAGAAGAGCGACGGCTGGGTCATTGAATTCCCCGACGAGCAAGGGTGGCGGCTCTGTCAGGCGCAGTTGCCACCCTCCGGGAATGCCCCCAAATCCGCCCATCCCGGGCGGCCCTTGACAGCCTACCGGGGCTCGCCTAGCATGAATTTGTGCCAGGATTTGGATTTTTCATAATGGACTCCATCGTGAAGGTGCTCACCTTTTCTTACTTCGATCTGCAAGCCGTTCGACGCCTGGTGCGGTGTTTACGAACCATGGAGCGTGCCACTTTGCGATGGGCGGTGGTGGTCGCGGCGATTTTATTGCTTGTGTGCCCAGCTCTGGGGCAGCAGGAAGAAAAGCCCAAGATCCCCGGGCTCGACAAGATCATTGCCGCGAACGAGCACTTGGCCTTTACCGGCACGGTTAAATCGGTCGACGAGAAGCACAACGTCCTCAGCATCGATTCGGTGGAGGGAGGGAATACGGAAATCTTCCCCATCAAGCACAGCACCCATGTCCTCACCGCTGACGGTTTCAGGAAAAAGCTGGACGTACTCTCTCCCGGCACCCGCGTCATCGTCTATTACGACCAACGCGCCGACCACCGCACGGTAACGCGCATCGAACTGTTTGCCAGCGAATCCAAGAAGAAGGAACCGCACTCCTAGCCCCGTCGCGGCGGCTGGGCCGCGGATTCCCGGCAGACCACTATGCGCATCGGCATCACCTGCTATCCCACCTACGGCGGAAGTGGCGTAGTTGCCACCGAGCTCGGCATCGAACTAGCCGCGCGCGGCCACGACATCCACTTCATCAGCTATGCGATGCCCGTGCGCATCACCGAAGCCTCCGGCCGCATCCACTTTCATGAAGTAGAGATGCTGAATTATCCCCTCTTCGACCACCCGCCTTACACCCTGGCGCTCGCCACCGCCATGGCCAACGTGGCCGTAAACCAATCCCTCGACCTGCTGCACGTGCACTATGCGATTCCCCATTCGGTCAGCGCCTATCTGGCGCGAGCCATGCTGAAACCGCGCCGCCTTCCTTTCGTCACCACGCTGCACGGCACCGATATCACGCTGGTCGGCCAGGATCGCTCTTACCTCCCCATTACCCGTTTTTCCATCGAGGAGAGCGACGGGGTCACGGCCATCTCCGAATACCTTCGGGATGTCACCCTGCGCGAATTTGAAATCCACCGCCCTGTCGAGGTCATTCCCAACTTCGTCAACTGCGACGTCTTTAGCCCCGCCAACGGCAAATGCCGGCGCGAGGAATTCGCGCCGCAGGGGGAGAAAATTCTGGTTCACCTGTCGAATTTCCGTCCCGTCAAGCGCGTTTCTGACGTCGTTGAAATCTTTGCGCTCGTTCGCCGGGAAATCCCCGCCAAGTTAATGATGATCGGCGACGGGCCGGACCGGACCGTGGCCGAATGGTTGGCCCGCGAAAAGAAGCTCAGTCCCGATGTGATCTTCCTCGGCAAGCAAAATCAAGTACAAGACTTGCTCGGCTGTGCGGACGTGCTGCTGCTGCCCAGCGACATCGAATCGTTCGGATTGGCGGCGCTGGAAGGAATGGCGTCCGGAGTTCCCGCCGTTTGCTCCCGCGTGGGCGGCGTGCCGGAAGTTCTTCGCGATGGCGTGGAGGGGTTTCTGGTCGAGCCGCGCGACGTTCACACCATGGCGGCGCGGGCGCTCGAAATCCTTTCCGACCCGGGACGGCAAGCGGAGATGTCGCGCGCCGCCCGGCAACGCGCCCTCCGCTGCTTTTGCAGCAACAACATCATTCCCCTTTACGAGGACCTTTACCGGCGCGTCCTTGAGAATGCCTGAACCCGCCTCCGGAGTGTGCCGCCGGTGATTACTTCGGGGTCACATCGCCTTCGTAGTGCTCCTTCCAAGCGTGATTGTTCTTATCCAGGTAATCGGCCTCGATATTGAACTTGACGAGGAGGCCGGAATCTTTGGCGATCCAAGCCGTTCCCTTACAGTTCTTGATCGTGGTCAGCACCAGGCGGGCGGCTTCCAAGCCCACTTTCTGGGAGGGCGTGGCGGCGGTTGTGTCAAAAGTAAACCTATCGGCGGGTGTGGTTCCCACCAAATCGGTGCTCGGCGGACCCGTTACGGCCGCTCCCACCGCAATGACAAAGGTCGGACTGGTCATCACTCCGAGCGTCGTTAAGTTCGCCATGGCCCAATTCATCTCATCGCCCATTTTGGCCTTGGAGGTCTTGGTGGTTGAACCGCGCGTCTCGATCAGGTTGATTTCCTCCGGTGAGACATCCGCTTGCAAAGCCACCGGGCCGAGCCGAGGCAGCTTGGTCTTATCCTCGCTGAGGTTTTCTTGCCCCTTAAAGGAAAAGTGGAACCTCCCGGTCGGCTTCTTCATCGCATCGATCAGTTTACTGGGGCCGTCGCTGAGTCGTTTCGCATCGGTCAGGTCGGGCGCGGAAGCGATGGGCGCCGACACAGAACTCACGACGGGCGTGGAATTGTTGTTGCACGCCACGAGAGCGGTCACCATGGTCAAGCCCGCGAGCAGGGCAAGCAATTTCTTAGATGGGTTTACGCACGTCATCAAGGTATGACTCCTATCCACAAAAATCGGTCCGTGCGGAGCCGGCTCGAAAACCGGCCCGCCCCTGTAGTTTCGATATTCTTGGTGAAGTAGCCGGTAGATTTCCCGGGATCCTTAGCCGCAGCGTCACTCACGGCTACTCTCATGAAAATCGCTGTGCGAAGCACCTTGGAGTGCGGCGGCTCGACGCCGCCTTGGTCGTCCTCCTGGCCGTTATGCCAAGGCGGCGTCGAGCCGCCGCACTCCAAGATGCTTCGCACACAGGCATCGACGATGGCGAGTCGGAAGGTCATGACTGGGCCCTAGCGACTTTGCGCCGGGGGCGAGGCGACGGGGTTGCAGACTTCCGCGGTGGTGACCGTGCGAACGCCGGCGGCCGCCATTTCCTCGAGCGCCTTGCGGCCGCCCTCCTCGGTGATGGGCTTGATCGCATCGACCACCACGTCCACCTTGAAGCCCTGCCGGCGCAGAGCCAGAGCACTGGCGAGCACGCAGTATTCCGTAGCCACGCCGAACACCACGGCGCGCCGCAAGCCCAGCGCTTGCAAGATGGCGCCGAAGTTGGGGTTGTCGTGGGCAAAGTAAGTGGGCTTTTCCACGATGTACTGGCCCGCCCAGCGCGGCGGAGGCTGGAAGGCGCCGGGGCGGCTGGGAACGACCACAGGCTCAAGAAACAGCGTTTCGGGAATGCGCTGTTGTCCGGGACTGCCGATGACGCAATGGGGCGGCCAGATTTTGAATTCGGGGTCGTCGGGGGAGTGCGCGTCAGCCGTGGAAATGACCGGCACATCATTCTCGCGCGCCCAGTTCATCAGGCGCTGGAGATTGGGCACGATCTGTTCCGCGCCCGGAACGTAGAGACTCCCCGTGGGGCGCATGAAATCCACTTGCGTATCGACATCGAAAAAGACCAGAGGCTCACGGACGCCGCTCACTCGTCAAAGTCCTCCCTCTTGGTGAGATGATTTCACTGCGCCGAAGTGCTGCGCGCGAACATCCTCCAGCAACTGATCGAGGCACGCGCTCTTCTCGACGGGATAGAGAGGCGCCCCGCGCAAAGCCAGGTACGCTTCCGGCAAACACGCAAGGTTGGCCAGCGTGCGCTCCCGGATCTGCTTCACCGCAGGGGCCGGGGCCAAGCGGCGGCCGGCACGCATGACGGGTTGGAGGAGGGGCGAAGCCTCGGGGTACTCTTCGTGGGCGCAGGCGAGCAAGTCGTGATGGTCTTCCCCGCCCTGAGAAAAGCGGAAGACCTGCTTGCGGCCGGGCCAGTAGACCTTCTCCTCGCTGAATTTGGTTTTCGGCTCCACCACGCCGCCGGTTTCAGTCTCCACCAGTTTGTAAACCACACTCAGGGCGGGCACGTCGCGCGAGGTCACCAGGTCCGTGCCCACTCCAAAGGAATCAATCGGCGCGCCCCTGGCCACGAGATCTTCGATCTTGTATTCGTTTAAATCGCCGCTGGCCACGATCTTGGCGTCGCGCCAGCCGTGGCGGTCGAGGATTTTCCGGACATTTTGGCTCTTTTCCAACAGGTCACCGCTATCCAACCGCACTCCTGGGGGCTTTGTGCCCAGCGTGGCCGCGATCTCGGCGCCCGCCAGCGGATCGTAAGTGTCTACCAACAGGATGGCGGTATCGGGAAAGGTCTCGAGCAGAGCCTCGAAGCTGCGCCGCTCGCTGGGGAAAACCTGCGTCCACGAATGCGCCGCCGTTCCCGCCAGCGGTAGATCGTAAAGCGCGCCCGCCAGCACGTTGGAGGTGGCCACGCAGCCCCCCACGCACGCCGCCCGCGCGGCTCGCACGCCGGCTTCCGGCCCGTGCGCCCGGCGCGTTCCGAATTCCAGAACGTCGCGCCCACCCGCCGCGCGCACCACTCGCGCCGCCTTCGAGGCAACCAGGGTTTCATAATGGATAACCGAGAGCAGATAGGTTTCCGCAATCTGCGCTTCCAGCACCGGGGCGGTCACTTGCAGCAGGGGTTCTTCCGCAAAAACCAGCGTTCCCTCCTCCACCCCGCGCACGTCTCCGTGAAAACGAAATTCCCGCAGGTAGTCGAAGAATTCGGATGAGACCGTATGGAAGGCGGGTTGCTGGCGCAGAAAGTTCACATCGTCATCAGTGAAATGCAGGTTCTCCAAATACATGAGCGCCGAGTCCAACCCCGCCGCCACCAGATACGAGCGCTGCTCCGGCAAGTGGCGCACAAAGAGCTCGAAAGTCGCGTGGCAGCCAATCTTGTGCTCGAAATACGCCGCCGCCATCGTCAACTCGTACAGGTCTACCAGTAACGCTCGATCCGTGTTCATCGCACCTCTGGCCGTGCGGCCATTTTCGCTTTTCGATTGGTGATTGGCGATTGCTCTATCGCTTTCTCCATTCGCCCTCGGCCTTCGCCGCCCGGCATGGGAGTTTCGGCATGAAACGTCCGGCATCGGCGGCCGCGCCACGCCGCAACGAGGCTGTCGAATCCAGTATGTCTTTGAGAGTCGAAGAGAGTCAAGGGCGGGAGATCGGGCCGGGAGATCGGGCCATCGGTTCATCGGGCCATCGGGTCATCGCGTCATTTTCGATTTTCGATTTGTGATTGGTGATTTGCGATTGATTCATCGGTTCATCGGATCATCGGATCATGGGGTCATTGGGCGATCGGGCGATTTTCGAATTTCAATTTTCAATTTTCGGTTTACGATCTGAGATTTCCGATTTGAGATTTTCGATTTGGGATGTGCGATTTTCGGACGCCGCCCTGCCCCTTCGCTGTCATCCTGAGCAGCAGCGAAGGATCTCGCCCTGCCCGTTTTTACCTCTTCGGACTTCGGACATCGGACTTCGGACTCTGGATCTCGCGGTCAGATTCCTAAGTCCTCAAGCAGGGCGCGGGCAGACTTGAAGCGCTTCCCTTTGCGCTGGTCCGCTGCCTCCATCGCCTTCACCGTCGTTCTATTGGGGACCTTCACCTCAAAGGGCAGTGCCTTTTCCGCGGCTACCCGAACCAGCAAGATGCGGACCGCGTCCGACACGGACAGACCCATGGCCGACAGGGTTTTTGCCGCCCTCTCCTTTACCTTCTCGTCTACCCGAATGTGTACCATTGTCGTCGGCATAAGATTGGAACCTCACTGAGATACAATGTATCTCCATACAGAGGTGCTGTCAATGCCTGCTCACTGATCGGGTGGTCGAGTGAATGAACCGCTCGCTCGTCACTTGTCACGTCACTTCTTCGACCTCGGACTTCGGACTTTGCTCGTCACTTATCACTAGCCACTCGCCACTAACCACTGTTCTTCGAGATGTCGCGGTCATAAATGAAGCGACGCCCCAGCCCGGACATGCGGTCAATCTACGCGCGCTGCCGTGCGGAGGCAATGATGAACCGAACCGGCGAGCGCTGGCGGGCGCGAAGAATCGCGGAAACCTAGTGGAGGTCAGCGCTACGCTTGCTGAGGCGTTCAATACAGGATACCCGCCGGCAAGATTGCATTCAGAGGCGGCCGGGTGTATTTTATTGATTACCCGAGATTTGAACACGGAAATGGCGACATTAGGAAGCGATTTTTGAGATCTCCAGCATCAGGATGTGCTTCGTCTTCCCTCCCTTTCAGCGAGTCAGTTTTTGGGTAGATTGGTTGCTTATATGCCAGGAACAACGATTCCCCCCGTCTTTTTCGCAAGCTACGCGCGGGCCGACACAGAATATGAGCCTTATCACAAAGACATGAAGAGGTTCATTGACGATCTCAGTGCGAAGGTTGCCGTGAAGATGGCCGTCCCTCGTCTTGGAATCTGCTTCTTCGACGAATCCAGCATCGAGACTGGAACAATCTGGAGGAGCGAGTTGGCCGATGCTTTGAAGACATGCCGGGTCGGAGTAACCCTCTACTCGCCATCCTATTTCACAAGCAAGTGGTGCGGCAAGGAATTCCAGGTGTTCCTGAATCGTGCAGCGGCCAATCCCGCGCTGCCTCAAACTCCGGTCGGTATCGTCCCTGTTCTCTGGATGAAATGTACGACCCTGCCGCCGTGTGTTCAACAGATTCAATACAAGCATGATGCGTTCCCGAGTGAATACGCGGAGGTCGGTGTTCAGCAGCTTCTCGCGTTGAAAGTCTATAGCGATCATTACCAGCTTTCATTAGAGGCGATCGCGGACAGCATCGTGGGCACAGCCGCAATCAGTTTAGCTTCAGTGCCAGTTCTCGACCTTGAAAATATTCCATCGGCTTGGGATCGCTCATCGGCGGCAGACCCTGAGTCTCATAAGGAAGGTTCCATAGGGAAGACATGCTTTGTATTCGTTTCCCGGCACGGATGGGACTGGCAGCCGTACCCGGAAAGACGCAAAACGATAGGAGCAATGGCGCAGCAGATCAGCGGGGACCTTGGTCTTCGATACGAAGAGATAGTTTACGACGCGGCGCTGCCAAAAAAGCTGAAAGAGACACGTACAAGCAGCGTCCCGACCGTCTTGTTCGGCGATCCCGCCAGCCTGATGGATGGAGCGTACGCTCAGCCGATGCGCGAATATGACGAGCTGTACCTTCTCAACTGTGGTGCGCTGGTGCCGTGGACCGAAGAATCGAAAACAAGAGGCGCCAACGACGACAAGTGGTTGCATCTGAAGAAGAAGGTTTGTCAGCAGAAAACTAAAGTCCCGCCACCTAATCATGAGTGGCGGTCCGTCTTCTCCCAGGATGATCTGGAAACCAAGACCCGCACAATCATCGAGAACATCCGTTTGAGGTTATTGCAGCAGATTCTGTCGGATGATAGATCGGGTTCACCCAACGGGAGCGGCGAAGTGGGGACTGCAGGTGCTGGAATTCTCAAAGCAGAGGACAAGGGTCTCAGTGACTCGGCCGCAACTCAGGGGATCCGAGTTGAATCTGCGCCACAGATTGAAGGTCCCTCCAAATGACGCCCCGACCGACCGAATCAGACCGGAAAGGCAAGTTTGTTACGTTCTACTCGTACAAGGGTGGCACGGGCCGCTCAATGGCCCTTGCCAACATCGCCTGGCTGCTTGCGAGCTGCGGTCGGAAGGTGCTGACCATTGATTGGGATCTCGAAGCTCCAGGCCTGCATCGGTATTTCGAGCCCTACCTGGAAGACAAAACGCTCGAACGCTCCACTGGTCTGGTAGACTTTATCCTGAGTTTTGCAACAGTAGCCGTTTCAGGGCAACAGAAAGCGGGTGACGCAGATTGGTACGCACCTTATAGCAATCTCCTGGCACATGCGGTTTCGATTCAGTGGGATTTCCCAAATGCAGGCACTCTCGATTTCGTACCCGCCGGGCGGCAGGACGCCGCGTATGCGAACCGGGTCAATTCATTTAACTGGCAAAACTTCTACGAACTGCTCGGAGGAGGGGTGCTGCTCGAAGCGGTCAAGCAGAAGTTACGTAAGCTGTACGATTTCATTCTGGTCGATAGTCGCACAGGCGTGAGCGACACTTCTGGAATTTGTACCGTGCAAATGCCGGACGAGTTAGTCGTCTGCTTTACCTTGAACCGCCAGAGTATCTATGGCGCTGCCGCTGTTGCGCGATCGGCGTTGCAATTGCGCAGAACGGATAAGGGTCTTTCGACCCTTAAGGTATGGCCCGTCCCGATGAGAATCGAACCATCCGAAAAGGACCGTCTTGAGGTGGCGCACACGGTAGCGAGGGCAATGTTCTCCGGACTGATGCAGCATCTTGATCCGGAACAGGTGGACGAATACTGGGGTGACATCAGTGTGGCCTATGAACCCTACTATGCTTATGAGGAAGTACTTGCGGTTTTCAGGGACCGTCCTCGACAATCGAATTCCATTCTTTCAAGAATGCAAGCAATAGCTCAATATTTGAGCGGAGCACAGCCACTCTCTTTCAAGCCGATGGATGAAGCGCTAAAAAGCCAAGGATTGGCTGCATTTACGTCCAGGTCTGCATGGGGTTACGTGGACGAACTGGGACAACTCGCCGAGGAGTACGAAAGGATCCGGCGGACCATGAGGGCAGGTGACAACCGGACGGAACAGATGACTCTACTCGTTGGCCGGGCACAGGTTCTACGCGGACAGCGCGACACAGGCCAAGTTGCAGAGCACCTGTTTGGCAGGAACACCGATGGATGTCGTGTAGTCGGTCTCGCCCTGGCTCGGGCAGAGCCCCAGCGGCAGCATATCGATATGGCTCTTGAGGGAGTCTCGCGACGCAGGTCCCCGTTTGAGCAATATCATGCCCTGCTGCTTATCCAAGAGCTGATGGGCTCGATTGATCCGACTGCTGAGCAGCAAGTCCGATTGGTGATCCAAGAGCAGATCAACAAAACAATTACCACCGGCGACATGAGCCGCTGGATTCCTGCAAACCAAATTCTTAAGGGAATAAAGAGCTCTCCTCAAAAGGACGTTTGGACACGTGCTAATGAGACAACGTCGGTCCTCTTGGGACAACACACTGTACTCTTGAACCAATGCAAACCATCTATGTCCTTCGTAAGATATGAAGATGTCGAGGAAAGCCACGGACGCTTCGTTTCCACCCGGGGAGTTCACCAACTGCGGCTTCCGCGTATGTTTCGAATAGCTAAGCATCTTGTCACGAATCAGCTTTACATGGAGTTCGTAAAGGCGGGTGGCTACGAGAACGATGGGCTGTGGACCGTTCCATCGAGTTCGCGGTCGCGGTTTCTGTCGGCAGACGGCAAGACGATGGGGCCAGCGGGTTGGCCCGATGCAACTTCTTGGCCCAATGGGAAGGCTGAGCACCCGGCTAGCGGAGTCTCTTTCCTTGAAGCACAAGCCTTCGTGCAATGGTGTAATCGCAGCGTTACAGTTGGGGGCGATTGGACTTGGTCTCTCCCTCCGGAGGATCTGTGGGAGTTCGCCGCGCGAGGTGAAGCAGGTCTGGCTTATCCCTGGGGTGACGCCTTTGACGTCGCCAAATGCAATTCGGCTGAGAGTGGTATTGGGGGTACAAGTGAAGTAACTCGCTTCGAATCCGCCGTCAGTCCAATCGGTTGCTGCGATATGGCAGGCAATGTCTGGGAATTTGTGTTAGCCGCCGACAGCGGAGCTGATTGGTGCGTGTTGCGGGGAGGGTCGTACAAGAACACCATTTCTGAGGTGCGTAGTTATCTGCGGCTGGTCCGGGTACCTCATGGGCATCGTCCGCCCGATTTCGGATTTCGACTTGTACAGATCGAATTGACTGACTCAAGCAGCGTTCGTTGAGCGGTTAGCCATCTCGGTCAGGGCCGTCCTGCCCGTGGCCTTTTCTCATGCCCGATACCCCAGCGGCAACCGCACGTCCGCAATCGGGAGCGGGCCGAGGACGATCGCAAATTGAAAATTGCAGATTCAAGATAGGGGAGGGCAGGAGGCGGATCGCAAATTCAAAAGGGCAGATTCAAGAGAGGATAGCTACCAGTTCACAGCTAACCGCGGGCAGACCCGCTCAGCGATTTCCTGACCTTGGACCCTTTACAGGCCCCTTCCTGATCTGGCGTGCGACAGCCTCGCGCAGGATGGCGTTTATCCGCGTCTGATATCCCCTTCCCTGTCCGCGAAGCCAGGCGAGAATATCGGCGTCGATGCGTATCGTCAGGGACTCTTTAAGGGGCCGGTAAAACTTACCCCTGACGGCTTTGCTCCAATCTGTCTTTTCCGGAATGTCGCTAAAGTCGATGTCTTCATCCTTCATACGCCTTAGATCTTCCATCTCCTTAGCCAAGCGGCCAGCTACCTTCCCCATAGGCTCTCCTCTCCGACGGACTGGCTTTTCGCGCTGAGATGATGCGGATCACCTCTTCGCCGTCCTCTTCTCGGTATGTGTAAGCAACGACCACCGCGATCGAACCACCGATCACTCCCACCGCCTGCCATCGCTCCTCATCGTCTACGTCGCGGTCCCGGTCGGCAAGCGCTTGAGGGTCGTCGAAAACCAGCTTGGCGCTCTCGAAAGAGATTTTGTGTTTCCCGAGATTGCGGCGGTTTTTGACCTCATCCCACTCAAAGCGCATTCCGCGTATCTACCATTTCGTACCTACATTATACCACTTCACCGGCCGGGTCAGAAGACCGAAGTGTGCGGAGACCCCATTGGCTCGACCGCGTTGGTCCGGGTGGAGTCTTTTCTGGGTCGGCTTCACTCGCGCGATCCGAGCGGCCAAGGTCAGTGCAGTCCTGACTGGGGGATTTTCTCATGCCCGATGCCCCAGCGGCAACCGCACGTCGTCAAACGGGATGGGGGCTGAGGGCGATCGATTGGCAATCCCGCGCTACCATTTTCCTACCCGTAGTAATTTGTAAAAAACATCAGACGTAATGTTCCGGTCTTGAACGGATTCTTAGGCATCCCCAGCGACCTTGGCCGCCAACGAGCTAAGTTATATAGTGGAGAACTTTGTCGGGGTGGAATGGCGCAGGACGGCTAGGAGTCAGGAGTCCGAAGACAGGAGCCGAGAGGCTGATTCCTGATCGGGGATTGTCGATTGAGTATAAGTTATTTGCTGAATGCTTCCCGCCGATCACTGACTCTTGGTCCCCAGCTCCTGAATGCTGATCGCTGCCTCTTGAATGCTCTGGATGAGTATATGAAAAGACAGGGAGTTAACCAATAGTTGAGCTAATTTCCATGACGGACGGGAAAAATAAAGTACTTGAAAATAGGGAAGTTATGCGGATGAAATTCAGGAATGCGGTGATGAAGCAAAAAGATGTTAAAAATGAAGGTAGCTCTGGATGGTCTATTGAAAACAAAGGGGCAAGAAAAGTGCTCTGGATGAATTGATGAAAATAAAGAAGTTAACGTATTTTAGGGATGAATTACTGAAAGGAAAAGGGTTAGAATAGATATCATGTGCCAAGCGGCGGGATGCAAGGCCCTAAATCATAAATCCAAAATCCTACATCCTCAATGGTGGAGCTGGGGCGGGGCTTCTGAGACTGTGGTGAGAAATCCGAGGCGGGACCGCCAATGCATCCATTCAATTTTGGTAATGGAAGGACAACTCCATGCACACGAGGATTTATCGTAGCGAGTCAAGCCGAAGAGTTCTACAGGGGATGCTGCTCACAGGGCTGGGCATGGTGATTGCCCTCGTGCCGCTGGGGAGGAACGCATTGCCCAGGGCGCAAGCGGCGGACCATTCCGCGCCAACTTCCGCGCCACCGCACGGCATGGAGAAGATCCAGCACGTCATCTGGATCATTCAAGAGAATCACAGCTTTGACAATTACTTTGGCACATTTCCCCATGCGGATGGAATTCCGCCCTCCACGTGCCTCGGGGAAATGCCGGGGAGCAAGAAATGCGTCAAGCCTTTCCATATGCCGGCGGGGCAACCGCTGCTTGACCTGGAGCACAGTTGGGAAACCGCCCAGGCGGCTTACGACCACGGCTCGATGGACGCTTTCGTGTGGGTGGAAGGCTCTCCCTACACGATGGGATATTACGATCAGACCGACATCCCCAACTACTGGCGGTACGCGCACCTCTTCACCCTCTGCGACCGCTTCTTCTCCTCGGAGATGACCGGGAGTTCGCCCAACCACGTCTTTACCGTCGCCGCGCAGTCCGGAGAGATCAACAACATCGGCTCGCTGGAAGAACTGGAAGACGAATTGGACGAGCCTGAGGGCTTCCCCTTCGAATCCATCGTGAAGAATTTTGGGATCAAAAACATCTCGTGGAAATACTACGTGGAGACCCAGCCCAAGCCCCCCGATTGGGAGCAAGTGAACGCCAGCTTGTCGCGGCTGGCCTTCCCTGATCCCAAGGGCTTCACGTTGTGGAATCCCCTGCCCGGGTTCAAGTCGATTCGCGAGGACGAATCGCGTATGAATCGTCTGGCGCCGGTCGATGACTACTATGACGACCTGCAACAGGGGACGCTGCCGCAATTCGCGTGGATCATTCCCGATTTCCAAGATAGTGAACATCCGCCCGAGCCCTTGGACCAGGGCATGTGGTACGTCACCCGCATCATCAACGCGCTGATGAAGAGCCCCTACTGGGGCAACACCGCGATCTTCCTGACGTGGGATGACTACGGCGGGTTCTACGATCATGTGCCGCCGCCGGAAGTGGACGCCTACGGCTACGGCCCGCGCGTGCCCATGCTCGTCATCTCACCCTACGCCAAGGCGGATTACGTTTCGCACTACAATTACGATTTCACCTCGGTGCTGAAATTCATCGAGGAACGCTGGAACCTGCCGCACCTCACCGCGCGCGACCATCGCGCGAGTGACATGCTGGATTGCTTCGACTTTCATGCCCCTCCGCGTGTGGCGGAAATAATTCCTGTGCCGACTGACATCCACTCTCACCTTCTGCCCGTACACATTACCTATCCGTCGTACATACATCTTCCCAGCCAGGATCGCTCCATGGTGAGAGGCGCGCAGAAGAAAGGAACCCAGGCGGTTCCCTATATTCCACCTGCGGCACATTGAGAAGGGCTGCCCGGCAATCTTGGTGATTGATGATTAGTGATGGGCGGAGTCAGCAGCGAAGGATTTCGCTCTGCCCGCCTTTCCGCGTTAGGACGTGAGTTCCACTTCACCTCTGGGGCTCGAAAGGCGTGCGAACATGAGCGGCTTGGAGCCAAGCTCTACCTGAACCTCAACGGCCAGGGTTTGGCACGCGCGCGCCAACTCCGCCGCGTCCGGCGATTGCAAGTGGAAGCGTTCGAGTTGGCATCCGGACGGCGCGTCCGCGGCGGGGTGAACCGAGTCGCGGCTCCATTCGATGAAGAACGGAAGCAATCCGCCGTGGTCGTCCCACAAATGGAACAATCGCCAGCTCAGAATTTTGCCGTCCGGACGCGAGCGCTTGCCGTCATGGGGCCCGTCAATGGGGAAGCCCGCCGCGATGGCGGTTTGCGCGAGCATGGTGATATCCGGCGTGTGCACCGCCCAGGTAATAAGTTTGGGGTCAGGCATGGTGAGCACCTGGGTAAACCACGCCGGCGAAGACTGTTGGGGATCTGGAGCGATAATCTCCAGATAGCAGCTTGGCCCGAGCGCCAGCAGCGCGTTCCATGTGCCGCGACCGGGATGCACGCCACCAAAGATGGCACGCACGCCCGTAAGCTGTTCCACCCAGGCAACGCCCCGGTCGAGGTCGTCAATACCAAGAATGATATGGTCGAGACCGGTCAGCATGGTGTCTCCCTGCGCGAAGCGGGTGTAGCGCGGACCTATTTGGGACGTCCGCGGCCCGTTCGCGATGGGCGAGGAAAAGCCGCGGACCTCCGAAACCGGTCCGCGCTACGCTCGCTAAAGAAAGGTCTTCAACCGTTCCAGAAAATACCGGTAGTTCTCATACGGCGTATCGGGCGTGGCGCTGTGGTCGAGCATGGGAAGATAGCCCCGGTCGTCGATGAGAGGCTTCACGCGCTCCAGCTCCTGGTCGATGGCCGCGCGTCCCACGGTCAAGGCGCGTTTGTCGATGCCGCCCCACATGCGCAGGGCGCGCCCGTATTTCTTTCGCACTGCCCGCACATCCATATTCGCCTGCACCTCGAAGGGATACAGGATATCGATCCCGGAATCCATCCAAACCGGGATGAGCGGGTCGATCTGCCCATCGCTGTCCAGGCTGAACAGGTGCACACCATGACTGCGCCCGAAATCTATTACCTTGCGGTAACGCGGCAGCATGAACTTCCGGGCCAGTTGCGGCGAAAGCAGGGGGGCCGTGTGATAGGCCATATCCTCCCAGAATCCAAAGACATCGATGTCCGTCTCTTCCAGCATTTGCGAGAGCATTTGGATCAGGAAATCCGCGTCGGCGTCCAGCATCTCCTCCACCAAGGCGGGGTCGTCATAGAAAAGCGTGCAGAGGCGTTCCACACCTACCAGGTTCCGCAGCGGGCCGAAGAATCCACCCCAACGGTCGGCAATGACCACAAAGGGGAAGTCGCGATCGCGCAAGGCGCCGAGGCGCTGGCGCCAATCAGGCCCCAGGCGCTGGGTGAGATCCGGCTGCATCCTTTCGCGCCAATACTTGCGGAAGTCTTCGCGGGTTTCCACCGGATAGCGGATGAACTGCGGCATGGAACTCCGGGGATGGTTCTTGAATTCCCGCATCACGATGCCTTGCGGGTCCGTGAAGGTCACATGCTCGTCATCTTCTGCCAAGATCCGCAGCGGGAAGGGAGGTTGGGGCCAGAACCAGGTGAATTCCACCAACCACTTGTCGCAGCCAAAGTCGGTGTGGCCCGGGATGTACCCGCCTTCTCGGGACCACCTTTCCTCGGTCTCAGGCCAGGCGGGCCACATGAATTCATAGAGCGGCGCGCGGTCCACCGCTTGGTAATTCATCGTGCCCAGAAAACGCTCGCGATCGTTCATCGGATGGCCCTCAGGGTCAGATCCAATTGAGGATGACCTTGGCGCATTCGCCCGAGTCCATGGCCTCGAAGCCTTGGATGAATTCGTCATAGGGGAAGCGATGGGTGATGACGGGACTGATATCCAGCCCGCATTGAAGCATCATGGTCATCTTGTACCAGGTTTCGTACATCTCGCGGCCGTAAATTCCCTTGATGGTCAGCAATTTGAAAATGATGGGGTTCAAATCCACCACCGTGGCACGCTTGGGAATGCCCAGCAGGGCGATCTTCGCGCCGTGGCTCATATTGGCGAGCATGTCGCGAAGGGCATCCCCATTGCCCGACATCTCCAGCCCTACGTCGAAACCTTCCAGCATGCCTAATTGCTTCTGCACTTGGAGCAGAGTGCCTTCGCGAAGATTCAGGGCTACCGTCACACCCATCTTCCTGGCCAACCCCAGCCGGAAGGGGTTAAAGTCGGTAATCACCACGTACCGAGCGCCCGCATACCGAACGACCGCCGCAGCCATCAGCCCAATCGGACCGGCCCCCGTGATGAGCACATCTTCTCCCAACACCAGGAAGGACAGGGCGGTGTGGACGGCGTTTCCGAACGGATCGAAGATGGCCGCGATATCCTGATCGACGGAGGGGGGATGACGCCAGATGTTGGCCATGGGCAGCGCGATGTATTCCGCGAATGCGCCTGGCCGGTTGACACCGACTCCCTGGGTGTGCGCGCAAAGATGACGCCGGCCCGCCAGGCAATTCCGGCACCGGCCGCAAGTCACGTGCCCTTCGCCGCTCACGATGTCCCCGGGATAAAAATCTGCGACGTTCGAACCGACCTCCGCAATTTCCCCCACAAACTCGTGCCCGATCACCATAGGGACATTGATGGTTTTTTGCGCCCAGTCGTCCCATTGGTAAATATGCAAATCTGTGCCACAGATGCCCGTGCGATGCACACGAATGAGCACATCATTGATCCCAATGGTGGGCGTTTCTACGTCCTCGAGCCAAAGCCCCGGTTCTCTTTTGCTTTTTACGAGTGCTTTCACTTTGCCCTCCCACGGCTTTCCTCTGGTATAAAGGTGGCGGCCTGATATGACGAAATTCCTTGTAACGCTAAGGGCCAACTTCTTTCTACGCCGCGAAGATTTTCCCTTCGGCGCGGAGTGTCTTTGTGGCCTCTGTGCTCAGAAAAGACTCAACGCAGAGGTCACTGAGACGCTCCGTGTGCTCTGTGTTGAAGCTTGAAAAGCAGAGCGAACACGGAGAGCCTCCATTTGGTCGCGGCTCGGCCGCGCTGCACTACTAATGATGCGCTCGCGGCGCTCCGGTGGGAATGCACTCCGAATTCACCCGCCTTATTCAGCCGCGCGGCCCTCGCTTGCCGCCCGCTTGTAACCGTACTCCTTCTTAAGTTTGTAAGTGATGCTATCCACCAAGGCCTGCCAACTGGCTTCGATCAGGTTTTCGGAAACGCCTACGGTTCCCCAGGTGTCATGGCCATCGCTGGATTCGATGAGCACCCGAACCTTGGCGTCGGTGGCGCCTTTGGGGTTGAGCACGCGAACTTTATAATCAGTCAACCGGATATCCTTGATGCAGGGGAAGAAAGTTGTCAGTGACTTCCTTAAGGCTCTGTCCAAGGCGCTGACCGGGCCTACGCCTTCCGCCGCGGTATGTTCTTCTTTGCCGTCCACGCGCAGCTTGATGACCGCTTCCGAATAGGGCTCTTCGCCTCCCTTCTTTTCCGTGATCAGGCGAAATCCATCCAGCTCAAAGAACTCTTTGGCATGATGGACCAGCTTGTCGAAGAGCATTTCAAAGGACGCTTCCGCGCCCTCAAACTGGTAACCGTCGTGTTCCATCTCCTTGAGCTTCTCCACCACCACTTTGGCGTCGGGAGAAGATTGATCGATCTTGAGGCCCAGTTCCACTGCCTTATAGATCACATTGCTCCTGCCCGAAAGCTCCGAAACCAGGACGCGCCGTTCATTGCCGACCACCGTGGGGTCCACATGTTCGTAAGCGGAGGTCTCTTTCATCACCGCGCTCACATGAATGCCGCCCTTGTGGGCAAACGCACTCTTGCCGACGTAGGGCAGATCCTGGCGAGGAGGCAGGTTGGCCAACTCGCTGACGTAATGAGAGACTTCGGTCAGATGCTTGAGGTTTTCTTTGCCAATCGTGCGCATCCCCAGCTTCAATTCCAGGTTGGGAATCACCGAGCACAGATTGGCATTTCCGCACCGTTCGCCATAGCCGTTAATCGTCCCTTGCACCTGCGCAGCGCCCAGTTGCACGGCGGCAATCGCATTGGCAACGGCCATATCGCCGTCGTTGTGCGTGTGAATTCCCAGTGGCGCTTTCGCCTGTTTGGCCGCGGCTTGAAAACGCTCGCGGATGTCGTTGGTCAGCGTGCCGCCATTGGTGTCGCACAACACCAGGAAGTCGGCTCCCGCCACTTCCGCAGCCTGGAGCGTCGCGAGGGCATAGGCCGGGTCGGCTTTGTATCCGTCAAAGAAATGCTCGGCGTCATAGATCACTTCCCGGCCATGGGATTTCAGGAAGGCCACGGAATTCCGAATCAGGTGGAGGTTTTCCTCGAGCGATACACCCAAAGCGACTTTCACGTGGAGGTCCCAGGTCTTCCCGAAAATCGTCACCACCGGCGTACCGGCTTCGATCAACGCTTGCAAATTCCGGTCGTGGGCCACACTTTGGCGCGGGTGGCAGGTGCTGCCAAACGCCGCGAGTTTGGCATGTTTCAATTTCAGCTCCCGCGCGCGTTGGAAGAAGGCTACATCCTTGGCGTTCGAACCAGGCCAGCCGCCTTCGATATAGTCCACCCCCAAATCATCAAGTTTTCTGACGATGTGCAGCTTGTCTTCCAAGGAAAACGAGATGTTTTCGCCCTGCGAACCGTCGCGCAGAGTCGTATCGTAAATCAGAATTTTTTTCATAGTTCTGCTTGATCCCAGAAAATCAGGATAAGGTGAGAATGACCAATCCGGCGCAAGAAGTCAATCGCTCCAAGCGAGCCGCCACCGAAACTGAGAATTCTTCTTCCCTCGCCCCCTTGGCACTAGACGCTGAACTCAACATCGGCGACGCCCTCGGCGATTTGGCCCAGGTATTGGCCGTCCGCCCTGACGTCCGCCACCAGGGCGACTCGAGGCTTTGCCCGGTCCCAGTCTTCGGGGATGGATACGGAGAATGGCACCGAGCCATCCTGGCCGGGTGGTATGGTCAAGTCCAATAATTGCGGTGAAGCATGCCAGCCCGCCGGCAGGACCAGCGCGGCTTCCAGATGCATGGGGTGCGAGCGGTAGTTGCGAACCCGCAGCTCAAGGTTCGCGCTGGAACCCGCTTTGGCCTGGAGTTGATAGGGATAGAACCTGACCCAACTAGGGTTCAGCCCGAAGTTGCAGTCGGGGTCAGCGATGGCCTCGAAGAAATACTTCTGCTGGCCTTCCAGGCGATGCTTTAGATTTTCCAGGTCCGCCTTGTTGCTCACAAACGGTTTGCCGTGGCCGGGCGCCACGACGTTGGGTTCATGATCGAGAATCGTCTTGATCGATTTCACGTGGCTATCATTCTCCACCCAGTTGCGAAAGATCAGGTTATGGCGAAGCAAGCTGTCCGCGCTTCCCGAGGGGAAAAAGGCGTCGCCGGTAAATGCCACTCGCGCGCCATCGATGGTTACGAACATCGCCATCTGGTATTCGGTATGACCGGGCGAATGGAAAACCTGAAACTCAAATTCCTCCCACTTGAACGTTTCACCGTTTTGAAAGGCCCGCTCAATCCTGATGGGTTCACCCAGGATACATCCCAGGTTGTAGCCACGGGGGTTTTGGAGGACATCGACCATGTTTTGGTAGCACCACACTTTGGCGCCGTGATGGCGCACGAGATGGGGGAAGCCGTTCAAATGGTCGTCGTGCATGTGGCTGGGCATGATGACGTCCACGGATTTCAGGCCGAACTGTGCTTTGAGTTGGGGAACGGTGTGCTCGACAAAGCCCATGCGGTCGTGAACGGAGGCGGCATCCTTATAGACGGTGAAAATATTCCAACTGGCCGAACCGTAATCCACGAAGAGCGCTTTGCCGCTATCACTGATCAGGGCGTAAAAGCTCGAGGTGGTCTGGTCCGAAGCCACCAGGTGGGGCGTAACCGCGAAAGGTTTGTTCTCCACGGTCAGGTGTTCACCCGGCGAGTACGCCCTGTACCAACCTTTTAGCTTTTCAATGAGGTCGGCAACCCCTGCGTCGGCCTGGTTGAAGGGTTCGCCGTGGGAAGGGCAGATCATTTCCGGCCCCTGTTCACGAACCCGCGTCAGCGAAAAGATGGCGCAGTCGACTCCATCAGTGCTGCCGTAATTATATTGAAGCTCGTAGAGGTTCACGACTTTCCCCGGCGAGTGAATCAGGTCCCCCGTGAAGGCCACCTTCTTTCCATCCACAACTCCCATCAGGCTGACGGAGCCCAGCGTGTGGCCGGGTGAGGGATGGATCAGCAATTCATAAGGTCCCCAGCGATAAGTGTCGTAATCGCGCAGAATTCCGGCCACGGGCACGTTGTGCGTCAAGCTGAAGAAATCATTCTTGACGTTGTACATTTCGAAGATGCGGCGATTCCTCCAGAAGTTCTCGGCATCATCGAACAGGTACCGTTCGTGCTCGGGAACGATGATCGGAATCCGCTGGGCAACAGCGAGGGAGTCCCCCTGGCATTGGTCGCGATGGTGGTGAGTATGAAGGATGGCCTCAACTTTGTTGACACCAATCTGGGTCAGCAGGTTCAAGACGTACCCGGACCCGAAATCAATCAGGATGGCGCGGTCCCCGTCTTTGAGAACATAAACGTTGCAGGTGTCCCGTAGCATATAGAGGTTGGGAGAGATCTGGGTTAGCCCGCCCTGCGGCGTGAAATGCACAGCCGGGGGCGGAGCCACCGGTTTCTGCTGTTTTCCCGGAGACGCGCCGGCAAGCTCAGCAGCCATCAGGCCGGCACCGGCGTTGCGCAGAAAGTCCCTCCGGCTCACACCCAGTCTTCCTGAGGTTTTGCGTTTCTTCATCGCTACCCCCTTAGGACGAAGACTCGACTCCGTTCATGTGGATCAATTGCTCCACATTCTCGCGCTAAGACTACTCGCATTCTTGCGGCTGTCAAGGCTCAACCAAAGTCGCTGCCCCTGGGCAGAGACACTACCTCCGGGGTGCATGTAGCGCGCAATTTCTGTGGGGAGGTACGAAGCTTGGAAACTTACTTCGTACCAGGCCGAACGCTCGTAGCACGTGGTCCTTTTTCGCCGCGCTCCAACTCAAACTCCACGGCTTCGCCTTCTTTCAACCCATCGAAGTTTAGTTGTTGAAGGCTACTGCGATGAAAGAAGATCTCTTGGCCCTCAGTAGAGCGAATAAACCCAAATCCGCGGTCGCGGATGACTCGCTTGATTGTGCCTTGCATAGACACCTCGATTATCGTAGGGGACCTTGTATGGCGGGTTAAGCAACATTGCCACTAACTTTACCTCTTGCACACGTTGGGGCCACTGTACCAGCGTGCAAGTCCTTTGTCAAAGAGGAGAAAATGAGGGAAGGGCGGGGCACTGACAATATGTCGTGGCGGGTTGCTCGCGCTTATTGGCCTTCCGATTCAAACGATTTCACTGCCGTTGCCAGGTCTTCGTAGATTTCAAAAACCGTGCTGAGACGGGTAATCTGCAAGAGTTGATAGACTCCGCGAGGCAGATGGAGCAGCTTCAAATTTCCTCCGGCATTGCGCGCGGAGGTATAACCTGCAATCAAGGTCGAAAGTCCAGAACTGTCAAGATAAGTAACCTCTCCCAGGTTCAGGATGAGGCGCTGGTGGCCCGCGTTGACCAATTGTTTCAATTTCGAGCGCACCGCTTCCGTTTCCGGGCCCAGCGTTATCCGCCCGCGCAAATCCACCATCATCACCCCATCGATGATCTTCTCGACGATATAGATCGCCATGCGCTTTCCTCCTTTCGGATTATCCCGCGATCGCGCCGCTAACTTTGAACGTGATGGCGTAATCACAGGGCTTCTCGGCGGGCATCAGCACCTTCAGGCCCGTGTCGTCCTGAGACCATTCCAGCTTGCCGTCGAACCCCAGGAGTTCGACATTCTGAATTTTGCCGACGCGCAAGGCGGTATGGGTGGCCAGAGGCCGAATGAGGGCTTGATATTCCGGCCAGCCCATTACGAAGGCGTAAAGGGTCTCGCCCTTGGTGGTGAAGCGGACGTCTGCCGCCGTCAGGTCCTTCCGCTTCTCTTCGTTAAACGACGCGTCATTCGCGGCCGCGCCCGGCGCCGGCCCCTCGCCAAAGATTCTCCAGGGTCGCGAGCTGTAAATGGCGTCGCTATTGACGCTCATCCATTTGGTGATCTCCGCGAGGACCGCCAATTCTTCCAAATCCAGAGTTCCGCGGGCGGGCAGGGGAAAATTCAGCATCAGGTTGCCGTTGCGGCTGACGATGTCCACCAGCATGTCGATGATGGTCTTGGGCGTCTTATACTTCTGGCCGCGCTTATAGTGCCAGTCGCCGATGCAGGTGTCCGTTTGCCAGGGGCGTGGCCAAATGTCGCTCACGATGCCTCGCTCGACGTCGAGCAACCCGGTGCCCTGCTCGGTGTCGGCAAGGCGCTTGGTGGTGTATATCGCCTCAGACTTGCCGCCATTTTTCTTGGCACTCAGGTTGTAGAGGTGCGCGACGAGGCTGAGCCCGTATTCCTCGAAGGGGAGTGGACCGTCAGTGTAAAGCAAATCCGGTTGGTACTTGTCGACGAGGTCCTTGATCCGCATAAACCAATGGCGCTTCCACCACAAGGGGATGCCGGTTTCATCCCAGTCCAAATTCTCCCCCCAAACCTGGTCGGAATCGACATACAAGCTGGAGTTGTTGGGATCGGCGCCGTCGTAAGGCACTCCGGCGTATGGACCGGTTTTATCATGCCCGTGATTCACCGAAAACCACTTGTAGGTGATCCAGAGATGATCGCTCGCGGCAAACTTAAGTCCGGCATCACGCGCCGCGTGAGCCCACATGCCGATGATGTCTTTCTTCGGCCCTTTATTGGCGGCATTCCAGGGCTGAAAGGTGGAATTCCACATGTCAAAGTTATCGTGATGCACGCCCATGCTCATGAAATATTTCGCCCCGGCCTTCTTGTACAGGCCGATGAGATAGGCGGGGTCGAACTGCTCCGCCTTCCAAAGTGGGATCGTGTCTTTGTAGCCAAACTTGGAGGGATGCCCGTAAGTTTCCAGGTGATAGATGTTCTGCTCCGACCCTTGCATGTACATATTCCGGGCATACCAATCCCCAGCTTCGATGGCCGATTGCGGGCCCCAGTGCGCCCACATGCCGAACTTGGCGTCGCGAAACCATTCGGGGATTTCGTACTTGCTCAAGGACGCCCGCGTTCCTTCAAAAGGTCCGCGCTCAATCTCGATTCCGGGCGATGGTTCGTGCTGCGCAGCCCCGAGCTTCAACGCCGGAAGTGTTCCCGCGATTAGTTTGCAAGCGGTACGTCTTGTCATCCTCATCGACATGGTAATCGTCCCTCCTGCGTGGCACGGCCATCTTGGCCGGGTCCGGCTCGCGAGCGGGACGCCCGTGCCACCATTATTGGGTGGCGCGCCAGCCCGCCCACGCGGGAGTACCCTATCATGATGGAACGAGGAAGCGCAACCGGCGTTAACCGCGGTAACCGCGGTGCAGGGTTCCGTCAAAGTCCCGGGTGCCGCATACCTCCGGAGCTATGAATCCATCAAGCGCGAAAGGAGCCCTGGACCGCGGTGTCCAGGGAAACAAGCTGTGAAATGTTCCCCTCATATCCTTCACCGCCGAGGCGCGGAGGCGCAGAGCAAGTGTTAGGTTCCAAGTCCCAGTAAAACCCTAACACCTGACGCCTGATACCAGATACCTATTCTGCGAGAGCTTGAGCGGCCGTCCGCTGGATCAGTCCTCGACGAAGGACTTTAATCTTCCCAGCGCCTGATCCCACTGCGCGGATACGAGGTCGAGAAATTTCCTGATCTCTTCGACGGGCTCCGGCTTGAATTCAAAAAGTCTCTCGCGACCCCGGCGGGAGCTGCGCACGACTCCCACCCTCTCCAGCACCCGAAGATGCTTGGTGATTGCCTGCCGGGTCAACTTCGAGCCCGCGGTGAGCCGAGCGATCGACTGCGGCTCTCCGCCGCAGAGCTTCGCAACCAGCGATAGCCTCCTTTCGTCACCCAGGGCGGCGAAGACGGAGGCATGAGCCCGTGGTCTGGCGCCTGCCCTTTTACGCGACCGGCTCGACATGGCGTTCAATGTTTCTCATCTGCTCCGTCCAGCCGCCCTCGTTCATGCGGAATGCTTCGAGGCGGCGGTGGCTGGGGATGTTTTCGAAACCGGACTCGGTGAGGATCAGCAGGGTGCCGCTGGGGCTCTTCTCCAACCGGAACTCGACAAGAGTCGGGGTCTCTTCCGAATAGTCGACCTGGGGATCGATAGCGTAGGGATGCCAGGTGAAGGAGAAAAGCCGCTCCGGATCCATCTTCTGCACCACAGCCTCCCATTTGAGGTGCTCGTAGCCGGGATAGGTGATGTGACCGCGGGATATCTCTCCGGGCACGAACGGACCTTCCAGCTTCACCCGGAACCATTCACCGAACTCGCGGTAATCGGTCAGCGCCCTCCACACCCGGGAAATCGGCGCCTTTAGTTCAATGCGCTTCTCAATGCGATCGTTGCTCATATGCAACCTCCTGGTTGCATATTAATATCGTGCAGAAGATTGTGCAATCTTTTTGTTGCGCATCAGGCAGGCGGTGGCTGACGGCTCTGCCGCCTGCTGTCCTGAAAATGAATGTGCCGAAGGCACCTTGGACTGCGGCGGCTCGACGCCGCCTTGTTCCTCCTCCTTAGCGTTATTCCAAGGCGGCGTCGAGCCGCCGCAGTCCAAGGCGCTTCGCGCATTTTCATTGACAGTAGAGAGCCCCAGGCTCATGGGAGTCTGTCATGAAAACGGCTCCCCTCCTCAGTTGAGGAGGGGGTAGGGGGTGGTGCTGATTGCGACTTTGCATTCTCGGCTTCAGGAGATAACCACCCCGGCGCTCGGCGCGCCACCCCTCCTGAATCAGGAGGGGAGTTACTCGGCGCGTTCTTCAAATTCGATTCAGCCAGCCCATTGCTCGGTGGTCTCCTGGCAGGACAAGACAAAATGACCGTCCACGATAACACGCATGCTTGCGAAATGCCACAAAGTATGGTACTCTGTAGTTATAGTACAATCATTAAAGCTCCCGACCTGAAAATCCCGCAAGATATTAAAAATAATTAAAAAAAGGCTTGACAAGTATTAAAGACGGCTTTAGAGTCAGTGGACAGAAGTGGGTAGAAGTGGGAATTAATTTCTGCTTGAGGCGGTTTTTGAGTCGGAAGAGGTTGCGGGGCAAGTCCTATGTTTCGCGGCAATAATCCGGCGACCGTGGACGATAAGGGACGGCTCAAGATCCCGACGGCCTTCAAGGCTGATCTTGATGAAAAGTATGGCCAGGATTTCTTTGTGACCAGCCTGGACGGCAAAGCGGTGCGCATTTACCCGCTTCCGGTATGGATTCAGATTGAACAGAAGCTAGCTCCCTTGCCTTCCATGAACAAAGCGAAGAAGGACTTTCTAGATCGTACCAACTATTGGGGGCAGATGGCAAGAGCGGACGCGCAAGGGCGCGTCTTGATCCCGGCGCATCTGCGCGAGTCAGCCGGGATGCAGGGGGAAGTGGCCGTCATCGGGCACCTCGAGGAGTACTTGGAAGTCTGGAGCAAGGAACGCGTTCACGAGCCCATGTCCCAGCCATTCTCCGATGAAAATATGAACGCGCTGGGCACTATGGGGATCTGACGGAGCGGGGTTCGGAATTCAGTATACGGTCGGAGGAAAGAATGCGTGCCCTGGGTTTAATCGTTCCAATATTCTTCGCAATCCAATTTGTAGTGGCTCTGGTTGCCGTGGTCTCCGCGATGCTGTTCGCCGACCCGCAAGTTTCGTCTTTCAGTCGTAATTCGAGGTAGGGATGGAAATTCAGTGCACCCGGACGACGCGCAGCTCGAACCCAGATCCAGCGAGTCCCGAGACCCGCAGCCCGGCTCCCGGCTCGTCCATGTTCCGGCGCTCGTCCGTGAGACCCTCGATTTTCTCAACGTCCGGCCGGAAGGAATTTACATCGACGCGACGCTGGGTGCAGGGGGGCACGCGCAAGAGATCTTGAAACGCCTGGGAAGTGGCAGGCTTTTGGGCCTGGATCGCGACCCCCGGGCGTTGGAAGTGGCCCGCGATAAGTTGGCGGGCTTCGGCGAGAAGCTGATCATGCAGCACGGGAACTTCGCGCAAATCGATGCGTTGCACGCCGCCAGCGGATTGCCGCTGGTGGACGGGGTTGTGGCCGACCTCGGTTTGAGCTCGATACAGCTTGACGACGCCTCGCGCGGATTCAGTTTCAGCTCGCCGGGGCCGCTCGACATGCGAATGGATCCCGGCTCCGAGATGACCGCCGCCGACCTGGTAAACCACGCCAGTGAGCGGGACCTGGCAGATATTTTTCTCAAGTTGGGGGAAGAGCGCCACTCGCGCCGAATCGCGCGAGCCATTGTGAAGGCCCGTCCGTATCGAGTAACCACCGAACTGGCGCAGGTGGTGACGCGAGCGATCCCCTCCCGGGCGGGCCTCCACCAAATTCACCCGGCGACGCGCAGTTTCATGGCGCTCCGCCTGGCGGTGAACGCCGAGATGGAAAATCTCGAGCAGTTTCTCGACAGGGTCTTGATGGTCCTCCGGCCTGGGGGGCGGGTGGTAATCCTGAGTTTTCACTCGCTGGAAGACCGCGGGGTCAAGCAAGCCTTCCGGCGCTGGCAGGGCGAAGGCCGGGCGAGCATCCTGACGCGCAAAGTGGTTCGTCCGGGGGAAGAAGAAGTACAGATCAATCCGCGCGCACGCAGCGCCAAGCTGCGGGCGGCAGAGAAGGCTAAGGACTAGGGACACGGGATACGGGACACGGGTACAAGCAACCCCGAATCCCGTATCCCGTATCCCGTGCCCCGGGACTTAAATGGCCACAGCGGCAGTCACATTACCGAAGACCAGACGGCGTCCGAGAAACGCCCCGGCCGCGGGCCGGGCGAGTTTCCCGGAATTTTACTCTGTGAAGCACATCGACAATTCCCGCGTGGTGCGGGAAGTTGACGTGGAGCGTCGCCGTGAATGTTTCAGTCTCCTGGGATTGGGCGTACTGGTTTTTCTTTTTGTGCTCCTGTTCGCATGGCAGCATTTCCAGTGCGTGCGGCACGGTTATCAGATTGAGCAGCTCAAGGCCGAATACGCGACACTGGAGGAGCAAAACCATCAGTTCCGGCTGGAACAGGCTGCGCTTGCCGATCCGAAAAGGATCGACACGCTGGCGCGGACCCGGCTCGGGATGGTCACACCAGGCCCGCAACAATTGATTCGGGTGGGCGGGCCTGAGCCGGCGGCGGCCGCCTTCGAAAGCCCGGAACTGGCACGCAACTTCTCCGTGGGTAGCGGAGATATTCCACACGAGCCGTAACAGCAATGGGCCGAGGCAAGCTTGGTTCTCGCACGGCGAAGCCCGATCGGTCTCGTCTGGAGAGGCGGCGACTGATGGTGGGCGTGCTTTGTTTCTTCTGGTTCGGCTGCGTGGCCGCCCGCCTTTACTATTTTCAAGTCATCCAGTATGTGGAGCTTCTGGGGCGCGCTCAGCGCCAGCAGCAGCGCACCATCGAAGTAGCGCCCCAACGCGGCGCCATCTATGACCGGCAGATGAATCCCCTGGCGATGAGCCTGGGAGTGGATTCGGTCTTTGCTGTGCCGAGCGAGCTTAGCGAGCCGCAGATGGTGGCTTCCCTGCTTGCCCCGGTCCTGGGGGTAGATGCGGAGGAACTCCGCGACCGCTTCCAGGCGGCGCACTCCTTCTGCTGGGTCAAGCGCCGCGTCACGCCGGAAGAAGCCACGCGCGTGCGTGATTTGAACCTGAAGGGCGTTTATTTTGAGCGCGAGACCAAGCGCTTCTACCCCAAGGGGGACTTGGCCGCGCAAGCGATTGGCTACGTGGGCTTGGATGATAAAGGCTTGGGTGGGATCGAGTATGCCCTGGACGACCAGATCAAGGGCAAGCCCGGGCGCGTGCTGTTGGCCTCCGATGCGCGCCGCCGCACCTTTCACAGCACCGAGTGGGCAGGCGTTCCCGGCAAAAGCGTCGTGCTGACCCTGGACGAGAAAATTCAATATATTGCGGAAAAGGCCCTGGCGGAGGAAATGGCGGCTGGGCATGCCGCCGGTGGCGTCGCGATTGTGCAGAATCCCAACACCGGTGAGATTCTAGCTCTGGCCAATCAACCGACGTTTGATCCGAATGCCTTTAACTCGAGCCCGAGTGCCGGGCGCCTGAATCGCGCCATAGGATGGGTTTACGAACCCGGCTCGACTTTCAAATTGATCACGGTAGCCGCAGCGCTGGAAGAGAATCTGACCTCACCCCAGGAAATGATAGATTGCCAGGGCGGCAAAATCGTCCTGGCGGGCCACACCATTCATGACGCCGAGCCGAACTATGTTCTAAGCGTCACCGATATGCTGGCCAGATCCAGTGATGTGGGCACGATCAAGCTGGCGATTCGGCTAGGCAATGAACGCCTCTATCGTTATATTCGCGCCTTCGGCATCGGATCTAAAACTGGCGTGGAATTGCCGGGAGAAGAACGCGGTTTGCTTCAGCCTCCCAGCCGCTGGTCAGGAATTTCCGTTGGCGAGATGTCGATTGGGCAAGAAGCTGCCGTGACCCCCCTGCAGATGGTAACCATGTATTCATCCATCGCCAATGGAGGAATACTCTTTGAACCCCATATTGTGCACGATGTTTTTCTGGGCGCGCACCATGACGCCTTAGCCCCGGCCGCAGGACATCGCGTGCTCAGCGAACACACGGCGGAAACGATGCGCAACCTCCTTACCGTGGTTGTTGACCACGGCACCGGCAAGGCGGCGCAACTGGGCGGATACACGTCCGCCGGCAAGACCGGCACGGCACAGAAGATTGATGCGAATGGTACATACTCCCGCTCGCTTCATATTGGTTCGTTTATCGGCTTTGCTCCCGCATCACATCCGGCGGTGACTATTCTGGTGGTCATCGATTCGCCGGTGGGAGCATATTACGGGGCAGACGTGGCAGCTCCAGTATTCCGATCCATCGCAGAGCAGACTCTTGGGTACTTAACCGTTCCTCAGGATAATCCCTCCAGATGGCCTCACATCATATCCCCCAAACCCGCGAGGACTCCTGACCAGAAGCAGGAGGACTTCCTGGGATTCCTTCCTCCGGGTCGAGAATCCTTTGGAGCTGTCACTTCACCCGTTCAGCCGGCATCATTTTCCAACCGACCTTCGCCGGACGGACCCACGCAACCGGGCACCCCAGACGAGGGCGTTGCTTCCAGCACGGTAATTCTGGGCGATGGCCCCCTCGTGGCCGTTCCGGATTTTTCCGGATGGGCGGCGCGCCGCGTGGCCCAGGAGTGTGAAAAATTGGGCCTCGACCTTAATGTTGTGGGCAGCGGCCTGGCGGTGGAACAAAACCCTCTGGCGGGTTTGAAGGTGCCGTCCGGCACCCGCATTTGGGTGCGCATGGCGAGGTAATCGGGTGATCCGATGATCGGGTGATCCGATGATCGGTCGAGCAAGAAGCCAACTCGGCTGCAATTGTCTTGTTCACCCGATCACCCGATCATCGGATCACCCGATCTCCCGATCACCCGATAGTTTGGATAAGAAATGAAGCTTGGCGAACTACTCCGGGAGTTGCCGGTTCTGCACATGGGTGCAGACGCATCGGTGGAGGTTTCCTCTCTAGCTTACAACTCCCGCGACGTGGGGCCGGGAACACTCTTCTTTGCCATTCAAGGTGAAAAAGCTGACGGTCACGCTTACATCCCTCAGGCGCTGGAGCGGGGCGCCGTGGCGGTGGTCAGTGAGCGTATCGCGCCACCTGAGCTGGCCACGCGTTGGATCCAAGTGGCGGCCATTCGCCGGGCCTTGGCGGACGCGGGCCGCGCCATCTTCGGCCATCCGGACCGGCGCCTCCAACTTATCGGAATCACCGGCACCAACGGCAAGACCACAACGACCTATTTGGTGGAAAGCGTTCTGGGCGCGGCGGGAATTCTAAGCGGGGTTTTCGGCACAATTGAATACCGTATGGGCGGTAAAACCAAGGTCGCCACCAACACCACGCCCGAGTCGCTCGATCTGCTGTCCTATTTTGCGGAACTGGTGAAAGCCGGGGGCAAGGCGGCGGTGATGGAAGTCTCATCCCATTCGCTTGCCCAGGAGCGCGTGTGGGGATTCCACTTCGCCGTCGCCGTGTTCACCAACCTGACGCAGGACCATTTGGATTATCACAAGGATTTTGAGCACTACTTCCTTGCCAAGCGCCGCCTTTTTGAGGGGATGGGCGCACCACCTCCGGATTGGGCAGTGATCAACACCGATGATCCGTGGGGGGCGCGTCTCTTGGAATTGCCGTATCCGAACCGCCTGACTTATGGCTTGAACGGCGACGCACAAGTTACGCCCAAGCACGTCGCGTCCAGTGCAACGAGAACGGAAGCCGTCATCGCGACACCGGCGGGGAAGCTCGAAATCGTTTCTCCGCTGTTGGGGCGCGCCAATCTGGCGAACATTCTTGCGGCAGTTGCCACGGGGGTGGCCATGGGGATTGCCAGCACCAAGATTGAAGAGGGCATCGCCAAGCTTCAGGCGGTGCCGGGACGTTTCGAGCGGATCGACGAGGGGCAGCCGTTTCTGGTGGTAGTGGATTATGCCCACACCGATGACGCTCTGAAAAACGTCCTGAAGACCGCGCGCGAACTTGCCCGCGATCGCCTGATTGTTCTCTTCGGTTGCGGCGGCGAACGCGACCGGACGAAGCGCCCGCGCATGGGCGAGGCCGCCGGCGCGCTGGCGGATTTTGTGGTGCTGACTTCCGACAATCCCCGCAGCGAAGACCCGCTGCTGATTATGGCGGATGCCTTGGTGGGGCTGCAGCGCACGGGCACGCCTTACATCGCGGAGGTCGATCGCGGCATTGCCATCCGCAAGGCGTTGGAAGAGGCTCGCGAGGGCGACGTGGTGGTTCTGGCGGGCAAAGGTCACGAGACCTATCAGGTTCTCAAAGACGGGAAGGTTGATTTCGACGACCGTGCCGTGGCACGCAAGGTCCTGGCGGAGATGGGGTACAGGAAGTAATTGATGATTGCCGATTGACGATTTTCGATTGGAAGTTGTCAGTCATCAGTAATCAGTAGGGACCCCTACTGAAAACTGAGAACTGAAGACTGAAAACTTCCTTAACTTCAATCGGCAATCGACAATCGGCAATCGACAATGAAGTCGACGATGGGGGAGGTGGCGGCGTATTTGGGAGCGTCCTGTGGGGTAGCGGATCGCCCCGTCGAGGGATATTCCATCGATTCGCGCTCGCTCGCGCCAGGCCAGCTCTTCTTCGCCATCCGCGGACCGCGGTTTGACGGGCACCAGTTTGTGGGACAGGCGCTGGACCGCGGCGCCGCCGGCGTGGTGGTGGAGGAGGCTTTTTACGCCAGCGCTCCGGTGGAATGGCAGCCCGCGCTGCTGGCCGTTGCGGACACCCGCAGTGCGCTTCAGACGCTTGCCCGCGAAGTTCGCCGCAAATGGGGCAAGCGGCTGGTAGCGGTCACAGGCAGCACCGGGAAGAGCACCACGAAGGAAATGATCGCCGCCATCCTCAGCCGGCGTCTTCGCGTGCTGCGTTCTCCGGGGAACTTGAATAATGACTTTGGGCTGCCGTTGGCGCTGCTGGGGCTGGAACCAGAGCACGAAGTAGCGGTGATGGAATTAGCGATGTCCGCCCCCGGCGAAATTGCTCGCCTGGCGCGGCTGGCGGAGCCGCAGGTTGGCGTGGTCACCAATGTTGCCCCTGCGCACTTGCAGTTTTTCGATTCTGTCGATGCGATCGCGCTGGCCAAACGCGAGTTGATCGATTATCTCGCGACGACGGGCCCGGGCGCGGTTGCTATTCTGAACGAAGACGACGAGCGCGTGCGAAAGTTCGCCGAGGGTTTTCCCGGACGGGTTTTGACTTTTGGGTTTTCGGAGAATGCGGCGTTCCGCGCCACAGAAGTCAATTGTGCAGAGGGTCCCTGCAGCGACGTGAGGGTCAACACGCCGGACTGGAAGTCCGAATTTACGCTGCCTTTGCCGGGCAGACATAATGTCGAGAACGCCCTGGCGGCCATTGCAGTATCAAGTCTCTTCGACATTTTGCCCGAGGACATTCGCCCGGCGCTGGCGGAGTTTCAAAACTTACACCAGCGGAGTGAAATTGTTACTCTCCCCGGCGGGGTCACGGTCATCAACGATTGCTATAACTCGAACCCCCTGGCCATGGAGCGCATGCTTGAGACGCTTGCGGCATGGCCGGGGGCGCGCCGTCGCATCGTGGTGGCGGGTGAGATGTTGGAGTTGGGGCCTACGTCGCCGGAACTGCACCGGGGCGTGGGCCACAAGTGCGTGCAGAGCGGCGTCGAGTGGGTGATTGCCGTGCAAGGCGACGCACGGTTTATTATGGAAGGGGCCCTCGAAGGTGGGCTTCCTCCGTCGCGCGGGCGATTTTTCCCCGACGCCGCATCGGCGGCCGAGTTCTGCCAAACCATCATCGAGCCCGGAGACGTCATCCTGGTAAAGGGCTCGCGCGGGGTCCATTTGGAGAAGGTCATTGAAATGCTGAAAAGGCAGGAGTCAGGAGTCAGGAGACCGGAGTCAGAATCGAAACTCGAAAATCGAAATTCGAATATCGAAACTCGAAAATCGAAACTCGAAACTTGAAACTCGAGGCATGACTCCCGAGTTTCGAATTTCGATTTTCGAGTTTCGGTACTTTCCGACCTCGGACCCCGGACTCCGGACTATTTCTTATGCTCTACTACCTCTATCTCAAACTCCACCAAGACTTCCACGTCTTGAACCTGTTTCACTACATTACCTTTCGGACCGCCTACGCCAGCATTACGGCGTTATTCCTCTCCCTGGCGTTGGGCCCGTGGTTAATCCGGAAGCTCAAGGAATTCCAGATTGGCCAATACATTCGTGAAGACGGGCCGGCGGCGCACCATTCCAAGGCGGGAACGCCCACCATGGGCGGCGTACTGATTCTTCTCTGTATTGTTCTCCCCACGCTGCTTTGGTCGGACCTCAGCAACATTTTTGTATGGCTCACCTTGGGGACGACGGTGGCTTTCGGTGCTATCGGCTTTTGGGACGATTACCAGAAAGTCCGGCACGAGCAGAACAAGGGGCTGACGGCATGGGGAAAGTTTTGGCTTCAAATTGTGGTGAGCTTTGTCTTCGGCCTCATCCTGGTTTCCATGTCGGCGCGCGGGCTTTACTCCACCACTCTGACCTTTCCCTTCTTCAAGCGTCTCCACCCGACCTTCCTAATCCCGCGCTTTCTCGGGAACATCTGGACGTACCCGTTGGCGTTTCTTCCCTTTTTGCTCTTCGTCATTCTGGTTCTGGTGGGTTCTTCCAATGCCGTCAATCTGACGGACGGACTCGACGGCTTGGCGATCGGGTGCCTTTTGATATCGGCGTCGGCCTTAACCGTACTGACCTACGTGGCTGGACACGCCGTGTTTTCGGAGTATCTCGACCTCGAACATCTGCCGCGGGTCGGGGAACTCACCATCTTCTGTGGCTCGATGGTGGGTTCCAGCCTGGGTTTTCTCTGGTACAACGCCTACCCGGCGGAAATATTTATGGGCGACGTGGGCTCGCTGGCATTAGGGGGAGCGCTGGGGACCGTCGCGGTGGTGATCAAACAGGAATTGCTGCTGCCCTTTATCGGCGGGATTTTCGTGGTGGAGGCCCTTTCCGTCATCCTCCAAGTCGGCTCGTTTAAATTGCGAGGCAAGCGCATCTTTCGCATGGCGCCGCTGCATCACCACTTTGAGCTGTCCGGTTGGAAGGAATCGAAAATCATCGTGCGCTTCTGGGTGGCCGCGCTGATTTTCGCGCTTTTTGCGCTTACCACGTTGAAGTTGCGGTAGGGTGGAAGGGGAAAGGCAGAAACTCGAAAATCGAAAATCGAAATTCAAATCTTGCGTCCAGGGTAAAGATATGGGTGCGGCCCCTTCAGATTTGCGGCGGACTGTTAAGGACTTTACCGATTTGGAAGTTTGGAAAGCTGCCAGAGAAATGCGACGACAGATATATATGCTAGCCAAGAAATTGCCGGATTTTGAAAAGTTCGGACTGGCATCTCAGCTTCGCCGCGCAGCGGTCTCTGTAACGGCGAACCTGGCAGAGGGGTATGGACGGTTTGGCTACCAGGAGAACGTTCAGTTCTGCCGACAGGCGCGAGGATCGATTTACGAGCTCCGTGACCACATTATCACCTGCACGGATGAATGTTTTATCAGCGAAGATGAAGGATCCAAGCTGGACGCGCTGCTGCAAAGGGTGGCGATGATGTTGAACGGGTATCTTCGGGCAACCCTTGCGCGTAAGCAGGCCGATTGGAAAACCGAAAATCGAAACTCGAAAATCGAAACTCGAGACTCGTGAACTAATCAACACATGAACATCATGAGGTTTATATGAAAGAATTGAACGAAGCCCAACATCTAGAGCTAATCGAGCAGAGATGCCGGCTAGATGCCATGGCACCGACGTCCTAGCTCGATATTACCGAGTTTCGAGTTTCGAGTTTCGAGTTTCGTCTTTTATGGATGTCCAAAACAAACGCGTATTGGTCGTCGGCCTGGCCCGGAGCGGGCTTTCGGTGGCTCACGCCTTGGCGCGGCATGGTGCGGTGGTGACGGTGACCGATCGCAGGCCTCCCGCAGAATTTCGCGAAGTCCTGCCGGATCTCATCAAGGAAAAAGTCGGCCTGGAGCTCGGGTCGCAACGTGTGGAAACGTTCCTCCGGCACGAGGTTATCGTGATCAGTCCGGGCGTGCCCTGGGACCTGCCGCAGCTCCAAGCGGCGCGCGAACGCATGATTCCCATTTATCCGGAAGTCGAGGCCGCCTCCTGGTTTCTGGAAGGCACGCTGGTGGGCGTTACCGGCTCGAACGGCAAGACCACCACCACCTCGCTGCTTGGGGACATGCTCAAGGCCTCCGGGTTCCCGACCTTCGTAGGCGGCAACATTGGTAATGCCCTGAGTTCGGCGGTGGACCACGCCCGGCCCGGCACGAAGTTCGTCACCGAATTGAGCAGCTTTCAATTGGAAGGCATTCACGAATTCCGGCCGTATGTGGCGGTCATGCTCAACCTTTCGCCCAACCACCTGGACCGGCACCCGAATCTGGAAGCCTACGCGCAGGCCAAGCGGCAGATTTTCCGTAACCAGCGTGGGAAGGATTATGCGGTCCTGAACGCCGACGATCCCTGGGTAGCGGGCCTTCAGGCAACCGTCCCCAGCCATCCGGTGCTTTTCAGCCGCCACCGCGAGCTCGCGAACGGGGTTTTTGTTTCCGGCGGCAGCGTCTACTATCGCGTGCGGCACCTGGAACGCGTGCTGTTTGAGACGCGCGATGTGACCCTGCGGGGCGATTTCAACCTCGAGGACGTGCTGGCGGCCACCACCGCGGCGTGCGTGCTGGGCGCGGATTTTACCGCCATTCGCAAGGCCGTCCGGGCGTTTCAGGCCGTCGAGCATCGCCTGGAGTTTGTCCGGGAAATTCAGGGAGTGGACTTCTATAACAACTCCAAGGCCACCAGCGTTGACGCCACGCTGAAGTCACTCGAAGCCTTCGAGCGCGGTGTCCACCTGATTATGGGGGGCAAGGACAAAGGCGCGCCGTACACGCCGCTCCTGCCGCTCATCAAGGACCGCGTGCGCGAGGTTTTGCTGATTGGCGCCGCCGCCCCGGTGATTACCGAACAACTCGCGGGTCAGGCGGAACTGGTGCAGGCGGGAGATCTCACGACCGCCGTGTACGAGGCCTTTGCCCGCTCGCGCCCGGGCGATACCGTGCTGCTGGCCCCAGCCTGTTCGAGCTTCGATCAGTTCAAGGACTACGAAGAGCGCGGGCGAGTATTCAAAGAGCTCGTAAAGCGCCTTGCCAAGGATGTCGAGGCAGGAGTCTTTCGGGACACGGGACTCGGGGCACGGGACACGGGATTCGGGACACGGGACTCGGGGCTCGGGATACGGGACGGGGGGGACGCGGGGAACGCGACTCGTGATTCAGCTTCCCCCCGAGGTGTGAATCCCGAATCCCCGTCCCGTAGCCCTGAACCCCCAACCCCCAATCCAGAAATCCAGGCACCGAGCCCCGAGCCACAGGCCGTGCCCCCCGAACCCGCAGCATCGAGCTCCGAATCCGCAGACCCGTATCCCGTGTCCCATATCCCGAATCCCGAGTTGTCCCGTGTCCCGTGTCCCGTGTCCCGTATCCCGTTGACTTACGTTTACGAGGTGGACGCCGTAGATATGCCGGCATCGGAATCCCCGATCCTGCCCCCGGACGAACCGGAGGTCTACATTCCAGTGAGCGTGCCGGAGACCCTCGACGATGAAGTCTTGCCCTTTGAGGCGCGCGAAAAAAAGTCCGAGGTCGAAGGAAAGTCCGGAGTCCGAAGTCCGGAGTCCGAGGTCAAAGGAAAGTCCGAGGTCTAAAGTCCGAGGTCCGAAGTCCAAGGGGCTGGGTCCGGCGCGCCGCTTTCTCCGAAGCAGCCGAGGCTGTTTAACGGCAGTGAGAAGTGACGGAAAAGAGAGCCCGAAGTCAGAGGTCCGAGGTCAAAAAAGATTACGGTGCTTCTAGAGGTTGCGGAAAAACCCGTCCTTGCTGTCATCCTGAGCGCAGCGAAGGATCTTGCTCTGAGCATTTTCATGGCAGAGCCAGATCCCTCGCGGAGTTTACCCTAAGCGGCAGAGCGAGATCCTTCGCTTCGCTCAGGATGACAGCGAAGGGCTCACGACGATAGCTTTGGATGATTTTTCCGCAGCTTGTTTAGGGATGTTCGGTTTGTTTCAGCTTGGGACTTCGGACTTCGGACCCCGGACTCCGGACTAGTTTCTTATGGCCAGACAACTCCAATCCGACAAGATCCTGTTCGTAGCCGTGGTGGGCTTGGTGTTGTTTGGCGCCCTGATGGTTTTCAGCGCCTCCGCGGTCACGGCAGCGGATCGGTATAACAACGGGGATTACTTCCTGGTTCGGCAATTGGCTTGGGCGGGAGCAGGCCTGATCGCGGTAGCGATCTTGATGCGTATGGACTACCGCCGCCTGGCAAGTCCCCTGGTGGTTTTCCCCGCGCTGGCGCTGGTGTTTATGCTGCTAATCATTGTCCTGTTCATTCACCCCACCAACAATGCCCATCGATGGTTTCACTTGGGGGTGGCGAGCTTTCAGCCTTCGGAGCTTGCCAAGATTATCCTGACGGTCTTCCTGGCGTTCTTCCTGGACCTGCGCAAAGGTGAGGTGAACGACTGGAAGCACACTCTGGCTCCGATCGTTCTGGTTACCGGCGTCATGGGAATGCTGGTCTTGCGGGAGCCCGATTTGGGAACCACCTTGGCCTTGGGCATGATTCTGGCGGCCATGCTCTTCTGCGCGGGGGTGGACCTTCGCTATTTCGTGCTGGCGGGGCTTGCCGCGTTGCTCCCCTTGTATTGGCTGATTTTCCACTCCACCTATCGCCACAACCGGATTTTGGCGTTCTTGAACCCCTACTCTGACCCCTTGGGTAAAGGATTCCACATTCTCCAGTCGTACATTGCGGTGGGAACCGGCGGCATAACCGGAGTGGGACTGATGGAAGGCAAGCAGAAACTCTTCTTTCTGCCCGAACCCCAGACGGATTTTATCTTCGCCGTGGTGGGAGAAGAACTGGGCCTGATCGGCGCTATCGCGATTGTGGCCGTCTTCGCGGTCATCCTGGTTCGCGGGCTGCGGGCAAGCGCGGGCTGCCGGGATGACTTTGGGCGTCTGCTGGCACTCGGGTTGACGGTGATGATCGTTGGCCAGGCGCTGGTGAATATGAGCGTGGTGCTGGGATTGCTCCCCACCAAGGGCATTCCCCTGCCGTTCGTGAGCTATGGAGGGTCTTCCTTGTTGGTTAACTTGGTGGCGGTCGGAATCTTGTTGAATATCTCGCAACAGGCAAGCTGAGGGAAAAACGAAGAACAAACCAAAAGGCAAAGGGCAAATGGCAAAGGGCAAAGGTGAAGAGCGAATGGAGGGAATACCGTTCTGTTGGTTTGGGTATGGAGGCTCGTGAGACGCGCGCCACAGTCTTGACCCCCTCACCCGTCCCGCCCCGGCTGGAGAAAACGCCGGTTGCGGGCCACCCTCTCCCCCAAGGGGGCGAGGGCTGTAGATTTCTTACTTTTGCCTTTTGCCTTTTGCGTTTTGACTTTTGACTTGTTCTTCTTGGTGGATCGTAAAACAGCCGGGCAGAACGGAGGCTGTCGGAGGGTTTTTACTTTTGCCTTTTGCCATTTGCCCTTTGCCTTTTGGTTTGCTCTTGGCTTTCTTGTTGAGGATATCGTGGATCAGAACGGCACCCCTGCGAGGACACGAATCCTGATGGTCGCCGGGGGAACCGGCGGGCACATCTTCCCGGCCCTGGCTGTTGCCGAGGAATTGCGCGCGCGCGGGGAGCGCTCGGGTTGCCGTTGTGAGATCGAATTCCTGGGCACGCACCGCCCTTTGGAGGCGAAACTGATCCCTGCGGCGGGCTTCCGGCTTCATTCCGTTGACGCGGCGGGCTTGAAGGGCATCGGCGGCATGCAGTGGTTGCGAAATCTTTTGGTGTTGCCACGCACCGCCATTGAGGTGGCTGGGATTTTGCGGGAGTTTCAACCCCAGGTGGTTGTGGGGGTGGGCGGCTATTTGGCGGGACCGGTGATGCTGGAAGCGGCGCTGATCGACATTCCCACGATTTTGATCGAGCCCAACGCGCGGCCGGGTTTCACCAACCGCCTTCTGGCGCCGATGGTACGTGCCGCGGCGGTGGGATTTCCAGAAACCGCGCACCTTTACGGAGAGAAGGCGCGTGTGACGGGGCATCCCGTGCGCCGGGCGTTTTTTGAGATTCCGCCCCGTCGTCACCCGGCGGCGGTGCCACAGGCACTCTTGCCTGTGAGTTGCGGGTCACAGCCAAGAGTGGCTGTGCCACCGTTCACCATACTCGTGGTTGGGGGTAGTCAAGGTTCGAGGGCCATCAACCACGCAGTGCCGCAAAGTTTGCTGTTGCTGGCACACGAACCTGGCAGGATGAGAATCATCCACCAAACCGGCGAACACGACTATAATGAAGTTCGGAAGACCTATCAGGAACAAGGCTTGCCGGCTGAGGTCCACGCTTTTATTGCGGACATGCCCGGGGCGCTTTCCCGGGCGGATCTGGTAATTTCGCGCGCGGGCGCCACGGCGGTGGCCGAACTGGCCGCTGCCGGTCGAGCGGCCTTGCTGATTCCCTTCCCTGGCGCCACGGATCAGCACCAGTTGGAGAACGCTCGCGCCATGGAACGGGCAGGAGCAGCGCGCGTCATCGTGCAATCGGAGTTGGGGCCAGCGCGGCTGGCGAGGGAGATCCGGGAGTTGATGGCGAACCCGGCGACGCTTGAACGTAGGGAAACTTGCGCGCGCGGTTTGGCAAGGCCGGACGCAGCGGCGCGGATTGCGGACATGGTGGAAGGGTTGGCGCGTCGGTTGTAGAAAGACGAAACTCGAAAATCGAAACTCGAAACTCGCCCCAAATTTCAAGTGGGTCTAGCGCGACCTGTTTATTAGGTCCGCGGCTCGTCCGCGAGGGGCAAGGGAAAGGCTCGACAGGCGAGGAAATGCCGCGGACCTAGAGAACAGGTCCGCGCTACAGGTTGCTCGCCCCGATTTTCGAGTTTCGAGTTTCGAGTTTCGAGTTTCGAGTTTCGACCGTTCGAACAACGGACCACGGACAACGGACATATGTTAGGTAAAATTCGCAAAATTCATTTCGTCGGGATCGGCGGCATCGGGATGAGCGGCATCGCCGAGGTGTTGCTGAACCTGGGTTTCGAGGTTTCGGGTTCCGATCAGAAAGCCACCCCGGTAACCGAGCGCCTCGCGAGCCTGGGCGCGCGAGTGTTTGAGGGCCATGCCGCCCGCAATGCCAGCGAGGCGCAGGTGGTGGTGGTGTCGTCCGCCGTGCCTGCGGACAATCCGGAAATTCAGGAAGCGCACAAGCGGCAGATTCCCGTCATCCCACGGGCCGAAATGCTGGCGGAATTGATGCGTATGAAGTTCAACGTGGCGGTGGCAGGCGCCCACGGCAAAACCACCGTCACCTCCATGATTGCGGTGATGACGGCGGAAGCGAAACTCGACCCCACGGCGGTGATTGGCGGGCGGCTTGACGTTTTTGACTCCAGCGCCCGGCTGGGCAAAAGCGATTTGATGGTGGTGGAGGCGGATGAGAGCGACCGGTCGTTCCTCTACCTGCTGCCTACGATCGCCGTGGTCACAAATATTGACCGTGAACACCTGGACCACTACCGCGACCTCGAAGACATCGCCGCGGCGTTCGTTTCTTTCATGAACAAAGTCCCTTTTTACGGGACCGTGGTGGCCTGTTTCGACCCACCCTGGCGCGCGCTGATCGAGACTCTCATACCCAAGCTGCGCCGCCGAGTAGTGACCTACGGGATCATGGATGACCGCGCCGACATTCAAGGGAGGATTCACGAGCTTACGCCCTCGGGCTCCGTGTTTGACGCAGTCTTGAAAGGCAAGGTCCTCGGACCGTTCTCCATCCGTGTTCCCGGACGGCATAATGTGCAAAATGCCCTGGGAGCGGTCGCCGTGGGATTGGAACTGGATCTTTCCGCCGAGCAAATTCGGCAGGGGCTGGAGCGTTTTCGCGGCGCGGATCGGCGCTTTCAGATCAAGGCGGAGGTGGATGGCATCACCATCGTGGACGACTATGGCCACCATCCCACGGAAATTCGCGCCACCCTCGACGCCGCCCGCCTGCGCGGGGCCAAGCGCATCATCGCCATTTTCCAACCGCACCGCTATACGCGCACCAAGTTCTTGCTGGATGATTTTGCCGGCTGCTTCGAGGGTTGCGACCGCGTTTACGTGGTGGATATCTATGGTGCCAGCGAACCGCCGATTCCCGGCGTGAGTTCTGGGCTGCTGGTGGGCCGCATGCATGAACTGGGTTTAAACAACGCACGCTACGCGCCCTCAGAGGAGCAGTTGTTGGAGGAACTCGTGAACGACGCGCGGCCCGGCGATCTGATCATCACCATTGGCGCCGGAAGCGTGTGGAAGATTGGAGAAGCCCTGGCGAAGGAGCTAGGAGTCAGGAGCTAGGAGTCAGGAGCCAGGAGCCAGGAGCCAGGAGTCAGAAGGCAGTAGGCAGTAGGCAGTAGGCAGTAGGCAGAGGGCAGTAGGGCAGTAGGGAAAGTCAAAAGTCAAAACGCAAATGGCAAAAGCCAAAAGTAAAGAACATAAGCCCGCAGGTTTTGACTTTTGCGTCTTGACTTTTGACTTTTGCGTTTTGAATTTTGAATCTTGCGTTTTGACTTTTGACTTTTGACTTTTGCGTTCTGAATTTTGAATTTTGAATCTTGAATTTTGCGCTTTGCCCCTGCCTGGAGATTAAGTATGGAATGGGTGGAACAGGACAGCCTACCGCTGCAGGATGAGTCGGACCCGCAAGAGGAGTCTCCATATCTGCGACGGCAGCAATCGATTCACGTGCGGCGCAGCCGGATATCGCGGCGCGTGCGCCTGGCGCTGTTTGTGATCGGAGTGCTCGTGCCCGTCGGTTTCGCGGGCTACGGTCTGGCGATGTTCGCGTTGACCTCTCCCTTTTTCGTGCTGACTTCACCGGAAGACATCGTGTTGGTGGGAAATCACTTCGTTTCGCGCGAGGAGGTGCTGGGTGCGCTGGCGTTGCCGTTAACGCGGAATCTCAAGGCGGGGACCAACGTTTTCCGCATGTCCCTGGATGTCCGGCGGCAAGGGGTGGAAACTCTGCCCTGGGTGCGTGCCGCCTCGGTGACCCGCATCTTGCCCCACGGTCTGCTGGTGCACATCACCGAGCGGACTCCCGTGGCCTATGCCAACGTCGGCGGGCGAGTGAGCCTGGTGGATGATGACGGTATGCTGCTGGAGAAGCCTGACAACGGGGTTTTTGATTTCCCCGTGCTCTATGGACTGGAGAGCCTTTCCGGCATCGACGAGCGCCGCGCGCGTTTGGCTCTTTACCGGGAGTTCATGCGGCAATTGGGGGAAGAAGGTCCCCACTCCGGGTGGGTGATTTCGGAAGTTTACCTGACGGATGCGGAGGACCTCAAAGCCTTGCTTATTAACGGACAACAAACCGTGCAAGTGCATTTTGGGCAGAAGGATTTTCTCCCACGATTCCGGAATTTCCTGGCCCTGCTCCCGGAAATCCAGAAATCAAATGATAAACTAGATTCGGTGGATTTGCGTTATCGGAATCAGATCGTCGTGGACCCGCCGATGCCAGCGCCGGCTGCGGAGAAGGCCGTTGCGGCGGGCAGCGAAGGGAAGGAATAGAGTAGCTAATGGCCCACAAGGACCACTTTATCGTCGGGCTCGACCTGGGAAGCGTCAAGACCAGCGCTCTCGTGTGCAAGCCGAACGCGGAAGGAAAGCTGGAGTTGGCGGGCTTGGGCGTTGCGGAATCAAAGGGTTGGCGCAAGGGGCTGATTGTCAACCTCGATTTGACGGCGCTGGCCGTGAAGAAAGCCATGGAGGCCGCGGAAGCTGCCGCCGGCGTTTCCGTGGATTCTGCCTATGTCGGTGTGGCTGGCGCGCACATCAAAGGAGTGAATTCCCAGGGGGCCATCCCGCTGGGAAAGTCTCCCACCGCCACCCGCGAAGTAGAACGGGATGACGTGCGGCGAGTCATCCAGACGGCTCAAGGCATCACGCTGCCGGAGGATCGCCAGTTTCTCCAGGTGCTTCCGCAAAAATTCTTGCTGGACGCCCAGGACGGCATCCGGGACCCCGTGGGAATGGTGGGGGCACGCCTGGAAGTGAATGTGCACCTGGTAACGGCATCCATCACCGCTTCTCAGAACGTGGTCACGGCGGTAAACCACGCAGGGGTGGTGGTGCTGGACACGGTTTTTGAGCCGCTGGCTTCCGGGGAAGCATGCCTCACGGCCGATGACCGGGAACTGGGCGTGGCGCTGGTGGACATCGGGGGTGGCACAGCCGACCTGATTGTTTATCACGCGGGCGTGGTGCGGCACACCGCCGTCATTCCCGTGGGCGGCGAACACTTTACCAATGATATTGCCGTGGGACTGCGCACGCCCATTCCGGAAGCGGAAAAGATGAAAAAGGCCTGGGGCGAGCGGGACCTTTCCAAGCCCGCGGACACCTTGCTGGAGGTCCCCAGCGTGGGAGAAAGGCCTTCCCGCGTGGCCAGTTACGCTATGTTGAGTGAGATCATTGAGCCCCGCGCGTCGGAACTGCTGGAGTTGATTCGGGCGGAAATTGGCCGCTCGGGTTGCGAGAAGCAGTTGGGGGCCGGTGTGGTTCTGACCGGTGGGGGCGCCAAGCTCGGCAGTCTGGCGGCCTTGGCAGAGTCAACTTTCGGCATGCCCGTGCGGGTGGCCATTCCCACGGGCGTGGCGGCGATGGGAGACACGCTTCCGGACCCGGCGTTCGCCACCGTCGTAGGGTTGGCGATTCACGGGTACCGCCTACGCTTAATGCGTGACGCCAGAGAGTCCAAGGGATTGTGGGGAAGGATTTGGAATAAGCTAAGTCATTGACGATTGTCGATTGACGATTGACGATTGAAGAACTGCGGATTGCTGATTGCGGATGTAGTGGTAGGAAGCTTTCTGTTCTTGGCTTGCAAAGAGGTTTCGTTGACTAGCAATGACGGATTGCTGAGGACTTTCAATCGACAATCGTCAATCGACAATGGAAGGGGTGGGCCATCATGGGGAGTGATACCGGCATGGGCGACCTCCGGGTGGATTTCTCGGATGAACTGCGCGACGGCGCCAAGATCAAGGTGATCGGCGTCGGGGGAGGCGGGGGCAACGCGGTCAACCGCATGATTGCTGCCGACCTTAAAGGCGTGGATTTTCTTGTGGCCAATACCGACGCGCAAGCGCTCCAGGCTTCCAATGCCCCACTGAAGATCCAACTCGGCACGAAGTTGACCAAGGGATTGGGTTCGGGAGGCAATCCGGAAATCGGACGGCGGGCGGCTCTCGAGGACACGGAAAAGATCATCGAAGCCCTGGAGGGCGCGGACATGGTGTTTGTCACTACCGGCCTAGGCGGGGGAACGGGGACGGGGGGCGCTCCCATCGTAGCCAGCCTGGCACGCGAACTGGGCGCGCTCACCGTGGCGGTGGTCACGAAGCCTTTCGCCTTCGAAGGGAAGCGCCGCATGTTGCAGGCGGAGCAGGGTTTGGCCGAGCTGAGTCAGGGCGTGGATACCGTCATCTGTATTCCCAACGAACGGCTGATGCAGTTTGTCGATAAAGGGACGAGTTTTTTCGAGGCGTTTCGCATCGCCGATGACATTCTACGGCAGGGCGTGCAGGGGATTTCCGACATTATTACCATCACCGGGATCATCAACCGTGACTTTGCCGACATCAAGGCGATTATGGAAGGCATGGGCTATGCCGTGATGGGAACCGCAGTGGCCAGCGGAGAAAATCGCGCCGTGGAGGCGACAAACCGCGCCATGGCCAGCCCTCTGCTCGAAGATGCGAGCATCAACGGAGCCCACGGCATTTTGCTGAACATTACCGGCTCAAACAAGCTTACACTGTATGAGGTGCATGAGGCTTCCACCATCGTGCAGAAAGCGGCCGCGGAAAATGCTAACATTATCTTTGGTGCGGTCCACGACGAATCGATGGGAGACGCCGTCAAAGTCACCGTGATTGCCACAGGCATTAAATCCGAAAAGATGGGTATTAAGCCTTTGTCAGCGATTTCCCCGGCGGTCCGCACCGCGCAACAGAGCGTCAAGACCTATGAGGCCAGGAAAGAAAAACTGCCGGTGGAAGCGCAAGCTCCCAATGTGACCACGGAGATCCAGGAGGACGATCTGGACGTGCCGGCCTTTATCCGCCGCCGCAAAGCGGAGCAGAAATAATGGAATACCTCTTGCCTTCGGTGGTCAATTCACTGTATTTATCGAAATCCTGGCTTTGCGGCCCCAGCATGCGGAAAACCCCATGGTGGGCTAACATCATCTGAGGAAGAGGCGCGGGTCGGTGTTGATCGCCACTAGGGTTGAAGCAGGGATCCCCATGCTGCCGCGGCCGAATGCCATTCCCAGACGTAAACTGAAGGAGACTCTTGAGACGGACGCCCCAAAGTAGGCTGGCGAAGATCATGGGAGTAGTGCTGGCCGCCGGATTCTTAACAAGCTGCTCTACTTCGACACCTACCAATCCCAACCCAGGCAGTGGAACCTTGATCGCCATTGTGCATGACGTGCCGATTTGCAGTGCGATTTCCGCCAATGTCGTCGTCCAGAACTTGACTTTTACTCCGGCACAGGGCGGGTCCCCCGTGGGATTCATTACCACTACGCCCTCCTTCGCTCCGGAAATTCGGCTGAACCTGCAACAACTTCGTGATTTCAGCACTATTCTGTATGAATATCCCGTTCGGGCGGGAACCTACAATCAGGCCAATCTTAGTTTTGAGCTTGCGTCATTGGTCGGTTACGATCCGACCCTCACCCCGCCCGTCCGCACCTTCACGGTCACCCTCACAACCCCCAGGCCCATTATTAATATCAATCCCCCCCTGGTCATCACCTCTGGGCAAGCCAACGTCATGGTTCTGGATTTTGACGTCCTGAGCATGCTCGGGACGAATTCGACAGGGAGTCTGACCGGGCAAATCACTCCTGTGGTCAATATTACCCAGTTGTCAAATCTCACCCCGACCGGAGCCATCAACCCTAATGGATTTACCGAACTGGACGACCTGTGGGGATTTGTCAGGAGCATCTCGACCACCAATAAAACTTCGAATCCCAACTACACGGGAAACTTCCAGATGCAACTCCTCTCTACCTCCACAGCGAACGCCCCGGAGATAGCGATAAATTTAACTGCAGCCACCAACATTATCGGTTTTGCGGACCTCGGCCACCTCCTCCCTGATAGTTACGTGGAAGTCGACGCCATCCTGGATGGCCAGGGGAATCTTGCGGCAAAGACGATTGAAATGCAGGCGGTCGAGAACCCTTACCCCGGTGTAGCGGGGGTGACACCCAGCACGGCGCTGATCGGCCAGATTGTTTCCATTCAGACCGATCCCGCGGGGAACCCTAAACAACTCAATTTATGGGTGCGTGACGCCGAACCCGACGATCCCTCCACGCTGCTGATGGATAGCATTTACCAAGTGGACCTTACTGCCAACCCCACCTATCAAGCCTCGGTTATGGGACCGAACTTTGCCAACCTTTCCTTTGGGCCGCAGAATTTGGCCGTCGGGCAGGAGCTCATCGTTCACGGTGCCTATACCAAACCACCCACCGTTGCGGGGGTTGCCTCGTCCTTGCCCTTTACCGTCGAACCCACGGCGATTTACCTAAGATTGCAGTCGATGCAGGGGACGATGAATTCGATGGTGCAGGTCGGGTCGGACGACGAAACCGGCGCCTTCATTCTCGCACCCTGCTGCACGCTGTTGCAAGGGACCCCCATCTATGTCGTCACCAATAACCAGACGGCTTTTGTTAATGTGACGGGATTGGGTGGCATAACTTCAGTCAACACCCTGCTGGTCAAGGGCATGCCCTACTATGAGCCCCAGGCGACCACCATCAACGGAGTTGCCATCCCCGCAGGCACGCTGGTCATTCAAGCCAGGCAGGTGCACGTCCTCCAGTAGCAGCCACCGCGTCATTACAACGTCGGCAGATTCCGGGATTTCCGTCTTTTCTCTCCCGGAAGCTGGGTAAACTTCAGGTCTCTTCCCGTGACCATCTTGGTCAGCAGGATGATTTGCCCCGCGTGATGGGAGAAGTGTTCGGCGACGTGGAAGGCGGCCTCCGTTCCCGTCACGTGATACTTCTGGATGGTGTGAACGCGCGCCAAATCTTCAGGAGAAAGCTTGCCCAGCACGCCACACGCTTCCTCGACGGTCTTGCGAAGGCGGCTCACCAAAACCCGCCGGGGCAGTGGACCGCGCTCGCTAAACTCCAGGTCCCGCTGGCGGACATCCGGTGTGCCCCCCAAACCGGAAATGATCCACTGGCGCACGTTGCCCGTGAGGTGCAGCACCAGGTTCCCCACGCTGTTGGACGCCTCATTGGGTCGCCACCAGATCTGTTCCGCTGAAAGCTGTTCGAGGCAACTGATGATGCGCGGCAGATAAACTTGCCTCAACACGTGCTCCGCCTGGGCGACAAGGGGGTTGGTTAAATCGGTCTTGGACATGATGTTCCTCCACGTTTTTCAGCGCGCTCCCTGGGTCTTCGTCCCTTGCTTCATCTTGCTCATCTCGATTTTCGAGTTTTGCTTTTCATTTTTCAATCTGAGATTTGCGAATCCTCGCCAACGCCGCTTGACCGCAGCACGGCCCTGCTCGTACAGTAGCCCCAGGCAAGTTGTCGCAAGGAATAAGGCGCCACCATGAAAACCTACGTCCGATACGCGCTAGTCTTCATTGGAGCCACCCTTGCCGGAGTCTATCTCCACGAAATCGGACACGCGGTGGCGGGGTGGATTCAGGGGATTGCCGTTGTACCTACGCCGGCAAAAGAATACATCCTGCGATCCCAGGTGTCCTGGAACCAGGAAATCTGGATATCTCTCGGCGGACCGGTGGGAACAACCCTGGCGGTGGTGGGAGCGGCGCTCTACTCTTGGCGCAGGCGGCGCCCGGAAGCAGAGGCCGCGCTCCTCGGAGCGCTTGTCCCTCCGGGCGTTTACACGATCCGTTTTCTTGTCGCTGGAAGGGGGCACGACGGAGTGGAATGGCAAGCCGCTCAAACGGCCCTGGGCCTGGCGCCTGCCGGACATGCGACGGATGTTTTCTTCCTATGTCTTTGGCTGGCGGGAATTATCCTCTGGGGCTCCCGCTGGCTTTTCCCGCTGCGTTACTCGCTGCTGCGATTCGCCGGCCTGGCGATAGCAGGCGTTATTCTGCTGGTTGCCTTGCAAGTAGGTAATAATCGCCTGTTTGATCGTTACTTGTCTGATGCGATAGTGGTGAACACCCCATCGGGACTCGACCCCCGCTAGCCCGATTTCCCAAGACGGGTTTGGAAGGGCGGGGTTGAAGCAAGCGTAGCAGATCTGTTCGGTAAGTCCGCGGCTTTTTATTGTCATGCGGGGACGAACCCCAGACTTTCAAAGCACGTCGGCGCTCCATCATGAGGGCGTGCTACATTGACTCGGCCAACGCGATCCACGCTGCCAGCGACGCTAGTTTTTCGTCCTGTCGCCAAGGTGGCCCGAGCGATCTTCCGAGTCCGCCGATCCGTTCTTGCAAATCTGCGGCGGGGAGCCGGAACACCCTTGTGGCTTGGTCCCAGACCTCGCGCTCCTTCAATTTCGTCACATGCAACGAGCAGTGCTCGCTGGCGCGGACCAGCACTTCGCGGAAGAACTCGCCTTCGGCAGTGTGGATGAGCGCGTGGGACCGGAGGGTCGCCGCCAAGTTTGGCAGCGGGCGCCCCGACGCGAAAAGAATGCCAGCGCCCACCACGGTGGCGCCGTTCTGTTGAAGTTGAGCGACCAGATCGCTCACGGCGCGCATCGCCAAGCGCGTGGAACCGTCCCGGCATTGGCGAATCAGTTCTTCCGCCCTCTCCACCTCCAGCCGCTCACCGGCGTGATAGGGCTGCTTGGAACCGGGAATCGCGGTATCGGCGGTCTCGATTCGGCGTCGTTCGAGGACGACGGGCTTGCCCGGCCATCCCGACACCGCCACCACGGCAGCCCACCCGGAGTGGGAGCGGAAACCTAGTGCCGCGAATTCACTCATATCAGATTTCGACTTCGTAGCCATGGCGTGAGTTTGGTCGATACTGCGAAGATATCATGATCCTTCGGCCCGCCACGGAGAATAAAAATGCTCCAGCTAATTCCCCTCCTTAGATAAGGAGGGGCAGGCGGTGGTTGACCTGTTCGAAATGTCTCGGACCTCACGCCGCAGAGGTCCGCGCTGCCCTGATACAGACCCCGGACGGGGTTTCTCGTCGCCACTCGCCACTTGTCACTGTTCGTATGACCTCGGACATTGGACTCCGGACCCCGGACTTTTTTTGTGTCACTCGCCACTTGTCACTCGTCACTGCTCTCAGCACCCGCCACTCGTCACTAGGTTTCTTAACCCCCAAGGGCGAAAGGCCGCCCTTGACCTGCATCTCACTATGTGGTATATCCCACTATGTGGTATTCATCGAATCGGCCGCCTTCACACGGCGTTTGCGGGAGCTAGCGGGTGACAACGCTGAGGAAGTAAGGAACTAGGGGGAAACATGACAAGAAAAACCCGAGTGAAGGTTTTTGACGATTTACGCCAGTCCTTGGTTGATGCCGGGGCCTACGAGCAGGGCAAATCTGTTAACCTCCGGACCAAAGAAATCCCTTCACCACCGAGGCCGCTCAAGCCGGCGGAAATCAGGAGAATTCGCCTTGCGCTCAATGCCAGTCAGGCACTCTTCGCCCGGTTTCTCAACGTCAGTCCCAATACCGTCGAAAGCTGGGAACAGGGGGTGCGACAACCGGACCAAGCCGCCCTCAAGTTGCTCACCATCGCCAAGAAATACCCCCAAGCCGTGCTTTCCGCCTGAGGGCCATGGCGGCTGCCTGCGGTTTCAAGCGCCAGGCACTTATGAGCCGGGGGCTGAACCATCAGCGCACGGGAAACCACCAGAGGAGAGCGCAAGCAATATGAAGAAGGCATCGGCGAAGGGAATGGATGACGATTTGAGGCCGGAGTATGACCTCTCGCAGCTCAAGGGAGGAGTTCGCGGTAAGTACTACCGCGAGGCAACTGCCGGGAGCAACCTCGTGTTGATCGAGCATGAACTGGCGGACGTCTTCCCTGACTCGGAGTCGGTAAACCGGGCACTCCGAATGTTGGTGAATACAGCAGCGGCGGCAGCGGGCACAGCACGCCGTCGGCCTCGCACCTCGAACCATCGCACGAAGTCGGCCGCAGGAAAACGCGCCCGCTTAGCCGCAGGACGTTAGGTCTTGAGCCTTGCACTGAAGAACCCACGAACAGAAAGGCATTGTCCGTGGCTACTAGCTACTCACTTGCCACTGTTCTTATGAGCGCAGTTCGAAATACCGCAGCTCCCATCGAGAGGTCCGCGCTACGCGTGCTTCAGGCCCCATGGAAAATTCAGAACCAGCGGTAGGCGTCTTTGCGGTGTCCAACAAATTCAATTTTGATGAGGTTGAGTTCGCTGAAGAGCGAGTAAACAACCCGCCAGTCACCTGCAACTTTGAAGCGGTAGCGGTTGGTGGTTCCCTTTAACTTCTTGCATCCCGGAGGGAAGGGGTTTTCGCCAAGGTCGAAAATTCTCCTTAAAACGCGCACACGGATGTGGGCGGGGAGCCGGTCGACGTCCCTTTCGACCGATGCTCGATATCTAATCTCCCAACTCATGCTTGTATTTTTTCAGGAGCTTGCTAATCGGCCGGACGGGCTCGTGCTGGCGGGCATCGCAGATCAGATTCAGCGCTTCATCTTCGCTCAACGGGCGCTTTTCGTAAGGGATTCTGGCGCGTTCCATGACGGCGCTGACGCCGGGGGCATTGGGCAGAGATACCACCTGAGGAAAAGGAGAGACGTGCTCGTCTACCGGGCTTACGGGATTCTTGCTCGGAGTCGGCCTCGTAGTTGAGTTATTGCGCCGTTTCCTCATATTTACAGTGTACCTCGAATTGGCCTGAGTGTCGTGCGTTGGTTCCGGAGGTCGTCTTCAAATCCGTTCCACCACTCCTCACCACGATGATCGGGGATGGCCGGCCACGAATCGAGCCACTTGAGCAACTTCCGATTCTCGGGGCGCAGGCGGGCAGAGGGCCGGCCGGCGCCCGATGCCGTCGGCTTGGATAGCTGCTTGCGCGCGGTTGGGGTATTCGCCGTAACGTTTCCTCAAATCAGATGGTAGCACAAACCCCTTCTCATATCGCGAGACATCACGCCGAGCCTAGCGTCGTGTTTCTCGTCACTCACCGATTGTCACAGTTTTTATGAGCGCAGGTCGAAATGCCGCGGACCTCACATCCAATCCCTAAGGCTCGAAGAGGAATCCGACCTTGACACTTTGAAAGACTCCGTTAGCAAATTGACGGCGGATCCTACGCCTACCCCCCGGTGGAACATGCGACGCAACAATTTCTTGGCTGGATTGCCCCAAATACTTAGGACGCTGCCAAAACCTCAAGTCATGAGCGCAGATGAGGCAGCCAGGCTTAGGCGAGAAAGGGACGAATACAAGAGAGAATACGAAAAAGCAGATGACCAAATATCGAAGCTAAAGAAAACTAACACGGAATTGGCCCAACTTAAGGACCAACAGAAGGCTGCGGCCATCATCAGAAAAAACTCAACCCAAAGCAAGGCATTCGAAGAACTCATCAGAAGCACCGCAAAGGCGCTCGGCTCCCTACCGCGAGTTGTTCAGGAAGCCCTCTTCTATGACTATCGCGACGAGGAATTTCGACCGGAATACGACAAATGGGAAAATGCTCCGAAAGACGCCGAAGAGCACGGCTTCCTGAAATACAACGACGAGGAGGGGTGGTTTTCGGTCAATGGGGATAACCCCAAAATAGGGAATGCCAAGAGCGCGCTGGATGAGTTGAGGAGGTTTGTAGGCAAGGCGCCAAGTTCTTTTTGCGAGGCTTACGACCATGAATATGAGGAGCTCTTAGACTTTCGATCTCGGGACAGGCGCTGAAGCAAGCGTAGCACAGACCTGGGATTCAGGTCCGCGGCTCTTTGTTATCGATTGGGGCGAACTGCCCCGATGCATCGGGGCGCCGTGACCCGATTTCTGTTCGTGATCCAGAATTCATAATTCACCTTTCACCATTCACGCAGCTAAATGCTGCCCGGGTGTGCGACATAGAAGTTAGGGTTAAGCGGCCACCGGTGGTCGGCGGTCCTCCCAGTAGTCCTCAAAGCGGCCATTGAGGCAAGCGCAGCGTAGGG